>OJMN01001542.1_pt1 | contig 13141 bp, 8 predicted proteins | sample 1597261 | NCBI WGS metagenome assembly OJMN01 (sample SAMEA2452130, study PRJEB22498) | human gut metagenome | biome: human feces; feature: human gut; material: feces | place: Australia | collected 2012 | reverse complement strand
GCTACAAAGAGGTGCTGCCGGCAGTAGAATGCTTTGACGGGATCCTGTTTTCCGCAGAAGTTCTGTGCATGAAACCACAGAAAGAAATGTATGGTCATTTCTTTGACCGCTTTGGTTTAAAACCGGAAGAATGTTATTTTATTGATGACCTGCAAAACAACATTGAAGGGGCAAAAGCCTGTGGCATGGACGGGTATTGCTTTGCAGATGGAGATGTGGGGAAGCTGAAAGAGACATTGTATGGTTCTGTCCTTTCGCTTACAAAGTGAAGTCTGTAATATTAAGAATTTCTTAATAATCTATTCAAAGAACATTCAAACATTTCCAGCGATTGCATGATATACTTTAGTTACATAAGAAATGCACGAAAGTTTAAGAACTATCCTTCAACCCTTTTTGAAAATCCGAAATCCTTAGAAAGAAGCTCCGTACTGACAGGTACGGAGCTTTTTTCTGCACACCAGTATATGGTTTTGCACTTTGTGCTCTCATAATTAAAAAAACATTCGTGATCCGCACATTTTTTTTCAAAAATCTTCTTACAGGCAGCCTGCATCAGATTTTTAACCTTTTGCCCCAGGTATCATACAGTATAAGAAAAGGGATTTTTTAATGTGAATCGGGCCAGACTGGAAATTCACTGTGATGAGACAGCTTTGGACGGGATCACCGGAAAAGGCGTTGGCGTTGCAGTTTTAGATACAGGCATTTACATTCATGAAGATCTGAAGGGAAAGATACTGGGATTTAAGGACTTTGTCCATGGAAAAAAGCTTCCTTATGATGATAATGGTCATGGAACTCATGTTTCAGCCATGATCGCAGGAAGCGGAGCTGCTTCAGGGGGGATATTTAAAGGGATTGCCCCGGGAAGCCGGATCCTTGGGATCAAAGTGCTGGACAGGAAAGGAAATGGATATGCAGCAGATGTGCGATTCACTGTAAAAGGTGATAAAGACGAATCAGTTGTAAAGCATGTACAGAGTGTTGCTATGTATGATGGCAGACACAATATCCAGATTGCCAAAGTTGTTGCAGGAGAAGAGGGTGTTTATACTAATATTCCTGGAGCAAAACTTCAGATTAAGAAGGGTGATGAAGTAATTGAAGAATGGGTATCTGAAACTACTCCACATGTTGTTATTGATAAAGATAACAAGATTGTAGCTGGTGAAACATATACGCTTCATGAAGCTAGTGTTCCAGCGGGATATGTGCAGGCAGCAGATATTGCATTTACAGTTACGAAAGACGGCAAAGTAGTTTATGAAGGAAAGGCTGATACAATAGCAGGTTCTTTAATTAATATGATTGATGAACCGCAGACAGTTACAGTCCTTAAGACTAAAGAGGATGGAGTAACACCTCTGGCTGGAGCAAAACTTCAGATTGTTGATTCTTCTAAGGATAAAAACGATGAAGGTTATGTTGTAGAAACTTGGACATCAGGAGAAACAGCACATACAGTCGAGGCAAAACTTTCAGCAGATAAAACATATTATCTTGAGGAAGTGAATGCACCAGCTGGTTACACTATTGCAGAAAGACAAAAGATTGATCTTGATTCAACAACAAAACTAATCAGTGTTGTAATGAAAGATGCACAGACTAAAGTAACTATCAGCAAGAAAGCAATCACCGGTACAGATTCTATCGGTGGTGCAGAACTTAGAGTTATCGACAAAGACGGCAAAGTAGTTGTTGAAAAATGGACAACTAAAGCTGGTGAAGACACAACAGTAACAGGTGTATTCAATGTTGGTGAGACATATACTCTTCAGGAAGTTACACCACCGACAGGATATGCAAAAGCAGCAGACATTAACTTTACTCTGAATAAGAAAGGCGAAATCGTTATTAACGATAAGACTGAGACATTAGTAGTAATGCGAGATGCCAAACTTCAGATCAAGGTAAGCAAGAAGGATATCACCGATACAGATGAACTTCCGGGAGCAGTCCTTCAGATTCTGGATAAAGCAGATAACAGCGTAATTGCAGAGTGGACAACTACAGACAAACCTGTAATCATTACAGAAAAAGACTGCAAGAAACCACTTGTTGCAGGCAACACCTATATTCTTCATGAGAAGACAGCACCGGACGGTTATGCATATGCAAAGGATGTTGAATTTACAGTTCATGTAGATTCCATCGAAGGCAATGAGCAGTTAGTAACCATGCACGACGCTAAAAATGTAGTAGTAGTTTCCAAGACAGACCTGGCAGGTACCAAGGAGCTTCCTGGAGCGAAATTACAGATTCTGTCCAGCGATGGTAAGACAGTTCTGGAATCCTGGACTTCTACAAATGAGGAATATAAAGTAACTAAGAAACTTAAAGCAGGTGAATCTTACATCCTTCGTGAGATCGAAGCTCCGGACGGATATGCGATTGCAGATGATGTGAAGTTCACAGTAAACAAAGATGGTTCTACAACGAAAGTTGTAATGAAAGATGCACAGACAAGCGTAACAGTAAGCAAGACAGACCTGACAGGCGAGAAAGAGATCGCAGGTGCGAAACTTCAGATCCTCGATGAAGATGGAAAAATTCTGCATGCAGTCAGCACAGAAAATACGGAAGGAAAGGGCTGTCTGATCCTGGGGCTGAATCCGGAAAAAACGTACCGCATCGTGGAAGTTCTTCCGAGAAAAGGCTATAAAAAAGAAATCCTGATCCCGGATTCCATGAAAGACATTCTGAAACAGGAGCAGAAACAGGAGGTTACTTTTTCTGTTTCACAGCAGTACACAGAGGAAACGATGGAGCAGATGCCGGAAGAAGTAGTTTTCAATCTGGAAAATGCTTTCATGACCGGAAAGGTGAAAATTTCAAAGACAGGAGAGATCTTAAACGAAGTATCCAGAAAGCTTGGAATTGTACAGGGATTATGGAACCAGATAAAAACCTGGTTTGGTTATCAAACAGGAAGCGTAAAAGGTGTAAGCTTTACAGTAAAAGCGAAGGAAGATCTGTATCACCCGGATGGCGTGACCGGTCTGATCTGCAAAGCGGGAGAGGTTGTTCCGTATCTGGTACGAAGTCAGAAGACTGCGAAAGCAGAAGGAGATACTGATCAGGATGGAAGCCTGGTGTTTGAACAGATGTATCTTGGAACATACGAGCTGGAAGAGATAAATATCCCGGAAGGATATCAGAAGAAAAAAGATAAGGTTTCGTTTGTGCTGGCAGAAACCTCAGATGGAAGTGAAGCAGATGTCACAGAAGCAGAGATCCCGGTATACAACGAACGCCAGAAAGTGGAGATCCGGGTGACAAAATGCGATAAAGAAAATCCACAGAAAATGCTGGAAGGTGCAGTTTTCGGACTGTATGCGGCAGAGGATATCAAAACAGCAAAAGGAGAAGTTCTTCTGGAAAAAGGAACTTTACTGGAAACACAGAAAAGTGATAAAGAAGGAAACCTGTTGTTTGTCAGCGACCTGCCACTTGGAAAGTATGAAGTCCGTGAGATTGCGGCACCGGATGGCTATATCCGGACAGCACAGACAGAAGAGATTGATGCATCCTGGAAAGAAGACGGGATGGCAGTACAGAAATTCCAGGTTATCTTTGAAAATCAGATCACAAAAGTGTTCGAGAAGAAGACGGCATCCGATACAAAAGAACTGTTAGAAGGAGCAAAACTGGCCATTTATCAGGAAAATACCTGTATCGAAAGCTGGATCACAGAGAAAGAAGAGCATTGCGTGGAAGGGCTGGAAGTCGGAAAAACCTATACCTTACGGGAACTTTCACCGGCACCTGGCTATGCAACAGCAGCAGAACAGGTATTTCAGATGGAAGATCATAAAGAGGAAGATGGCACTTATCAGGGACAGAAACTGGAAATGCAGGACCCGCCGACGGAAGTTCATATCACTGTCTTTGAAAAAGACGGAGATAAAAAAGTTCCGCTTGGAAATGTAAAAGCTCACCTGGAGACACCGCAGGGCGAGACGCTCCTGAAAGAAAACAGTCCGATGGAACGGGACGGCATCTGGGAGTCCGGAACAGAACAGGCAGAAATCTTTAAAAAAGTGGCGATTGGGCACTATAAGATCGTAGTGGATGAAATTCCGAAAGGTTATGTACATCCGGATGTGACAGACATTGAGGTGAAAGATACAGCGGAAGTACAGAAATTTGAAGTTCTGGTGGAACCAATCTGTATCCGGATTACCGGCTATGCATTGTCTTCAGCAGCAGAAAAGAAGCAGACAAGAACGATCCGGTCTGGGATTTATGTACATATCAGAGATCTGTTTGAGGAGCGGTCACTGGAACTTCCGGAAGCCTATACACGTGTTCCGTCTGGCAGTTATCAGGTGAAAACAGACCGTGTACCGGATGGCTATGTACTTCCGGCACAGACGAAGATCACGGTAAGAGAAGATACGTCAGAAATACAGGATTTTGAGGTAGAGATCCGTCCGACAGTGATTAAAATCGAAGCCGTTGACAAAAAGACGCAGACACCACTGGAAGGGGTAAAGATCAGTGTGGTTAATGAAAAAGGAAAGAAAATCTGGAAACATGTGACACTTACTGCTTTGAAAGAAAAAGTAATCCCATCCTGGTATACCATTCAGGTCGAGAAAGTGCCAAAAGGTTATCAGAAACCGAAAAATCAAAATATTAAAGTCAAAGCAGTTGCAAATGTCCAGAAATACAAGGTGGAACTGACGAAAGAAGCACAGGTGCAGACAGAAAAACGTGTGGATACCGAGAACTTTGATAAAACAACCGGAAACGACCATTCAGGATTTTCATCAGATAATACACCGGATAATGAAAACGCTGTGACAGCAGCCAAAACAGGTGATGCATCCTGGATAGAAATGTGGATCTTCGCAGGTCTGATGGCAGCATCGAGCATGATATTATGGTTTTTTAGAAAGAAAAGGCATATCAGATAAAAATAAGTAAATATCAGTAAAGCAGCCCGGAATCGACTGCCGGATTTCAGATAAGTATGACTGGAAGAATGGAGTCTAAAAGAATAAAACACAGAAAAATGGAAATAATCACGATAGTGAGTAATAAGAAGAGGTGAAAAATGTGCAGCAGAAGCTATCGACAAGCCTGGAAGAAAATCAGAAATATTTCCGCCGGATTCTGCGGACGGACAAAAATTTTGACATCATCAGCAGAACGACGATGGTAGCAGACCGAAAAGCAGTCTATTACTTTGTGGACGGATTTTTAAAAGAGAGCATTGTGGAAAAGTTACTGGAATTCTTTTATTCTGTGAGCCCGGAAGATCTGCCGGAAGACAGCGAAGAGCTGTCAAGAGATGCCATGCCCTATGTAGAAGTTGAACTTTTAGAGGACTGTGAGCAGATCACAACGCAGATTTTATCGGGCGTGATGTGTCTGTTTATTGACGGGTATTCCAGATGCTTTGCCATGGACTGTCGTACCTATCCGATGCGAAGTGTCGAAGAGCCGGACAAAGACAAAGTACTGCGAGGACCAAGGGATGGTTTTGTGGAAACCATCGTATCCAATACAGCACTGATCCGAAGGAGAATCCGCAATCCGAAACTGTCCATGGAGATGAAAAATGTCGGAAGCACTTCGCATACCGATGTGGTGCTGTGCTATATGGAAGATCGTGTGGATTCCGGATTCTTGCAGCAGATCGAAAAAAGACTGGAGCAGATCAGAACGGATGCCCTGGCAATGAACCAGGAGAGTCTTGCAGAATGTCTTTATCCACATAAGTGGTACAATCCATTTCCGAAATTTAAATATACGGAGCGTCCGGATACGGCAGCAGCTGAGATCCTGGATGGGAAAATTGTGCTTTTAACGGATAACTCTCCGGCAGTCATGATCCTTCCGGTATCGGTGTTTGACATTATGGAAGAAGCCGATGATTTTTATTTTCCGCCGGTGACCGGCACGTATCTTCGTGTTACAAGGTTTGTCATAGCACTGCTGACACTGCTTCTGACCCCGACCTGGCTGCTTTTTTTACAGAATCCGCAGTGGATACCACCGCAGTTTGCATTTATTAAAATAAGCGGAGATCTCTATGTTCCGGTCTTTGCACAGCTGCTGATCCTGGAATTTGCAATCGACGGTCTGAAACTGGCAGCGATTAATACGCCGGGTATGCTGACAACGCCACTCAGTGTGATCGCCGGTCTTGTTGTCGGTGAATTTGCAGTCCAATCCGGGTGGTTTAATGCAGAGACGATGTTATATATGGCATTTGTGGCAATCGCAAATTACACGCAGGCAAGCTATGAACTGGGATACGCCCTGAAATTTATGCGGATTCTGCTGCTGATCCTGACGGCGGTTTTCGGACTTGCCGGATATGCGGCAGGTCTGGTAATCACGTTCTTAAGTCTGCTTCTGAACCGTACAGTATCCGGAGAAAGTTATCTCTATCCGCTGATCCCATTTGACGGAAAACAGTTTTGCAGAAGGATTTTCCGAAAAAGAATCCGGTTTGATATCAACCTGAAAGAATAATGAAGATAACAATGGGTGTGCTTTGAAAATCAAAATCGACACGAAGGAACATGAATAAAAAAAGTACACAGGATGCATATTAAGGATGGGCATAAGAAGCTCCGAAAAAGCAAAGAAAAGGAGAAGACTATGAGAAGAGCAAGAAGCATACTGGCAGTCCTTGGAATTGTCTGTGCACTTTCCGGTATCACAGGATGCAGCAACCGAAACGGAAATACATCGGCAACGAACGGAAGCGAAAGCAATATGCAGAACGGAAGCAATGGTACACAGGCGGAAAGCAATATGCAGAACGGAAGCAATGGTATACAGACGGAAAGCAATATGCAAAACGGAAGCAGCGGTACACAGGCAGAAAGCAACACACAGAAGAATAACAGCACAAAAAAGAACAGAAACCAGTCGGACACTTCGCAGTCACGCCGCACAGACGGAGCAGATGGAGTACTCGATGATGCAGGCGATATCGTCCGTGATGCAGGTGATGCAGTCGGAGATGTGGTTGATGACCTGACCGGTGAGACAACCGGCCGCAGTCGTATGACCGAGTAAAGATGAGGATTCGCTGAGGTAAGTCATGGGGGCAGAAACGCTGCCTCTGTGGCTTCTTTTTTGGATTTACAGCCAGATGTACGAAAATTATTTTGCTACAAAGCAATTCTCAAAAATCCGGAGAATATCTGCTGGACAAAGAAAACAGGCTTTTCTATAATGAAAACGTCAGAGGTTCTGTGTGGGTACAATGATCAGACCAGCGTGCAGATGCATAGCAATTTTGACAGGAACATGCAAAGAGACGACAGGAATCGAGGGTCAGTTTTCGAGAGTCGGATCTGAATAACAGAAAAAGAGGAGAAACGTATGAGATTTCGACCATGCATTGATATACATAACGGAAAAGTAAAACAGATCGTAGGAGGAAGCTTAAGAGACGAAGGAGATCAGGCAAAGGAAAATTTTGTGTCTACACAGGATGCGGCATTTTTTGCAGAGATGTATCAGAAAGACCGGATAAGCGGCGGACATGTGATTTTGCTGAATGCAAAAGATTCTCCGTTTTATGAAAAAACAAAAGAGCAGGCCATGCTGGCACTTCGGACGTATCCAGGAGGACTGCAGGTCGGAGGCGGCATTACCGATGAAAATGCGAAAGATTTTCTGGAAGCCGGAGCTTCTCATGTGATCGTTACCAGCTTTGTATTTAAAAACGGCGTTTTTTACCGAGAAAATCTGGAAAAGCTGCTTCAGACAGTCGGAAAAGAACATCTGGTGCTGGATTTAAGCTGCCGCAGAAAAGAAGACGGATACTCTATCGTCACAGATCGCTGGCAGAAGTTTACCGATGTAAAGTTAAGCGAGAAGGTACTTGACGAACTTTCCGGCTGCTGCGATGAATTTCTGGTGCATGCAGTGGATGCAGAAGGAAAAGCACAGGGAATCGAAAGAGAACTGGCAGACATGCTCGGAAGATGGCAGGGCATACCGGTCACCTATGCCGGTGGCGTTGGAAGTTTTGCGGATCTTCAGGAACTGAAAAAACTTGGCAGAGATCACATCGATGTTACGATAGGAAGTGCCCTGGATCTCTTTGGGGGAAGCATGCCTTACCGGGAAGTTCTGCGTGTGTGTGCCGCCAATTTGGATGAGAATTCATAAGATAGTATAAAAAAACTAAAAACTTTGCAAAAGTGATTGAAAATATTGTGGAAAATTGCTATAATGTTCACATAGCAGTTTCAACTGCAAATATAGATGCAAAGGAGTTGGGTATCATGCGTTTTACAATTCGTGGAAAAAATATCGAAGTGACAGAGGGGTTAAGAAGTGCAGTCACAGAAAAGCTTGGAAAGCTTGAAAAATATTTCACTCCTGAGACAGAGATTATTGTAACTTTGAGCGTGGAAAAAGACAGACAGAAAATCGAAGTAACCATTCCGGTAAAAGGAAATATCATCCGCTCAGAGCAGGTAAGCAATGATATGTATGTTTCTATTGATCTTGTGGAAGAAGTCATTGAAAGACAGCTTCGTAAATATAAGACAAAAATTATAGGCAAACATAAAGACGGAGGAAACCTCCGCAAAGAATTCATCGAAAAAGAGAACGAAGGTGAAGAAGAGGAAGTAAAGATCATCCGTACAAAACAGTTCGGTATGAAACCGATGTTCCCGGAAGATGCATGTGTACAGATGGAACTGCTCGGACACAGTTTCTTTGTATTCCGTAATGCAGATACAGACGAAGTCAACGTTGTGTATAAGAGAAAAGGAAATACATATGGACTGATCGAGCCGGAGTGCTAGGATCGACCGGATAAAAGAGCTACACCATCTGAAATAAAACAGTAAAATAAATCAATAGCTGCCGCAGGATGCACAGTTCAGCCGTAGATTTTTTGGTGAACGCATGTCTGCGGCAACTTTTTAAGTTCTTATCCGCTGTTCATAGGTTATTTACAAAAATTTAATTGTCTATGAAGTGATAAAGTGATAGAATGGAACTGTTTTTTAAGGTAATTAATGTGATAGGAGAATATAGACAATGAATGTGTTTCAGAAAATGTTCGGTACGCATAGTGAACGTGAAGTAAAGCGAATTATGCCGCTGGTTGAAAAAATTGAAAAACTGCGTCCGACAATGATAGAGCTCTCTGACGAAGAACTGAGAGGCAAAACAGCAGAATACAAAAAAAGACTGGCAGAAGGAGAGACTCTGGATGACCTGCTTCCTGAGGCATACGCTACCGTTCGTGAATCTGCACGACGCGTACTGAATATGGAACATTACCGTGTACAGCTGATCGGAGGTATCATTCTGCATCAGGGGCGTATCGCAGAGATGAGAACAGGTGAAGGTAAAACACTTGTATCTACCTTACCGGCATATCTGAACGCTCTGGAAGGAAAAGGAGTTCATGTAGTAACGGTCAATGATTATCTGGCACATCGAGATTCTGAGTGGATGGGAAAAGTCCATGAGTTTCTTGGCCTGACCGTTGGATGTGTACTGAATTCCATGGACAGTGAAGAGAGACGTAAACAGTATAACTGCGATATCACTTACATCACCAACAACGAGGACGGTTTCGATTATCTGCGTGATAACATGGTTATTTATAAAGAACAGCTCGTTCAGAGAGATCTGCATTATGCGATCATCGACGAGGTGGACTCAGTCCTGATCGACGAGGCACGTACACCGCTGATCATTTCCGGTCAGAGCGGCAAGTCCACAAAACTGTACGAAGTCTGCGACATTCTGGCAAAACAGCTGGAGCGTGGTGAAGCCAGCGGTGAAGTGACTAAAATGTCGGCCATTATGGGCGAGGAGATCACAGAGACCGGTGACTATATCGTAAATGAAAAAGATAAAGTCGTAACACTGACACAGGACGGTGTTAAGAAAGTAGAACAGTTCTTCCAGATCGATAACCTTTCCGACCCGGAGAACCTGGAGATCCAGCACAATATCAACCTGGCACTGCGTGCACACAGTCTGATGCACCGTGATCAGGATTATGTAGTAAAAGATGATGAAGTACTGATTGTAGACGAGTTTACCGGACGTATCATGCCGGGAAGACGCTACTCAGATGGCCTGCATCAGGCAATCGAGGCAAAAGAGCATGTAAAGGTAAAACGTGAGAGCAAGACACTTGCAACGATCACATTCCAGAACTTCTTCAATAAATATAAAAAGAAAGCCGGCATGACCGGTACTGCACTTACCGAAGAAAAAGAGTTCCGTGATATCTACGGAATGGACGTAGTTGAAATCCCTACCAACAGACCGGTTCTCCGTAAAGACCTGGATGATGCGGTATACATGACCAAAAAAGAAAAATTCCATGCCGTTGTGGATGAAATTGAAAAAGCCCATCCGGATGTGTTTAACATCTTACTTCAGGTGCTGGATGACGGGCATATTACAGATTCCCAGGGACGCAAAGTAGATTTCAAGAATACCATTATCATCATGACCAGTAATGCGGGCGCACAGTCGATCATCGAGCCGAAGAAGCTTGGCTTTGGTGCAAAAGAAGATGAAAAGCAGGATCACGAGCGGATGAAAGCCAGCGTGATGGAAGAAGTCAAACGTATTTTTAAACCGGAGTTTTTAAACCGTATTGATGAGACAATTGTATTCCGTGCGCTGAACAAAGACGATATGAAAAAAATCATCGGCATTATGGTGCGTGATTTACAGAAACGCTGTAAGGAACAGTTGCAGATCGATCTGGTGGTACGGGAAGCTGCAAAGGAATTTATTGTTGAAAAAGCGTATGACCGCAAATACGGTGCCAGACCTCTGCGCAGAAAACTGCAGGATGAGGTGGAAGACCGTTTGGCAGACGCACTGATCCGTGGAGAAATCCATGCGAAAGACCGTGTGATCGTGACGACGAAGAACAAGGAAATCATTGTATCAAAAGATAAAAAGTGATATAATTTAAGAACCAAATAATCAACCACACAGGAGGAAAAATCATGGCTGCAATCAGTGAATTAATTCGTACGGAAGGAAACGGAACCCTTAGTTTCGGCGATTACACTCTGGGAGCGAAAGCAAAGCTTGATAACTACGAATTTCATGGAGATAAATACAAAGTAAAAACGTTCAAGGAGATTACAAAGCTGGAGCGTAACGGACTGTTTGTATATGAATCTGTACCGGGTACAGCTGTCACCAATTTTACAGAGGATGAGAATACTGTCAGCTTTACGGTAGAGGGACCGGAAGATGCACAGATCACATTGGAGCTGGCAGAAGAGACAGAGTACGAGATTGATATCGATGGCAAGTCTGCAGGAACAATGAAGACCAATCTTGGAGGCAAATTAAGCCTGAGCGTAGAATTAGAAGGAGCAGATGCGGTAGCAATCCGCGTAGAAAAGAGATAATATATGGCAAAAGCAAAAACCAGTGCGTTTTTTTGCCAGAATTGCGGATATGAATCATCCAAATGGATGGGCCAGTGTCCGGCATGCAGAGAGTGGAACACGTTCGTAGAGGAACTGGTGGACCGGAAAGCACTCAGTACTTCCGGAAAAATAAAACCAGCGACAGAAGCGAAACCTGTTCCGCTTTCTGCAATAAAGACATCGGATGAGGAGCGGATTTCCACATCCATGCCGGAGCTGGATCGTGTATTGGGCGGGGGAGTTGTAAAAGGCTCCCTCGTTCTGGTTGGAGGAGATCCGGGAATCGGTAAATCAACGCTTTTATTACAAGTCTGCCGGAATCTGTCCGGGCAGAATCTTTCGGTACTGTATGTGTCCGGGGAAGAGTCCCTGCAGCAGATCAAACTGCGTGCAGAGCGGATTGGCACGTTCAGTGATCATCTGGAACTGTTGTGTGAGACCAGTCTGGACACCATACGCACGGTAATTGAACGGAATAAGCCACAGATTGTGGTGATCGACAGTATCCAGACCATGTATAACGAAAACGTTTCCTCGGCGCCCGGCAGCGTGTCACAGGTGCGTGAGTCTACAGGTGTTCTTATGCAGATCGCAAAAGGAATGGATATCTCGATCTTTATTGTCGGGCATGTGACAAAGGAAGGGGTCGTGGCAGGTCCACGTGTACTGGAACATATGGTGGATACGGTTCTTTATTTTGAAGGAGACCGTCATGAAAGCTACCGGATTCTGCGTGGCGTGAAGAACCGTTTTGGCTCCACGAACGAGATCGGTGTTTTTGAGATGCGCACAGAGGGACTGGTTGAGGTGGAGAATCCGTCCGAGTATATGCTCAGCGGCAAACCAAAGGATGCTTCCGGTTCTGTCGTGGCATGTTCCATCGAGGGTACCCGTCCGATTCTTTTGGAAATTCAGGCGCTGATCTGTCACAGCTATTTCAACAATCCGAGGAGAACTGCGACCGGAACGGACTTTAACCGCGTGAATCTGCTGATGGCAGTTTTGGAAAAACGTATTGGAATGCAGTTGTCGGATTGTGATGCTTATGTAAATATCGCGGGCGGAATCCGTATGAATGAACCGGCAATTGATCTGGGAATTGTGCTTGCCATTATGTCAAGCAAACTGGATCTGACGATTGATGAGAAGACCATCTGTTTTGGCGAGGTGGGATTAAGCGGGGAAGTGCGTGGTGTAAGCATGGCAGAACAACGTGTGGCAGAGGCAGCCAAACTTGGTTTTGAAGTATGCATTCTGCCAAAAGTATCCCTTCCTTCTGTAGGGAAGAAGTATGCAATGAAGCTGATCGGGGCGGCAAATGTCAGGGAGGCACTGGATGCAATTCAGGCATAGGCTATGTTATATGAATTTCTTGTATTGTGTGAAAAATAAAAAGCATGATATAACAATTTTAGAATACAACATAAATTGTCTGAATATAATTTAATTTGTAATTTCTGATTGACAAAATTCGAGCTGGGTGGTATTATAACAAAGCTGACTCGTGCAGAGCAGTTCTGATCGGATAAAGCTAAGTGATATTGAGCTCCGACAGAATAAATTGCCGAGAAAAAAGTTGTTGACAAAAAGCGACAGACGTGATAAGATATCAGAGTTGCCGCGAAAGAACGACAACAAAGAAAGATAAAAAAGTTGTTGACAATGACTTGTAAACATGATAAAATATACAAGCTGTTGGAAATAACAACAACGAACATTGATAACTGAAC
>OJMN01001531.1_pt1 | contig 13206 bp, 15 predicted proteins | sample 1597261 | NCBI WGS metagenome assembly OJMN01 (sample SAMEA2452130, study PRJEB22498) | human gut metagenome | biome: human feces; feature: human gut; material: feces | place: Australia | collected 2012 | reverse complement strand
ATAATGGTCAGTCTGAGTTCTCCGTCACCGTCAAAGGTTTTGATATTGTCATTAATAAAGAACACTTCAACGCCAATCCGACGAAGCATCTTTGTAAAGTGCAGGGTTTCCTCGGTGTTTCGGGCAAATCGGGACACCTCACGGGTGATGATTAAGTCAAACTTGTGTGCCTTGGCATCGGCAATCATCTGCGTAAAGCCCGGTCGCTTCTCCGCCGAGGTTCCCGTAATCCCCTCGTCAATATAGCGATCAATTAAGTTCCATTCAGGGTGGTGATCGAGGTATTGCTGATACCATTCCAGCTGATTGCTGAGAGCAGATATCTGCGCTTCGTGCTCGGTGGAAACACGGGCATAAATCACCACCCTTCGTTCGTCAAATTCATTGTATCGATACATCATCCGGCTTTTTCTCCTTCCTGCTGAATGGTGAAATTAAATTTTGAGGCATCCACCACGTCAGCGTGCTGATTTACCATATTCCGAAATATATATAACGGAATTTTGCCGTCGTGATAAAGCTGTTCGCAAAGCTTTAAGGCGGCGAAAATATGGTTAGGATTTTTATCCTTTATAATTGTAATCATAGTGTTCCTCCTTTACAAATGTGCGATTTTTATCTCGCATCACGATTTCGCTGTCGGTGTCGGTGCAAAAGCTCCAAGCCCTTGAGAATATCCTTCTTTATCTGCTGTTCGGTGTAGGACTTCGGAAAATATCCGTTAAAATCCTCTCTCCTAAACCGCAAATGCTCCTGTTGGTTCGGCTTTTCCTCCGACATTATTTCGTATATTTGGTCTTTTGTCAGCACACAGTCCTGTGATAGCTTTTTCAGCCGTATGCTCTGTGCGTGGGATGGCGTGCAGTCATTTAGCTCGATAGCATCAAGCAGGATTCTTTGCTCATCCTCTGTCAAGAATGAGATTTCCACCGCCGGACTAAAAGCGATTTTTCCCTCGTCAACTTTAGTGAGCAATTCAGGGATAAGGTATGTTAAGCGGATATACCTTTGAACTTGATTTCGACTATCGCCTGCCGCTTCACCTATGAAAGCATCTGTTCTTAACTTCGTCCCAAGTTGGGACGAAGTACTCCTACCTTGATGATTTAGTGCTTCTTGCTTAAGTTTATAAGCAAACGCTTTTTCGCTGGGGAGTATAGTTTCTCTCTGCAAATTTGCATCTACCATTGCGATCACCGCCTCATCATCAGTCATTTCCCGAACGATTACGGGCATTGTTTTAAGTCCCAATACCTGACACGCCGCAAGTCTGCGGTGTCCTGATATCAGCTCAAAGCCGCCGTCCTCAAGCGGTCGTGCAAGGGCGGGGGTTATCGCCCCGACCTTGCGTATGCTCTCTATCATTCGGTCCATTTCCTCGCCCGATTGAATTTTGAAGGGATGATCCTTGAATGGGTGTAGCTCCTCAAGGGGAATATTGTGTACTCGCTCTAAGCGTGCATCGTCTCTTTCCGCCTGCGTTGAAAAGATTGCATCAATGGGTATGGGCGGCAGAGTAAAGTCTGATTTTCTTGCCATTTATATGACCTCCTTTTTTGCTTTTTTGAGTAGCTTGATTAGCTCATCAATCTCATCGTGATAGAAGACGATGCCTTTTAGCGGCTTACCGTTTCTCCAACGCCGCACGTCGATACACGGTGCGTTGTCGCTCCACTTGATGATATTGATTTCCTTTGTGTCGTTGCCGGTTTCTCCTGCAACTCCGATTTTCTTGATGATTTCATATTCAAACATTTTTGTTTCCTCCTAAAGTTTTTCAATTTGTTTTAAATAGGTACTGCCTTTGCTGCTCTGTCCGTAGACAAGCTTAAGCCTTGTGCCGTTGTCCATTTCGTAGAAGCCTAAATACCCCTGCCACCAAAACACCGGCGTTATGATCTTTCTTCCGTCTACCAACCGAAGAAAAAGACGAAGCATACCGCCCCTCGCCTCCGCTTTCATTTCAAGCGTTCCGATATATTCGCCGGGCTTATCCATAAAAGCATAGTCGCAGGTTACAATGCCTGCTTCTTGCATCTCTGCTCGGCTGTAGACCTTGTTGTTTGCCATTTGCTCACTCCTTTCTATAGATTGAAAATTCATTCTTTTTCGGAGAGTAGGTTATATATTTATTTATATATTTAAGACCTCCGACTGTTTTAATGGTTTTGGCAACCACCTCCTTTCGCTTATTTGAAATTACACCCATGATTTACACCCCCTCACTAATTAGGAATTTAAGGACCGCTTTTGCACACCCACCTCGAAGGAAAATTTTTATTCCTTCACTCATTTGGACAAGGGGTACCGTTTTGGACACCCTTTTGTCGGGATTTCTGAAAAATATTTTTTGCCCTTCACTTATTTGCAATGGGAACGCCGTTTTGGACACCCAAATCGTCAAAAAATATTTACCCCTCTACTAATCCCCACTGGGAAAGCCCAAATGCACACCCTTTTTGAGAGAAAATTTTTAATCCCCTCACTTATTTGCAATGGGAAAGGGTGTTTTTTAAGTCTGTTTGCAAAATTTCCTTTCACTTGTTCCCACAGAGCGACCGCAAATTATCGGGTGTTTTCAAAAAAATTTGCCCAACCTCAGTTCCTGCTCGGAATCTCACCTTAGCGTTGCCTTGCTCATATCATTGCAAGGTCGTATCAGGTCGGCGCTATTCAATTGTCAAGGTTCATTTGAGAGAACCCTTCACTAATTCGCACTGGGAAGAACCGATCGTTCACCCTTTTTTGAAAAAGTTTTTATCTCTTCACTAATTCCGACTGCCAAAGATGTTTTGTTCCCATGTTTTGAAAAAAGTCTCTCACTAATTCGCACTGGGAAATGCCAAACCACAAGGGTGTTTGAAAAAAATCTTTCACTTATTCCCACCGAGCGAGGCAATTTACTAACCCCCTCTGCTAAATTTTCTTTTCACTTTTAATTGCTGACTCTTTTCTAAAAACGGAAAATCTTTTTTCGGCTACACCTTTAATTGCTAAATTTTTTCAGCATTTAGACACTTTTCTTTCAAAAAAGGCATAAAAAAGACGCCTATCTTTCGATAAGCGCCAAACGATTGATTAAATTTCAAAAAATGATAACACAAATTAATTTTTGTTTCGATTTTTTATTGCTATATTTACATACTTATGTTATAATACAAAAGAAAACATTAAACACAATGTGTTATCGTTTGTTGGAGGTAGGACATTGGAACATAAGGATATTATAAAAAACATAATTAGTGCCAACGGCGGAATTGCAAAGCTATCTGATCTCACGTCTGCCGGCGTGCCAAAAGAGAAGATATATAAGCTTTGCTCTGACGGTTTCCTTCAGCGTGTCCGCCAAGGCTATTATCAGCTTGCAGACGAACTGATCCTTTCTGATGAACAGGTAATCGCTTCTACCATCCCTGAAGCGATCATCAGTATGGAATCGGCGTTGTTCCGTTACGGTTACAGCGATTTTATGCCGAGAGCTTGGTCGATTACCGTGCCCCGTAGTGCATCACGCAGGCTTAATACCTCCGTGCCGATAAAGGTCTATTACGTTAAAGACGATATTTACGACCTCGGCAAGACTACGATTACTGAAAACGGTGTTACCTTTGCCATCTACGACCGTGAGCGCACCATCTGCGATATGTTCAAGCATCGTGGCAAGGTGGATAACGAAATGTTCAGTAAAGCAGTGAACGCCTACGCAAACGATACAAACAAAAACCTCATCGCCCTTTCCGATTACGCAAGGAAGCTGAGGGTTTACAATAAAGTAATGGACATTATGGAGATACTGCTCCATAGCTAACGTATAAGAATAAACAAATTATTATCCCGCATATAGCTTTTCCTCAAGCCCATATTCATTGGCGCAATATGTGCGAAATTTGTAGATATATATGAGATAACAGATTGGAGAGTTTATGAGCAACCCAATAAAAAGAGAATACGATAAGTTGTCCCTTGCAAAGGATATTGCTGAGCGAGAAAATATCGTTTATCAGTTTCAAATGACCGGTTTTCTTGACCGTAACGAAGTAATAAAAAAGATTACATCGTTACAACTTACAGATGCCGAGTTAGCATTGGCAACAAAAGCACAACAAAAAGCAAGTGGAAGTGTTGACCTTTATCAGGTTGATGACAATCTTATTATTTCAAATATGCGGTTTCAAATAGATTTTCTAAAAGCAAAACTTGCAAAGTTAGAATTGGAGGATAAAGCAAATGGCTGATATAAAACTTTTTAATATAAACGGTAAAGTGAAAGAATACCAAAGCGGCAATGTAACGCTTGAGAAAGAGTTGCAAACCGTTATTGAAAACAATATGGAGACCTTTTTCGGTGTAACTTTTCTTGCTTCTGAATATAAGACAACCGATGGTGGCCGAATGGATAGCATCGGTATTGATGAAAACCATTGTCCGGTTATCTTTGAATATAAACGTTCTATGAAAGAGAATGTAATCAATCAAGGATTATTCTATCTTAACTGGCTTTTAGATCACAAAGATAGTTTTAAAGTTTTAGTAATTGAAAAACTCGGACTCAAAGAAGCAGACAAGATTGACTGGACAATGCCTCGTGTTGTTTGTATTGCTGGCGACTTCACAAAGTACGATGAATCTGCTATTAAGCAAATGAATAGAAATGTTAGTTTGATCAGATACAAGAAATTCGGTAGCGATTTGTTAATGTTTGAACATATCAATGAAAATGTTGCAACAGCAATACCTGATACTGATACTCAAACCACTAAGACAAAATCCACCGATAAAACATTTGACGAACAATTAAAGACAGCTGATGAATCTGTAAAAACTTTATATCAAGATCTGACTAACTACATTCTTAGTCTTGGTGATGATGTTTCCGAGACTCACTTGAAGCTTTATGCAGCTTTCAAGAAAATCCGCAACATTGTAACAGTAGTTGCATTAAAGAAAAAACTAATTCTTAATCTCCCCATAGACGTTAATACTGTGACTTTTGAACCGGGATTTTCAAGAGACGTAACTAATATTGGTCACTGGGGCTGTGGTGCTGTAGAACTTCATTTACAAAGCACTGCAGACTTTGAAAAAGCGAAACCGCTAATTGATCGTGCATATAACGAGAATTGAGGAATAATCAATGAGATATATCGGCTCAAAGCGACAAGTTTTACCATTCATAAAAAAAACTATAATTGATACCTATGGTGATTTTTCAAGCGCAGTTATAGGTGATCTATTTGCGGGAACAGCTTGCGTGAGTGAAATGTTCAAACAAGCAGGCGCTACTGTCATATCTAATGACTATATGAACTTTTCGTATGCATTGCAGGTTGAAAAAGTCAAACTAAATTCAGTTCCGAAAAGTATTTCTTCATACGATGACCTTTTACTTCGCCTTAATCAGTGCGAAGGTATTGAAGGATTCTTTTTCAAAGAGTACACGTCTGAGGGTACAACCGGAAAGGAATATTGCAGGAATTATTTTTCGGCTGATAATGCAAAAAAGATTGATGCAATAAGAACAATAATTAATGAATGGGTTCTTTCAAATTACATTTCGGAAGATATGTATTATCTGCTAATTGCAAATTTGATTGATGCAGTAACAAAAGTTTCAAACACATCAGGCACATACGGTGCATTTCTTAAATCAGATGATCCAAGAAAAGAGCTTCCTATTCAGCTTGAGAAATCAAACTTATTTGATAACGGAAAGAGGAATCAGTGCTTTTGTTCGGATATATTTGATGTTATCAATAAGGTAAGCGGAGATATCCTATATTTAGATCCACCCTATAATGGCCGACAGTATCCACCCTATTATCATATTTTAGATACTGTGACATTATATGATAGTCCTGCGATATATGGAAAAACAGGTCGCAGACCATACAAAGAAAAACTCTCTCCATTCTGCATGCTCGATAAAGCTAAAGATGCTTTGGTTGAAATTGTAACAAAAGCAAAATTCAACCACATTTATATTAGCTACAGCACAGATGGCATTATTAACTATAACGAACTCATCAAAGATCTTGCAAAAATCGGCGAAACAAAGTGCTTTTTTATGCCGTACAGACGATACAAGTCAAACTCTAAAGATACGGAGATTTCAAAAACAAAGTTAAAGGAGATAATTATATATGTCCAAAAATGAAAAGAAGCCTCTCGGTCCAAATGGTGTGGACATGGGCGAACGAGGCGTGTACGATAAGCGCAATAAGTTGAACGATCTTACGGGCAAAGAGTGGGTTTACTTTACTAACTCTGTATGGATAACCGGATACAGCCCTACAGCGAAAGAAAATGTTGGGCTGAAAACAAGGAAAATTCATCCCTCCCCTAAACCCCCTGCACTTATGAAGGAAATTATCGAGTTCTTCACTAAATCTGACGGAAAGATTTTGGATCCCTTTGCAGGCGTTGGCGGAACTCTTTTAGGTGCTGCTTTAGCAGGCGGAACACGTAAAGCAATAGGCTTTGACTTGGAGCAAAAATACATTGATGCATACAACAAGGTTTGTGATGACGAAAACATTACCAAATATTTGATGATTAATGATGATGCACGGAATATTCTAAATCATCCTGAAGTGGCAAACGAAACCTTTGACCTTATTTTAACTGATCCTCCGTATTCAGATATGATGGCTAAAGAGAGAACTGGCCAAAGAAAAAAGTTGTATAATGATGCAAGTCCAATGCCATACACGGATCTGCGAGCTGACTTGGGAAACATTCCGATTGACGAATTTCTAGTTGAGTTGCGAAAAATTCTTGAGACCTCTTTTTCCCGCTTGAAAAACAAGGGATATATGGTTGTTTTCTGTAAAGATTTTCAGCCACAAGCAGGACAACCCAACCTTCTTCACGCAGAAATTATTAACGAACTTTGCAAGATTAAAGGGCTCGAATATAGAGGCATGAGAATTTGGCACGATCAAGCAATGTCTTTGTATCCCTTTGGATATCCGTATTCTTTTGTTATGAATCAGATCCATCAATATATTCTGATTTTTAGAAAAGAGGTGTAATTTATGCCTACAACCGATAGTGTTGGCTATACTGGAAAAAGTAAATTAATGGATAATTATGGTTGGGTACAAAATTCTTCAAATCTATCGACAGTAAGAGACGTGGTTGACTTAATTCCAGACGAGGGGATTGATCACAACACTCTGATGAGAAGTATTTATTTTTCTAGACAAGAAAAAGGAGATCTCAAAAAGAAGTGGACTTGGGATGCCCGTTGCCGTATAAAAGCAGTATGTGCAACCGGTATGGCAGAGTTAGATCGTTCGATAGCGGGATACAAACTGACCACACTTGGAATAGCGCTTAAGGCTGCTCCATATAGCACAACCTTGTTTAAAGGAAAACGCATACTTTCTCCAGAAGAAAAAGATATTTTCAAAAAAGGGCTTTTATCAAATCCTCCTGTTATTAGAGTTTTAAATATTCTGAACGAGAGTCGTCGTAATGGCAATATTCCTCTGAGCAAATATGATGTTGGTAGTCAACTTGGATTTGTTGGCGACATTGGTTTTACTCATTTTGAAGCAGAATATGTTGCATTAATGGATAAAAGCTTTAATGATAAAGAAGGCGATGCCGATAAATGGGCGAGGACAATTATTAGTTGGTTATCTCAAGTAGGATGGGTTGTAAAAGGCGAATCGGCTGAAATATACGGGAAGACTTTACCTCGCTATACTACAACATTTGAAGTAGACAGAGTTCTTCAATATGGAGCTAAATCAACAATAAAATATGTACCTCAAGAAATGCTTTGTTCCGAGCATCATGCGTTTCCGAAAGTTGTACAAGAAAGACGAATTGCCATTCTTAAAGAATTATCAAAATCTGCAAAAGTACGCATAGATATGTTACTGACTACCCTTAATGGTAGCGGTATAGAAATTGATGAGGAAACATTAAAGTTTGACTTAATCAATCTGAAACAAGCTGGCATCAATGTAGAAAAAGAATTATCCTGTTATAGGCTTGCTGATAAAGTTAAATTAGATATAATTCCAGAGAAAACACAAGAAGCAGCCACCGTAAACGATGTTGAAAAGGCAATTACTCATTATGTAACTACATATGCGGATACATTACCATCACGACTTGTTGATAATCTAATTCGCTATGGATACGGCGGTACAGAAACAGCCGCATTATTTGAAGCCTCGGTAGACAAGTTCTTTAAGCTATTAGGATACGATTCAAATTGCCTTGGTCAAGGACACGGCAGAGTAGCCGACGTGATTGCAAAATATCGTGCGGCACAATATGCAAAATCCTACGGACTGATTATTGATGCAAAAGCATATCCCAAATACCCATTTCCTGCAGGTGATGTGAGAAAAATGAAGGAATATATTGAACTTCACGGAGCTGAATTGCTTTCTGATAGAATTCCAAATCACGCTTTTGCCTTCGTTAGTATGGATTTTTCGAACCCTGAATCTCATTTACAGGAAATAGCTAATGATACTGCTATTAACGGGACTGCGATTACTGTGTACGAGCTCTTTAAATTGGGTGATGAGGTTGTGCAAAATCAAATTGCGATAGCAGATATTTTGCCAATGTTTACAACAAATCAGCTTTTTAAAGTAGCGAATTAATTAACAGGAGGTTATCGAATGCTAAAAGTAGATAGTGCTATTTATGACACAAACAAAGTAATATGCCGAAACATTTCTGTGTTCGATGCCTCCGAAAGAGGTTTGTTATCGCAGAACATCTTGGCTCAGCTTAGAAATTTTGTGGAGTATATTGTTCAAAAGGTGTATTCAAACGGTGTTGATACCGATCCTAATGATTATCAGGATAAAAAAGCCGCTTGGGAATTTGTGAAAACCAAGGGAGAACTGCGATTTTTAAGCAAATTCCATAATCTTCTTCAAAAATCGGTATCTCACTATACGTTTGATGAGGGTGGATCTGAAAGATTGATGCTCAAGTATTACGAGTATCTTCTTAAAATCAAGGTGTTCCTCAAGGACAAGTATAGTATGGATGTTCTTGAGAATATTGATGATTTTCCGTTAAACTTAGACGATAACTTAATGGAGTACTATAAGCAGATTGCCGTTCGCATTGTTAAGCCGAGTCGTTATGCAACACGGAATCCTTATAATGATCGTGCGTACATACAGAAGATTAAACCCTTTTTCGTAAAGCATCATATTTTCTATGAAGTAACCTTTACGGTAGCAAATGATAAAGCCAGTAAATTTGATAGAGTTATTGCATTTACCTCGCTTGATCTTTCTGACAATTATGCAGTTAAACTTTCTATACACAACGATGTAATCGGGGTGCTTGGGAAAGTTATGCCCATTCAAATTATTGATAGTTGGGAAGTATCTATTAGACCTTGTGAGGTTAATCGATTTGCCGATTTTTTTGGCAATCATACTCAAATTGGTGCCGGCAATAACGAGTTCCGTGATTTGATGAAATTCCTTACGGACACTCGAATGAGTCTTGTTGATTTGGTCACATCATCAGATTCGTATTATTCTTGGGCGAAAGCTAAGTGCACTAAAGAAGCTAAAGTCACTCACATTTTTGACCTTCTTGACAAATCCCGTAACCTCATAAAAGACAAAGCTCCCGGAAGCAACATTATTCGTTACTTCCTCCACAAAATGAACAACAAGGTTATGAGACGTCAATATAGCAGAGAATCTTGTGAAAGGCTATCTGATTTACATCTGCGTTGGGGCTGTATTCCGTTTGATCAAATGCCGTATGCGACATCTTTGATTAAACACAATCCACGGATTTATGATTTGTTTGAATGTATCAACTCAAGCAATAGAGAACACGAATTCCTTGCTCGTACAATACAGAACAATACCGAACAAGGTGGTGTTCTATTTACTCCATTAAGTGAGTTGGAACGATTTGATGATATTAATGGTTTAATAAGAAAATACAACTCTCTTGTGTATGCAAAAAAACACGCTGAGCGATATCTTCGAATTTACAAAGACCATTTATATATGAAGGGGTATGTTGACGATACCACGAAGATCATTAAAAAGCTAAAAGAACTCTCTTCAACTGGAATGTCTGGTTATAGTGATTTCGTGGAATCGTGGCTTTCTAAGAATCCTTCATACCGGATTGATAGTAAAGAAAAGCTCAACGCTCTTAAAACGATCTTCTCAGATTCTCACGTTGCTCTAATTTATGGTTCGGCGGGAACTGGAAAATCAACTCTTATTAACCACGTTTCAAATCTCTATAACGATCGTGAAAAGCTGTATTTAGCCAACACGAATCCGGCTGTGGATAATATGCGCCGAAAAGTAAATGCGGGTAATTGCGAATTCAAAACCATTGCGAAATTCTTATCCGATTATAACACCGATACAGAATGTGATATTTTATTTATTGATGAGTGTAGTACGGTAAGCAATAAAGATATGAGAGATATTCTGGAAAAGGCTACTTTTAAGCTTCTTGTGTTAGTTGGGGACGTATTCCAGATTGAAGCAATACTGTTCGGAAATTGGTTTAGTATTGCACGTACTTTTGTACCGGAAACATCGGTTTCTGAATTGTCAAAACCTTATCGTAGTACAAATGAAAGATTACTTACTATATGGGATAGAGTTCGAAAACTTCAAGATGACATTCTTGAACCAATGGTAAAAGGTAAATATACCGTACGATTAGATGAGTCGATTTTTGAGCACTCCGAAGAAGATGAAATTATATTGTGCTTAAATTACGATGGTCTTTACGGTATTAACAATATCAATAGATTCTTGCAGAGCAGCAATCCTAACACTGAAGTTGTTTGGGGAATCAACACATATAAAATCGGAGATCCTGTTCTGTTTAATGAATCAGATAGATTTGCGCCTTTAATCTATAACAACATGAAAGGCCGCATAAAAGATATTGAACCAACCGAGAATAAAATCCGTTTTGATGTTGAACTCGATATTGCTATTACGGACTGGGAAGCTGAAGATTATGATTTTACCTTAGTGGGAACATCTGATAAAGGAAATTCTATTATTAGTTTTTGGGTGGACAAGTATCTTAGCACCGATGATGATACTGATTCTTCGGATGCAATTGTGCCTTTCCAAGTGGCATATGCGGTATCGATTCACAAAGCGCAAGGTTTGGAATATAAGTCAGTCAAGATTGTTATTACAAACGAAGTTGAAGAACTTATTACTCACAATATCTTTTACACTGCTATTACTCGTGCAAAAGAAGATTTAAAAATTTATTGGACTCCGGAAACGGAGAAAAAGATTCTTGAGGGGTTATCATTAAGGAATTATAGAAAAGATGCAGCTCTGCTTGCTGCAATGCAAAACTTGTAATTCGAAAGGAAAAACTATGAATAACGATGTTAAAATTTTAAGCTCAACAACTGATTTTAATGCGTACTTTAATACAAATTCAATTTCAGAAGATACTCGAAAAAAATTTGAAACTACAGATTTTTTGGTTGTACCTTCAGAATATAAGGAAAACGAGTATTATTTTGCGCAAGAGTCAATCAGTTTTGTGAAATTCTGTCGTCAAAACAATCCCGAAAACAGTATTGATTTACTTGCGGATTCTGATATTCAAATACGATCTTTACATTCTTTTGATATTTGGATGCCTATTATTTGGGTTGCTGGAAACATCTTATTGCCCATTGCAATAAATCTTGTTTCTGCCTATATTGAAGATAAACTCAAAGGTCGTGAAAAAGAAGATGCGAAAGTGGATGTTACTTTTGTTGTGAAACGAGAAGATGAAGAAAAAACTCTTCATTATTCGGGTGACGCTAAAACATTTAAGGAATCATTCGAAAAGATTGACCTGAATAAAATGTGAGGGAAGTATATGCTTAAATATTTTCTTCAAAACAAAGATATAAGTCAAATCGATACAGTATGTAACCATCTCAACAAAACCAAACATAAACTGTTAGAAAATAATTGGAATAACCCTACAGAAGATTTTGAACTATGTGCTGATCTTTTTTCGGAGATAAAAGAAATTGCAATTCAAAGAAAAGATGAACAGCTTGCTAATGCACAATTCATTTTCAAGGATTATTTTAAGTTGTTTTGTAACTTGCTTCGATATTTTGAAATGCTTGAAAATGGTCAATATAAAGAGTCTTGGAACAAACTCCAAGACTGTCTTGATGCGATAAAATATATTGGTCGTTTCACAGAAATTGATAACAGGCTAGACCTAAATGAGCTCTATGATCTCTTGCTCCAATATGAAGAGCTGTACCCATACACTATTTTCGCTAGTAGCGAATATGTTATTTCAAAATCTCATTGTAGTATATGCGGTAAATCTATGCAAAGTTTAGACTGCCCACATATTAAGGGAGAGCTTTATTGGGGAGAACCGGCAATAGAGTGTATCGATAAGATAGATGTTATCCAAGCAATTTGTATTGTATCACATCCCGAAGATAAACGATGTGTTCTGGAAATATCGGATGATACAAGACCTGAAAAAGAAAAATTTCTTATGCTGGATCAGTACTTGGATCTTAAGCAACCGTATTTGCAGAAGGTTATAATTAAAGGAATTAAAGAACAACGCATACGGGAAGATATTGAAGTGGTCGGAAGAAAGCAACCTTGTCCGTGCGGAAGCGGAAAGAAATTCAAACATTGCTGTGGGAAAAATATGTATTACGAACATACACGATATGTTGTAACACCATCATCTGTAGTTGATATAATAATGGTTTGACAAGCAACAGGCACGAGAGGTTGACTCCCGTGCCTGTTGTTATTTTGTGTATTTGATTATGAGTTCATCTACACCGTCGGTGTACTTGCCTTGAGATATTAGTTTGCTTCGGTACTCAAGCAAACATTTAAGGACGGAAGCGGTGTTCTGCAGCAGTCAAGCGAAGGTAGTATTTTCGTTTTCTCATACGAACACCACGTCCGAATAGACTGTTTCAATCACACGCTCTCGGATATTGTTCATTTTCTGTACCCACAGCATTTGGTTTTCCGCTTTGAGCGTTTCCGTCACACCTTCTTTTTCGGAAAGCTGCTTTACCAGCCGAGAAAACATTGCTTCTGCCTGCTCGTTAAGGTCTGCAAGATAATCGTTCAGCTTGCCGGTGGTCAGCAGCTCGGCATACAAGCTGACCTTGTGCTTGCGGATATACCGCAGGTGCCGCTGTCCCCAAATGCCGAT
>OJMN01001528.1_pt1 | contig 13225 bp, 6 predicted proteins | sample 1597261 | NCBI WGS metagenome assembly OJMN01 (sample SAMEA2452130, study PRJEB22498) | human gut metagenome | biome: human feces; feature: human gut; material: feces | place: Australia | collected 2012 | reverse complement strand
AATGTATTGCTGGATGGAGTCCAGACAAATAAGTTATTGCCATATGCAGACACTTTTACTGCCTGGAAAGGAGTTTTTGCCAACCATCTTTTGGGCAGGTCCCAACCTAATACAACAGAACGAAGCTTGACGTATGATTTGTCTACTAGGAAGCAGCTTCCCATATCAGAGCCACCGTCGCCCCAGTATTTATAAATGTTAGAGCTTGTAATAGGAGTTGTATTTTCTACATAAGTAACGTTTTCTCCATTCACTATTTTATTTACTGAGTTAGGAACAATCAAAGGATTACGGTCATTGTAGGCAGTCTGTATCGCGTTACCGGTAAAATAGTTTATATCTTTAGTACGTGAATACATCACTCCGCCCTGACGGATATCAAAATCAATGCCTAAGCTTATACCTTTATATTTCAAGTTAGTAGAAACACCCATTTGATATTTGTTATTCATATCTCCGCAGATTCCGAATTCGCTGGCTTCAACCGGAAGACCTGTTGATGAATTTACTACAATACGTCCTTGCGGATCACGTTCGGCTACCTGAGCCTTGAAAACACCAACAGGCATGCCTGTTATAGCGTACATACTGGTACCTCCATTGAGACCATAAATCGTTGTAATGCCACCCAATTCTTCCGGTAAACTGATCACCTTACTCCAGTTCTTTGTGAAGTTCCATGTCAGTTCCCAACTGAAATCTTTTGTTCTTATCGGAGTGCCGCTGATCAGGAATTCTATACCACGGTTACGAATCTTACCCAGGTTCATATTCTGTGCTGTATAGCCTGAAGCAGGGTCCATAGCCAAAGAGAAAATCTGCTTATCGGTATTCCTATTATAATAAGATACGTCAAAAGAGAGGCGGTTTTTGAAAAAAGCCATATTTAAACCGACTTCAGATTCTGTGGTCATTTCCGGACTTAATGTATTACTTCCGAGTACATTTCCTGCAGAGTAAGCGTTGACACCTCCTAGAGGGAAAGTCAGAGAACCGAAAGGTATTCTATTGGAAGATTGTGCATACACAGGATTAACCATATACACATCAGCATCGTTACCTGTTTTACCCCAGCTAGCGCGTATCTTACCAAAAGTTATCACATCTTGCAGATTGTCATTCAATAATTCGCTGAAAATAAAACTACCGGTAATACCAGGATAGAAGAAACTGCGATTTTCTTTCGGAAGAGTAGAAGACCAGTCATTACGGGCAGTAACCGTTAAATAGAGCATATTCTTCCATGAACCTTCAAACTGTCCGAAAACACCCATCAGACGTCTGAGTTCCATGTGCTGTTCTACTATAGGAGTTTTGCCGGAGTTCTTCAGATTAAACCATGTAGGAATCGTTAAATCATTAACTTCTGAATATTGATAAGAGACTTTACGTTCATTGCCATTGAAACCGACCAGTGCATTGATATTAAAATCGTTAACCGGCATATTGAAATTAACCATAATATCCTGGTTTATCTCGCGACGACGGGTTATCTGCTCAGAATATTGTCCGGTTTCACCAGAGAAAGGACTGCTGGAGCCCTGACCTTCTCCATTAGGAGTACCTTCATAATAAAGAGCGTACAGATTCGGTTTTCCTTTGTCACTTTGTCCTGTTGTAGTATCCAAGCCCATACGGTACGTAAACTTGAAGTATTTCAGGAATTCATAATCCAATTGAAATTTTCCGTAGAATCTTTCAGATTCATATTCATTCAAATAGTTATTCAAAATATAATAAGGGTTCATAACTCCGTAGGGGGTATAATAATATCCCGGAGTGTTGAACGGATCATTCTGGTCTTCCAGTCCTATTATGCTGATATCTCTTGGTGTCTGATATAAAGAGTTTAGCATGGACAAACCTTGTCCCGTAGTAGCAAAGTTATTCTTTTGATAAGCGTAATTCAGTGAAGAAGAGAATGTCAACGCTCCTGCCTTATGGCTGCCGCGTGCAGAAAAAGTATATTTATCGTAGCTGTCGGCATCTGTCGGGATCATACCATCATCGCTGATCTGAGAGAATGATACATAATAATCACTTTTATCTGTAGCTCCATTGAATGAAAGGCTGTTGCTATATCTGAATCCCGCATCAAAAAAGTCTTTGATGTTATCAGGCATTGCCACATAAGGTTTCAGTTTCTGAGAGTTGTTGTACACATTACCCCACAACTGCATGGAACCATCGAAACGAGGTCCCCAGGAACCGTTCTCCAATTCTGTATGGTTGCCGTTCCATCCCATACCAAATTCATTTTGAAATTCCGGCAGACGCAGAACAGTTGACCACTGAACTCCACCGTTATACTCGATTCCAACTCCTTTTTCTTTCCGGCCGCTTTTGGTAGTAATCATGACTACACCGTTGGCAGCACGGCTACCATACAAAGCAGTGGCCGCAGCACCTTTCAAAATAGTCATGTTTGCCACATCATCCGGATTGATAGCGTTGGCACCGTTTCCAAAATCATATCCGCTATTCAAGCCATCTGTAGAGTATACGGTAGAGTTATTCAAAGGTACTCCATCCACGACATATAGTGGTTGGTTGGTACCGGAGAGTGAGCTAACTCCACGGATAATGACCGAATTAGAGGCTCCGGGGTCAGATGAAGTGCTGGAAATCTGTACACCTGCAATCTTACCTGCCAAGCTTGACATCACATCAGATGTACGGCTTTCCGCAATTTTTTCTCCACCCACTGAAGTTGCAGCATAACCTAATGCTTTTTCAGATCTTTTAATACCCATTGCTGTAACAACAACTTCATCGATCTGTTGAGCATCCGACCTAAGTACTACCTTTAAATTAGGCTTAATCGCTACTTCTTGAGTTTGCATACCGATGTACGAAATTTGCAAAGTCTTTGCAGAACTAATTCTTTATATAAAGTGTTGATTATTATAATAATGAGAAATATAAACCTAATCGTCATATATGTTATTGTATCCATATATAAACGTGATAATCAATTATTTATCAGCATTATAACTACCCTTTTCTTTAACGAATGATACCCTGTTTCTATCCATTTCAATCATTTAGTTCATTCATTATAAGAAAGTTATGTCTTTATTTTATTTATATGAGGTATTATTATTGGATACTATTTTTATATTTCCCGAATATTTCTCACCACCAATCATAATGAATCATTACTTTTTTGGCGTGATAGTAGAAAAAGATCAAATCTGAAGAAAAGCATATTTAGTTATGGTATAATTCAAAATATGCAGAACCTGCTTGGGAGAATGACAAAAATCGGCAGGATTTTAAAACAGCAGATCTACGGATGAAATACATCTGTCCGTTTTTTGTTTCCTTGTGCTATATGATTACTTATATCAGCTTGCACCTTTGAATATAAAAGAAATATTTAGTTTCGATATGATATATTTCCCTGTGACAGGAAAGTCTATCAGTTAGAACAGAATTAGAAATTAAAACTACTTTTGGCTCTTCCTTTTAAAGCAATTAGATGTTCCTCGGTGAGTAACGATCTGTTCCTTTTAAAGGAACGGATCGTTCCTTTAAAAGGAAAGAGTCCTGACATTGCACTTTTTATGTATATTACAGTCATTTATATGCGACAAATCATTTGTAAATTGCATATTCTTACATTGATTTATGCATTATTTCTGCCATATTGTTAGATTTTGAATCAACTCTGTTGAAACCAATCTTAAAAACAGGACATTTCCAGACAATCACTGCCTAGCTTTTTGGTCTATTAGCTAATTTTGAATAGGCTGCTTTCTCAAGGTCATGCACAATAGTCATGTCCATGATATTTGCATATACCTGAGTTGTCTTCACACTTTTGTGTCCCAGCAGCTTTTGTACAGTCGTTATATTTGCACCACTACATATTAATAAGGTGGCGTTTGTATGTCGGGCTGTATGGAATGATATCCGTTTGTCTATTTCTGCCAGCCTGGCTAATGCATTCAAGTCTTTATTCACATTAGAGTTATCTTTCAGCTTGAAGAATCCGTTTAAATCGTCTTTGTAGTTCTCCAACACCCTCAGTCCTTTACCTTCAAATAATAAATATAAAGGAAGGCGCACATCAATACCTGTTTTAACGGACTTGTAGATCAGCCACGTCTCCTGATGGAGTTCGACAATATTCGCGGCAGTCAGATTTATAAAATCCGAGTACCGCAAACCGGCGTAACAACAAAATAAAAAGGCATCTTTTGACTTTTGTAACTTCGTAAACTTCCCTTCCAGATTCACCTCCTCCATTTTATTCAGCTCTTCCGGCGACAAGTGCGTATGACTTCCTTCTATGCTTTTGATTTTATATTTTCTGAAAGCATACTTCTGAATATCCATATACTCTTTATTTATAGCTACATTCACATATCGTTTTAAATGCTTCATATGCTTGGCAATGGTATTGAGATGATACCCTTTGGATTGCAGATAGTTATCAAATGAAGACACAAATTCGAAAGTCAAATCTGTGAATACAATGTCCTTTTTATACTCTTGCAGCAATTCTAAAGTGGAAAGATGGTTCTGCCTAGTGCTTTCTTTTAAAGAAGAGTTGCTGACTTCCTCTTTAAAAAAGGTCAGAAATGAATTCCCATTATTTTCCGGTTTTTCAATAGAGTCTTTCAACGAATCCAAGGATATCGATCTTCTCTGTTGCCATAATCCCAATTCTTTCTGCTCAATGTCAGCTATAAAATCATATAGCATTCGATTTAATGCATCTGAATTAGGATGGTTCTTTACCATTCTACGTTTTACGTCCCACTGGTCTGGTTTGAGGTACACCCTGGTTGAGAAGTACATTTTTCTCCTGTTTAAGTAAGCTTCTACTTGTACCAATGCCATTCCTTTTTTGTTCAGCTTCTTTTTTCTGTTAAACACAAGGCTGTAACTAATCTTCTTCATTCTATTGTCTTTTAGTTAATACTAAGAACAAAATAAACTAAGTTCTGTGCTATAATTAAGGTTGAACCTGCATTAATTTCTGCAAAAATTAAAATTCAATAATTAAGTATTTACATAACTTTAATTTAAATGCTATTTTTTTATCGTCATTTCTTCATAATAAATCAAAAAGAAACGTTTGCAGGGTAGTTTTATATCCAAAAACAAGCAAATAGAATGTTAATTACTACACTTTGCATTCACAAAGTGACATTCCATGCTTGATAAATCACAATATTTATAGCAAATAAAGATGTTTATCAGCATATTTTCGATGTTATAAATAACAATATGTTATATATACAACCTTTTTTTATCAAATTAATTGTTAGTTTCATATTTATTAATAATTTTGCAACTTGTTAGAGTATAGAGACAATTAATGTAAAGTTGAACTTTAAGAGAGAATTTATGAAAAGAAAATTAATGCTGTTATTGGCATGCCTTTTTGTGGGCATAGGCCTAGTAACTGCCCAGACTCAAAAGGTCACAGGCGTTGTGATTTCTGAAGAAGACGGGCAACCAGTTGTTGGTGCTTCTGTGTTGGTAAAAGGTACCACCCAAGGTACAATCACAGATGTAAATGGTAATTTTAATTTGTCAAATGTACCAAGTTCTGCAAAGACTTTGCAGATTTCGTATATCGGAATGCAAACACAAGAAGTGGCTATTAAACCAAATTTGAGAGTTGTATTAAAGGCTGACGCCCAAAAGCTAGACGAAGTAGTAGTTACCGCTATGGGTATTTCACGCGAAAAGAAAGCATTGGGATATGCCGTACAAGATGTCAAATCGGATGCGTTGACACGTGCTGCTAATACAGATTTAGCGGGAGCCTTACAAGGAAAAGTATCAGGTATTGACATCACCCCATCATCAGGTATGCCGGGTGCTTCTTCAAAGATTACGATTCGCGGTTCTCGTTCTTTCACTGGAGACAATACTCCGTTGTATGTAATTGATGGCATGCCTATCGCTTCTACCGCAGATGTGAGCACTTCTCTTACCGATGGAGCGTATGGAACGGACTATGCTAATCGTGCTGTCGACATTGACCCTAATGATATAGAAAGTATCAATATATTAAAGGGACAAGCTTTGTATGGTATGAGAGCTTCCAATGGTGTTATCGTTATCACTACCAAAAGTGGTAAAGGAGCAGATAAAGGGAAACCTACTATAACTTTCAGTACCAACCTTTCCTTTGATAAGATTTCAACTCTTCCGGAATTGCAACAAGAATATGCACAAGGTTCAGGCGGTACTTTCGATCCGTCATCTCCTTTCGCATGGGGTCCTAAGATTTCCGAATTAGCTAACGACCCTACCTACGGAGGAAATACAGACAACAGTTACACCAGCCAATATGGTAAACAGTCCGGAAAATACTATGTTCCTCAACTTGCAGCTGCCGGCATGAATCCGTGGGCTACTCCACAAGCATATAACAACATGAAGGACTTTTTTGAAACAGGTGTATCTTGGAGCAATAACGTCAATGTAGCCCAGAGATTCGACAAAGGTAACTACTCCTTTTCTTTGGGTAACACCACCAGTAATGGTATCGTTCCATCAACCGGTATGGATAGATATAACGTGAAAATGTCTGCCGAAGCACAACTCCATCCTAACTGGACTACCGGATTTAATGGAAACTTTGTGACTTCAAAAATCTCCAAACAGTCTACAGCCAACACCAGTGTGGTTGCTACGATCTATAATGCACCCGTCAGCTATAATATGGCCGGTATTCCTTCTCACATAGAAGGCGACCCTTACACACAAAATACATATCGCGACAGCTGGATCGACGATGCATATTGGGCAGTTGACAATAACCAGTTCTCCGAACGTTCACAACGTTTCTTCGGAAATGCTTTCGTGAAATACACCACTAAATTTGGAACAGACAACCACAAACTGGATATTAAATACCAGATCGGTGATGACGCTTACACTACCAATTATTCAGAAATCTACGGATATGGAAGTACTTGGGCACCTACAGGTGAAGATTCAGAGTACCATTACACTGTTAATGAATTAAACTCACTGTTAACTGCCGCTTACACATGGAATATCAACGAAGAATGGACCTTGGATGCATTGATTGGTAATGAGTTTGTGGATAAAAAGACAAAATATGAATACGCATATAGCATGAATTTCAATTTCCCCGGATGGAATCATCTGAATAATGCTTCTGTATTCTCCAACGAAAGCCAATACAACAAGAAACGAACGGTAGGTAATTTCGCCAACTTGTCAGTAGCATGGAAAAACATGCTCTATCTAAGTGGAAGTATACGTAACGATATTGTTTCAAGCATGCCACGTGACAACCGTTCTTTCACTTATCCTTCAGTGTCATTAGGATTCATCTTCACCGAACTGGCTCCCCTGAAGAATAACATATTGACTTTCGGTAAGATACGTGCTTCTTATGCAGAAGTTGGTATGGCCGGTGATTATACTCAAAGTTATTATTATACTCCGTCTTATGGTGGCGGCTTCTATATGGGAAATCCTATTGTTTATCCAATTAATGGAGCAATGGCTTACATTCCATATTATAAGGTATATGACCCTAACTTAAAACCACAAAATACAAAATCATACGAACTGGGAGCAGATCTTACTTTCTTAAACGGACTGGTAACCTTGAATTATACCTATTCACGTCAGAATGTGAAAGATCAGATATTCGAAGTTCCTTTGGCAGGTTCAACCGGAGCCTCAAGTATGATAATGAATGGAGGTAAAATCCACACAAATACCCACGAGTTGACATTGGGCGTATCTCCGGTAGATACCAAAAACTTCAAACTCGACTTCGCTTTCAACTTCTCCAAAATCGACAATTACGTAGACGAATTGGCTCCAGGAGTAGAAAGTATTATGTTAGGAGGATTTGTAACTCCGCAGGTACGTGCCGGAATTGGTGACAAGTTCCCTGTGATCTATGGAAAAAGCTATATGCGTAATGACGAAGGCAAGATTGTAGTAGACAAAAACGGACTTCCCATGCAGGGAGAAGATGCGGTTATCGGAACTGTATCTCCTGACTTCCGTTTAGGTTTCAATACAAATATCGAATTGTACAAGTTCCGTATTTCTGCAGTATTCGACTGGAAACAAGGAGGACAGATGTATAGTGGTACCGCAGGTGAAATGAACTATTACGGTGTGAGCAAATTATCTGGTGATATGCGTAATACCGAATTCATTGTGGAAAACTCCGTTAAAGAAACAGGAAAAGATGCGGATGGTAATTCAATCTATGCCCCCAATGATATAAAAGTAACAGATGCTCAAGCATATTTCACCAGAAGAAGATCAATTGACGAATCTTACATTTATGATAATTCTTATATCAAATTGCGTGAATTATCTGTAAGTTATCCGGTTTTCTCAAAGAAATGGCTGAATGTGAACGTTAATGTTTTTGCCCGCAACATTTTGGTTTGGTCTGAAATGAAAGGTTTCGATCCGGAAGCTTCACAAGGTAATGACAACATGGGAGGTGCATTCGAACGTTTCTCTCTTCCGGGAACAGCCAGCTATGGTTTTGGATTTAATGTAAAATTCTAATTAGCTAAAAAGAAAGATGAAAACATATAATATAATTAAAGGTATTTTTGCCGCTACTGTTTTATCAGTTGTTTTTTCCGGATGCTCGGAAGATGCAATGGATAGAATCAACAAGGACCACGGCCATACGCAAAGCGTAGCCGCAAGATTCATTCTGACAGATGTGATAACCTCTACTGCATTTTCCAATGCAGGAGGTGATTTCAATACTTATCTATCTGCTTACATTGAATATGAAGTAGGTGTTGACAACCAATTGTATTATGCAGAAACCAGAGAGAGCGAACCGACCTCATCTTCCACTTTCAACAATACATGGAATGGTCTGTATTCAACATTGAAATCCGCCCGTATCATTATCAATCAATGCAGCGAGGGAGGCATAGACCATGGGAATTATGTAACCAAGGGTATGGCTGAAGTGTTGGCTGCTTATAATTGCGCATTGATAGCCGATATGTTTGGAGATGCTCCATGTAGTCAGGCTGCATTAATTGACGAAAACGGTTCTCCTGTTTACCTAACTCCTAAAATGGATAAGCAAGAAGAAATCTATACCCAAGCAATGCAATATCTGGATGATGCCATTGCAGACTTACAGAAAGAAGATCTGATAGACCCGGAAGCTCAAGATTTGCTGTACCAGGGTGATGCTGAAAAATGGCTTAAGTTAGCATATGGTCTGAAAGCACGCTACACGATGCATCTTCTTAAAAGATCTGCCAACAAAGACGCGGATATGGAGAAGGTGTTGGAATATGTAAATAACTCTTTCGAAAGCGCAGAAGAACAAGCAGCATTCGACGTATATGACGCTAATAACATAAATCCGCTTTATGGTTTCTTTGTGGCACGTGCCGGATTAGGTGCAAGCGAAAGCATGAGAAGCAAACTGGCAGAATACAATGACCCACGTCTGTCCAGAGCTTTCATCACTAAACAGGGTACCTCCGGAAAAGAACAAGCTCCGGGAACCGCAGACAACGCCGTATATGCGCCTAACGGTACACCAGAACAAGGCACTTCCAAATATGGAACTTCTTTATTTATGTATTCTATATCAGCACCAACACTGTTGTTGAGTTATCATGAATTAAAATTCCTGGAAGCAGAAGCTCTGTGCAGATTGGAACGTGATGCTAAAAGTGCATTAAAAGATGCAGTAGTGGCTGGACTGTTAAATGCGGAAAACAGCTTTACTATTTCAAGAAAAGAGTTGGGCAAAACACTCATCAATGCAGCAAGCAGTATTACGGAAGCTGAAGCCGAAAGTTACTTTGACAATACGATAGAGGCCAAATATACAGCTGAACCTTTGAAAACAACAATGACTCAAAAATACTTCGCATTATGGGGAGCTTCAGGTGAAGCGACAGAATCTTACAATGATGTTCGCAGAATGAAAGGACTAGGCGAAAACTTTATTGAGCTAAAAAATCCAAACTCTTTCCCATTACGTTGTCCTTATGGCAATAGCGACACAACAACAAATGCCGAAGTGAAAGCAGCTTACGGAAATGGACAATATGTGTATAGTGAAAACGTTTGGTGGGCAGGTGGAAGCAGATAATCCATTGACTTGAATCATATAAATGAGACTGAATTCTCTAGGGGAAAGGCGGGAATTCAGTCTCATTTCTTTATATCAAGTTTGAGAGGTGTAAACAGAACATTCAGTCACAATTATGCCAAGAGAATTGTAACAACTATACATGTCTACTGATTTTCCCGGTTCATACGATACATCATAAACTATACTTTTGTTATATTTGCAGACGCTTGAATAATATAGAATACGATGAATCATATAGAAACCCAACGATTGATATTGCGACATTTCACAGAAGAAGACATAAACGCCTTGTTCTCAATTCTAAGTGATAAAGACGTTAATACATTTCTACCGATGTTCCCATTAAAAGATATAGAGGAAGCAAAAGACTATCTCCAATATATAAAAAGCTGGATTCAGCAGAAAGGATTCTACTATGCTATTTGTATGAAAACAAACAATGTACCCATTGGTTGTATCCATATAAACGGAGATGACAGCCATGATTTGGGGTATAGCATTAAGAAGGAGTTTTGGCACAAAGGGATTTGTGCAGAAGCTTGTCAGGCAGTAATCGATATGCTGAAACAAATAAATATTCCCTATATCACAGCTACGCACGATGTAAACAATCCGAGAAGTGGAAAAGTTATGCAGGCTATAGGCATGAAATACCAATATTCTTATGAAGAATATTGGCAACCAAAACTTTATCTGGTTACATTTAGAATGTATCAATTAAATTTCGATGACCAACAAGACAGGGTATATAAAAAATATTGGAATAAATACCCTGTTCATTTCATAGAGGAGATATAAGCAGTATTGCTACTTCATTCCTTCTCTCACAATATCTACCAGAATCGGCTTCAATCCGCTAACGAAACATTCCACTGCAATCACCATCAGAATCAGTCCCATAAGACGCATCATCACATTATTACCCGTTTCACCCAAGACTTTTACCAATTTCGTGGAAGCACGAAGAATAAAGAAAGTCAACAGATAAATCAGGGCGATAGTACCGATCAAGATTCCCTTCATTTCATAAGAATGCGCATCCTGCATCAAAACGATTGCATTGGCAATCGCTCCGGGACCGCATAACATAGGAATGCCGAGAGGAGTAATAGAGATATCATCCGCATACGTTTTGATTTCTTCGTCCTTCAACTTCATCGGTGTATAGCGGGCTTGAAGCATATCAAAGCCTATCTTGAAGATAATCACCCCACCGGCAATACGGAAACCATTGGTAGAGATACCGAAGAACTTGAAAAGAAACTGCCCGGCAAAGACAAATACCATCAATGTAATAAACGACACAATAGTAGCACGACGTACGATAGACTGACGTTCTTTATCCGTCATACCATGAGTCATGGTAAGAAAGACAGGCATCGTTCCCAACGGGTTGGTCAACGTGAAGAATGAAGTGAAACAAAGTAAGGCGAAAGGCAGAAGCGTACTATCCATGATTATATCGTATTTTATGCAAAACTAAAACGCAACAAAAATACGACTTAATCCAGAAAACCTATAATAAATCCATTAATTCTTTCAAGGAATAGATGTGATAAGTAGGGAGGAAAGGGAAAGCTGTCCGTTCTGTCACATTGTAGAAAACCTGATGCATCCCTACTCCGTGCGCTCCGGTTATATCCGCTTCCCAACTGTCACCAATCATCAATGATTCGCGCAGTTCGGACTGAGTGGCGGAAAGAGCAAAGTTGAATATTTCAGGCCACGGCTTCAGTACCCCGAGATCTTCGGAAAGGATAACCTTTTTAAAGTAGATGTCTACGCCTGCTGAACGCATTTTACGTGATTGTAATTCCCGAAAACCGTTGGACAGTATATAAAGATTATATTTCGGAGCCAGATACTCCAACACCTCTTTCGCATAAGGCATCAAACCGCTTTTGGTAGGAATAATTGCGAAGAAATCTTCCGAGAACTTTTCAGCCAAGGTCTCATCCTCCACTCCTACCGCCTGCAAAGGATAAGAAAAACGTTGCCAGTTCAGTTCATCCTTCGTTATCTTCCCCTCACCATATTCAATCCAGAGTTCGGTATTCCGTTGCTGATAAATCGTATAATAATGATCGAACGAATCAAAATAACGTTCGAATGAATATTTCCGATAGACTTCTTCAAAAGTATCGCGAGCATTACGGGAAAAAGCCCAGATAGTGTCGTCAAGATCAAAAAAAAGATTTCTATATTTCATCAACAGTTACGGGGGTATATATAAGAAACAAAAAGCCAATGTGCTAATTTCTTGCATTCAGGAATCAGCACATTGGCAATTCAAAAGAGGTGTCTACCTTATTTTACCTGAATAACCAAGTATCTGGATATACTCCAGAATTCAGTAGGATTCGTAATCTTCAAAGTCAACTGACCTTTGTCATCTTTCACCAATTCGTAAGAACCGGCAGGATGAGTAGTCAACAACTCAGCACGTTTAGAGTACAACTTGATTTCTTTTGTTGTACGGATATCAATCTGAGTGAAATAATCCTTGTTGAAATCAGCGCTTTTCAGCACATCACCACTTTGAAGAATCTTCTGGGCTTTCAGTTCGGATTTTGTTCCGAATACAAACCATGCAGCATTCAAGCTCTTATCCTGTTCGGCAACTGTCTTAGCTTTCGCTTCGTTTTCGGCAACCAGCGTTTCTTTGGCAGCAGATAGATCGCTTACAGCAGCATCCAGTTCCTGAATACGGATATTCTTGGAAGCCAGTTCGGTTTGAAGTTCTTCGATACGTTGTTGTTTAGCATTCAATTCAGCAGTCAGAGCGGCAACCGCCTTTTTCATCTGAGCAGAATTATAACTGCTATTTTTCAACTGAGCCTGCAATTTAGCAATCTGAGCTTTGTTTTCCTCCATCTGCTTGGAGATGAATTCAATATCAGAAGCGATTTGTTGTTTGGCACTAGCAGAATTTTCGGTAATAGTACCGCGCTGCAAGTCTACACGACTTTCGGCAGCATTGATCTTACGGAAACCTTCCTGAACTTCATTGAAAGTTCCCATCATATCATCCAGTTCAGCATTGCGCTGGTTCAGTTCCATCAACAGAGAGTCATTTTCAGCTTTCAGGTCCTTACTTCCACCTTTAAAGCCATC
>OJMN01001527.1_pt1 | contig 13233 bp, 14 predicted proteins | sample 1597261 | NCBI WGS metagenome assembly OJMN01 (sample SAMEA2452130, study PRJEB22498) | human gut metagenome | biome: human feces; feature: human gut; material: feces | place: Australia | collected 2012 | reverse complement strand
AGCTGGTTTATTGGGCTTGTGGGTAGAGTTGCTTCTTTTCCATAATAATCATCCGCATTTATTACAAGGAATGGTTCTTTTACTACATCCTTACAGCATAAAATGGCCTGACCGGTTCCCCAAGGTTTCGTTCTTCCGGCAAACTTTTCTTTATATTCTGCCGGTATATCATCCACCTCCTGGAAAGCATACTCGACTTTGATTTTTTTCTCGATACGGTCTCCGATAATTCTACGGAAATCTTCCTCCAAGTCTTTTCTGATAACGAAAACAACTTTATCAAAACCTGCCTGTATTGCATCATAAATAGAATAGTCCATAATGATCTCGCCCTTTGGTCCTACCGGCTCTAACTGCTTAATGCCACCGCCAAATCTGCTTCCAATCCCAGCTGCCATAACAACTAATGTAGCTTTATTCATAATAATTCCTCCATTTGTATATAGCAAAATTTTAACATTTACCTCTGATTATAACACATACAAGGTTCAATTAAAACATTTTTCCTTTTTTTTAAGATTTTTCTCATAAAATGAAAATCCCCGGCACAACTCGTGCCGAGGATAAGTATTCCTGTTATTCAAATCGGAAGGTATCTTTCAAACCTTTCCATAATACATCTTTTTCACTTAAATTCAGTTTGGTTCCATCTGTCAATGCATAACCTTCGCCGCTTGCTGTACCATGATATTCTCCCGTCAGCTCCGGCCATTCGATGCCGATTTCCGGATCATTCCATGCAAGTCCGCCTTCATCTCCCGGATGATAAAAATCTGTACACTTGTAGCAGAATTCTGCCAGGTCAGATAACACCAGGAATCCGTGAGCGAATCCTTCCGGAATATAGAACTGTTTTTTATTTTCTTCTGTCAGTTCTACTCCAAACCATTTCCCATAGGTTTCGGATCCGCTTCTCAAGTCCACAGCGACATCAAAAACGCTTCCTTTTACAACACGGACCAGTTTTCCCTGAGGAAACTGTTTCTGAAAATGCAGACCTCTGAGTACTCCTTTGGTAGAAGAAGACTGATTATCCTGTACAAAGGTCATTGTAAGTCCTGCTTCTTCCATATCTTTCTGATTGTATGTCTCCATAAAATATCCGCGCGCATCACCGTGTACGGTTGGTTCGATCACGCAAAGTCCTTCGATTCCACCCGCATTTTTTTCTACTTTAATCTGTCCCATTTTTTCCGCTCCTTACCTAGAACTCAATTTCTTTCAAATATCTCTTCAAAGCATCCTGCCATGTCGGGAGAGGTACAAAACCATTTTCCACCAGCTTCTTCTTATCTAATCTGCTGTTGAACGGTCGTTTTGCCTTGGAAACTCCGTATTCTTCCGTTGTAACCGGAAGCACTTTCACAGCATCCTCGGCATATTCTGTTCTTCCCATCTCTACGGCCTGTCGGAATATTTCCTTAGTAAAATCATACCAGCTGATATAGCCGCCTTCGTTTGTCACATGATAATAACCATATTTGTCGGTTTCGATCATATCCACCAGCAAACGTGCCAGATCATAGGTATATGTCGGGGTACCGATCTGGTCATTTACAACCTTCAGCGTATCATGAGTCTTCGCTACATTCAGCATCGTTTTAATAAAGTTCTTTCCATTTACTCCAAATACCCATGCAATACGAACGATAAAGTAGCGTTCAAGATTGCTGCTGACCGCCTGCTCACCTTCCAGCTTTGTCTGTCCGTAAACATTCAGGGGCTTATAAGCAGTGCAATCCGGCTGCCATGGTTCTGTTCCCTGTCCGTCAAATACATAGTCTGTGGAAATGTAAACCATCTTGCAGTCAAGCTTTTTGCAAACCTTTGCAATATTTTCTGTCCCTCCGGCATTGATAGCACGAACCTTTCCCATCTTATCCTCATCTTCTGCAAGATCTACCGCAGTCCATGCAGCACAGTGGATCACAACATCCGGTCTGCATTCTGTGAGAACTTTTTCTACTGCTTCTTTATCTGTAATATCTAAAGGAACATATGGCATTGTGGTAACAGCACTTCCGTCCTGCACTCCCGCATATTCCGGTGCAAGATCAGAACCGATGCCCTCATAGCCTCTTTTTTTCAATTCATTCATGACATCATGGCCAAGCTGACCTGCCACACCTGTTACAAATACTTTCATTCGACTATCGCTCCTACTATTCTTATCTGTTGCCATACATTTTTTCATAGTAATTCTGATATTCGCCGGAAATGATTGTCTCCCACCATTCCTTGTTATCTAAGTACCACTGAATGGTCTTTTTGATTCCATCTTCAAATTTGGTTTCCGGAAGCCATCCAAGTTCATTGTGGATCTTAGTCGGATCGATGGCGTAACGCATATCATGTCCTTTACGGTCGGTTACATGTGTGATCAGACTTTCCGGTTTTCCAAGTTCTTTACAGATGATCTTTACGATATCGATATTCTTCATTTCATTATGTCCGCCGACATTGTACACTTCTCCGACACGTCCTTTATGAATAATAAGGTCGATGGCACGGCAATGATCCTCAACATATAACCAGTCACGTACATTTAAGCCTTCTCCATAAACCGGAAGCGGCTTATCAGCTAATGCATTGGCGATCATCAACGGAATCAGTTTTTCCGGGAAATGATATGGGCCATAGTTGTTGGAGCAACGGCTGATGGTTACAGGAAGTCCATAGGTTCTGTGATAAGCAAGAACCAGAAGGTCTGCTCCTGCCTTGGAACTGCTGTACGGAGAGCTTGTGTGGATCGGTGTTTCTTCTGTAAAGAAAAGGTCCGGTCTGTCCAGCGGAAGATCACCATATACTTCATCTGTACTTACCTGATGATATCTCTGGATTCCATATTTACGGCAGGCGTCCATCATAACAGCAGTTCCTTTGATATTAGTATCAAGGAATACTTCCGGGTTCTCAATAGAACGGTCTACATGGGATTCTGCTGCGAAGTTTACAACCATATCCGGATGTTCTTCTTCAAACAATTGATAGATTGCCTCTCTGTCGCAGATATCAATCTTACAGAAACGGAAGTTCGGATTATCCATGACCGGTGCCAAAGTAGATAAGTTTCCTGCATATGTCAGCTTATCTACGCATACAATTCGATAGTCAGGATATTTTTCCAGCATATGAAATACAAAGTTACTTCCTATAAATCCGGCTCCTCCGGTTACAATTATCGTCATTCTTATTTCCTCATCTTTCTTAATACAAATGTTCCTGATATTTTCCATCTAATACATCTTTCAGGTACTGTCCATACTGATTTTTCTTTAAAACTTCATAAACTTCAAGAACTTCTTCCTTTGAAATCCATCCGTTCAGATATGCGATTTCCTCGAGACACGCAATTTTTCTATGCTGATGCTGCTCTACTGTCTTTACAAAATTCGTTGCATCTACCAGTGATTCATGGGTTCCTGTGTCAAGCCAGGTAAATCCCTGTCCAAGAAGTTCCACATTCAAGCTGTTATCTTCCAGATAAATGCGGTTCAGATCTGTGATTTCCAGTTCTCCTCTTGCACTTGGTTTTAAGTTCTTTGCGTATTCAACAACACGGTTATCGTAAAAATAAAGACCTGTTACACAATAATTACTCTTTGGATGTTCCGGCTTCTCTTCAATAGAGACAGCTTTTCCATTCTTATCAAACTCTACAATTCCAAAACGTTCCGGATCATCTACATAATATCCGAAAACGGTTGCCCCTTTTCCTGTTTCTGCATTTTCTACTGCGGCTTTTAATCTCTTCTTCAAGCCATGTCCGGCAAAAATATTATCTCCTAAAACCATTGCCACCGGCTCATCACCAATAAAGTCTGCTCCTATGATAAATGCCTGTGCCAGTCCATCCGGACTTGGCTGTACAGCATACTGAAGATTTACGCCAAACTGGTGTCCATCTCCTAACAGATCCTGAAATCTCGGTGTATCTGCAGGTGTCGAAATAATCAGAATATCTCTGATCCCCGCATTCATAAGCACTGACATTGGATAATAAATCATTGGTTTGTCATAAATCGGAAGTAGCTGTTTCGATGTTACCATAGTTAATGGATAAAGTCTTGTTCCTGATCCACCTGCAAGAATGATTCCTTTCATCTAAAATTCTCCTCTCTGTACACGATCTTGTCTGTATGCAGCAATTTAGTTCTATTATTTACAATTACTATTATAAAAGATGACGTTACGTTACCTTCAAGTATTTTTTTATGATATCCTTAAAGACTCTAGATTAAAGCATATACTTTTTTGGAGATCCTGATTTCAGAAGTCTAGCCTCTTGACCGGATTTATCCTAATATTATTTATCCTGTTCTCAAGATAGAGGCAGACATTTTTGCACTGTTTATTTCCTGCAGACAAAAATGCCTGCTTCTTTTGTCACATCGTATCCTTTGCCAGCTTTTTGTTTTACATAATCTCTGAACTCCTGGTATCTGCTCAAGATGTATTGATTCTGATTGCCATGGCAGGAAAGGATATATGCGATCAACGGTTCTGCATCCTGAATTTCCAGCTTATCTTTATATTCCTGCCACGAAATTTCATGAAAATATGGTTTCAAGATTTCTTTTCCGTTTTCTTTCCCAAATTTCTCATACAGATTTTCAGCTGACAGTACAATCCGATTGTCAAATCCTTTTGCCAGCTCACTTACTTCTTTCATATGTTTTTTTCCATAGGTACTGCATATGAATCTTCCGAATTTCTTTAATACTCTTGCCACTTCCCTGCAGGTCTGACTCAGATCTTCACAATAAAACAGCATATGATTGGCAATCACCAGATCAAAGGTTTCTGCCATAAAGGGAATCTTTTCTGCATCTAGGATTTCAAATTCAAATCTCTTATCCTTTTGACCGATGTTTCTTCTGGCATCTCTTAACATACCCTCGGACAGGTCAGAAAGTGTTATGCTGATGCTGTCTGGTATTTTCTGTATATTCTCTTTCCAGAGCATTCCGTTTCCACAACCGATTTCTAAAACCTTCAGTCCATTTTTCAATTCAAGATTTCGATAGATCCAGGGGAACCATCCCTCTTTATTTACCGAATATAATCGGTGCAGGCGGATTCGGGAAGCAATATTGGTGGCATTTTGATACTGCTTCTTTACCGCATTTTCCATTCCTGTAAGATGAATCAGTTCCAGCATTTTGTTCCAGTTTACCGTATGATACTCTCTGATCTCACCGGAAGTATCTTCAATTGCCTTTTCAACCAGCTGCAATTGTTCGATCTTATCACGAACCAGTTTTAATTGTACTTCCAGCGAATCTGACAAAAAATGATAATCCATATCTCCGATAGTCATATTTTTGATATCATTCAACGAAAAACCCAAAAACTTCAGCAGAAGTATCTGCTGAAGTCTTGTGAAATCCTCATCTGTATAAAAACGAGCTCCTGATTCATTTACAAAAGACGGTTTTAATATATCATGGCTGTCATAATATCTGATGGTACGCACGGTGACATGTGCCATACGGGCAAATTCTCCCGATGAATAAAATCCCTCTTTTTTCATTTATCTCTTACTCTCCAATCCCACTTTCCACTAATTCTACCATAGCGTCAAGTGCCTTGCTCTCATCTTTCCCCTCGCACACGATCTCAATGGTATCACCGGACTTGATGCATGCCCCCAACACGCTTAGCACACTTTTCGCATTACCTTCCGATTCGCGATATCGGAAAGTGATCTTACTTTCATATTCCAGTGCCATCTTGCAGAAAAGTCCTGCCGGTCTCAAATGCAATCCCGTCGGATTTTTGATCGTTACCTTTTTACTGATCATTTTCTCCTCCACTGCTCTTTGTCAATGTGATCTGTACATTGATCGTATCTTCAAGTTCAATTCCGTCAGGAAGTGTAACCTGGATCGGAACATTATAGGTTCCCGCTGTCTTGCAATCGTTCAGATTGATTGACACACTTCCTTTTTCAAGAGTAAAATCATCCAGATCCTCTTTAGAACCACGCACAACAATTTCCAGATCGCCCTGTTCTGCATATGACACCTTGTAATCCTTTGGTGCATTCAGCAGCGCAATGGAATTGTATGGGAATTCAACTGTCTTAGTTCCGAATTTCTCTACCTGGATCTTTATAACGATCGGTACGCCTCCTGCGCTGTCCTGGTCTGTCTTTGCCCAGTACGGAAGATAATTGGCGATATCTACTGTCTTCTCTATTGTCTGGTCCAGACCATCTTCTGCCAGCTCTTCTGCCGGAATTTCAATAGAATCTACCGTTTCCAGCTGCTCCTCTGTGCCTACGATCTGAATGCTTTCCGGCTGGATACTGATTCCGCTGAAATGATATCCGCTCGCAGTACCGATCAGTGAAGTATCAAATTCTACCGGAATACTCTTTGTCTGAAGCATGGTGATTTTTACCTTCAGTCCTTCGTCTCCCAGGTTATTCTCAATCTGTGTCGAATCTACGATCTTTCCATTGTTATCATAAAGAATCAGCTCTGCTTCTTTTTCCTCATCTTTAGACTGTCCTGAAACATCGACAAGTGCTACCACCTTGTCGATTGAATCGATTACTGATTCTGGTCCGCTGATCTTAATCTTCTCCGGATTTGCTTTCAGCTCACCCACCTGATATCCGTCTCTCGGTGTTCCCGAACTGGTTGCAGTGATCGGGAAAGTCTCTGATTTTCCAAGTTCAATGCTTACTCGCAGATTGATCGGATTGGCAGTCGCCTCAAACCTTCCTGCATAAGAAGGGATCGATATATCGATCGGGATCAGGGATCTGGTTCTGACATCCAGATTCTTCATATCCGCTGTTGCTCTGATATCATCAGTTTTAATTTTATTTAAAATAGAACGTTTTGCCTTTACTGTTACGGATATCGTCCTGCTGTCATCCAGAATCTGATATGTATTGCCCGGATTTGTTACGATTTCCGGATGTGTCACTGTCACCTGGATTCCGGAAAATGTCCGTTCGTCCACCGGATCTTCAATATTCATAACAATTATCCATAAAAGGACAGAGAATACAAATGCCAACAACTTAAGACCCCAGTTTTTAGTCAACGCCCTTTTCATGCGATCTCCATCCTTTCCATATTTTTTTCAAACGTCCGATCTCCACACTCTTCTTACTGATAGATTCCAGACGTTTTTTCAGATATTCCGGTGTAACATTGCGCACAAGCTGTCCGCCCATCGCTACAGATACATACCCGGTCTCTTCTGATACGGTGACGATCAGAGCATCACTCACCTCACTCATTCCGACTGCTGCACGATGTCTGGTCCCCAGCTCCTTACTGATTCCCATATTGTCTGACAGTGGAAGATAGCAGGTCGCTGATACGATCCTGTCTCCACGGACAATGATCGCGCCATCATGAAGTGGTGTGTTGTGTTCAAAAATATTGATCAATACCTGCGGTGATACAATACAGTCCAGCGCGATTCCGGTACTCTCGTATTCTGTCAGCATGATTGCCTGCTCTACGACGATAAGTGCTCCTGTCTTCACTGCCCCCATCGCAAAGGATGCTTCTACGATTCCATCGATCGTTTTCTGGCTGAAACGTACATTATCTTTTCCTCTTTTATCCAGTGCTACCATATTGGGAACAAATTGTTTTTCCCCCAGTTTTTCCAATGCTCTTCTGAGCTCAGGCTGGAAAATGATCACGACTGCGGTTGCCATGACCGGAAGTGAATTCTGTGCAATCCACAAAATCGTATACATTTTAAAAAATGCAGCCACCAGAATAAACAATGCAACAACCAGAATCCCCCTCAGCAGCATCCAGGCTTTTGTATTCTTTATCCAGAGAATAATCTGATAGAATAAAAATGTAATAATCAGTATCTCAACAGCATCTACTACCCGGATCTGCGGAAAGTACCACGATTCTGATACAAATTCTTTTAAAACCTGTGTTAATACTGTGTTCAACAGTGTACCCCCTTTTTCTATCCGTTATTTATACCCCTGTTTTTTATAATATTTCCCTATTTGTTATCGCTATTCAGTTCATTTTCCACAATGCTCTGAATATCCAGTTCTTCCTTCAGGCTCTGTGCAAGAAGGATTTCATCTGTATTGCCCCCAACTCTTGTCGGTCGCTGAACTGCCGGACTCTTTGGCCATTTTACCTTAGAAGCCGTTTTTGTTTTGCGTACTGCCGGTTTTTCCGTCTGCCCACTCTTCGACCTCTGTCTTCTCTCCGGCTCTGTTTCCACAATCTCACCTGTTTCTTTCCGCTCATTGATATGTTTGACCGTCTTCTCCGGAGCTGTCACCGAAATCTTAGGGATGGCTTTTACATAATAGTAATATTCATCATCCTCAAACTGGAGACGTTCTGTTCTGGAATAATCCACCGAGAACAGGAAAAATTCCATGATAAAACCAATCACGACTGCTGCAATATTTCCAACGATCAGCATATTATAAGAGGTATGTATATCGAATACAATATCTCCGATCACAATTACAACAATATTCACAACCGCACCGGATGCTGCTGCGATTTTCCACGCATGATCTACCGAAAGCCGGCGCACTGTATATACCACAAAAATAGAGATAATAAATGCGATCACAGTGATCCACAGAGTCTTATCCTGGAATACCGTCTTCACAAACAGCGATCACATAGTAAATAATTGTTCCAAATACAACCGGTACTGCTGAAATCGGTCCAAGTACAAGCGCACAGGCAACCGGCACCACATACGGAACATGAAGCATAAATGCTACCGGTGTGACCAGCAGAAGAAGTGCCTTTTTCGGAGTAAATCTGCAGTAAAAGATAAACATTACCACAAAAATCAGTGCCGCTGCCGCTGCCACTCCTATAGACAGTTTGAACAGATGCACAATTACAAGTCCTGCCGCCACATACGCCGTTACAACCGGTGGAAGAAAGGTACAGATCACTGCCAGTGCCACCGCTACAACCGGTGTCGCCACCGCTTTCATCAGTCCAATATTCTGGTTGATCATAAGAAATGTAACCAGTGCCAGAACAAACTGCACAGCTTTATCAATATAGATTGATTTCATCGCGTATAATTCCTGTAATTTATCTCTCCATACTATCAGATCATTCATTATCGTTTCTCCCTTTCATACATTCTGTTCAGTCTTGTAAGATCGTGATTGAATTGTTTCACACGCTTTCTTGCTTTTTCATGTTTGGTTCCGTAAAAATGGGAAGCAACGATTCCATAAAAAATAACAAGTACCAGATATCCAATTATCACAGTTGCCGCAAGCATCACAAGAAACTGCATATTCAGATTTCCCATCAGTTCATCCAGAAAAGCAATAACTCCGATTCCCACTGCAACAGCATAGCCGACCGTGACCCATATGATCGTAGCAATGGTGTGAAAGCTCCGGTAATCTTTCTTATAATAAGAACTGATCTTAAAATCTTCCTCTCCCTGTTTGCTTTCGTACATCGCCATCCTTGTCATCAGCTTAACTTTGCTTTCATTTAACATTTTGTCACCTCATACGTTTTATTCGTATATGCATTACTTTCAGTATAACAAATATCAGATTCCTTGTCCAATACTTACCGTCAAAAAGTATACATTTTCGGCTCCTGCCTTTTTAAGCACTCTCGCCGCCTCGTCTAAGGTACTTCCTGTCGTATAAATGTCGTCGATCAAAACGATATTTTCTCCTTTTACATTTTTCTGCACTGCAAATGCTCCCCTGATATTTCGTTTTCTCCCTTTATCGCCCAGCTCTTTCTGAGGACTAGTCGCCTTAATTCTCTTAACAGCACCTGCATCCATAGCAATTCCGGTATTTTCTGATAATACCTTTGCTACAATTTCTGCCTGATTAAATCCCCGCTTTCTTTTTCGCCGGGAATGCAGCGGAACCGGCACGATCAAGGTGATCTTTCTTTCCCATAGATAAGGAAGAAAATGCTCTGCCATTTCTTTTCCGAACGTTTGTCCGTAAATCCTCCGGTTCTGATATTTCATTGCATAAACTGCATTTTCCACTGCATCTTTATGCACCCAGAGACTTCTGCCATCAACAAAAAGATGCTTCTGCCTGGTACAGTCATAGCAATATTCTTCAGCCGGATCTGTCAAAGGCTTTCCACAGCACATGCATCTTACTTCACCAATATAAGGAAGTTTTTCACGGCACGCCTTGCAGATTCCATTGTGTTCCGTAGAATGTTTCTTTCCTGCACTTACAATTTCTCCACAAAACGGACATTTTGAGGGATAAATTAGTTCCAGAATTGTTTCTTTGACCTTTTTTAAGTTTTCCATCCGCTTTTCGGATTTGATTTTCTACATTTTCTGTGTAACTATCCGCAGAACTCCCGGATCCGTTCTGCCAGACTGGTATTCCGGTTGTGTTCATTGGTATTCCGGATCATCTCCTGGAAGGTCTGGTCATTTCCGACAATTGTCACACATTTTCTGGCTCTTGTGATTGCCGTGTAAAGAAGATTCCTGTGAAACAGCTGTCTCGGTCCGCTCAGAAGAGGGATAACAACCGCCGGATATTCGCTTCCCTGCGACTTGTGAATGGTGATCGCATAGGCAAGCTCCAGTTCTTCCAGCAATTCAAACGGATACTTTACTTTTCTCTTTTCATCGTATTCAACTTCCAGTGTTTCAGTATATGTATTGATCTCGGTGACAATTCCCATATCGCCATTAAAAATCCCCATCCCTTTATCCACCGTCAGTCCATACTTGGTTGTGATCTCCCATTCAAGCTGATAGTTATTCTTAATCTGCATCACCTTGTCGCCCACGCGGAATTTGTGATCGCCATATTCTTTTTCCGCTTTTCCCGGCTCCGGTGGATTCAAATACTCCTGCAAAATACTGTTCAGCCTTTCCACTCCCAGCAGTCCTTTCCGCATCGGTGTGAGTACCTGGATATCATATGGTTTTGCATTGACATATTTAGGAAGCTTCTTCTGGATCAGTGTCAGCAGAACACTGATGATCACATTCGGATCCTGTCTTTTCAAGAAGAAGAAATCCCGGCTCTTATTATCCAAAAGGACCGGTTCTCCCCGGTTGATCTTATGTGCATTTACCACAATATCACTCTCCTGTGCCTGTCGGAAAATCCGGGTCAGCATGACAACCGGAAAACATTCCGATGCGATGAGATCCTTCAAAATACTTCCCGGGCCTACTGATGGAAGCTGGTTACAGTCCCCTACCAGGATCAGCCTTGTCCCCGGTACAATTGCGGTAAGAAGTGCATTCATCAGAGGCAGGTCTACCATAGACATCTCATCGATGATGATCACGTCGGTTTCCAGTGGATTGTCCGCATTTCTTGCAAATCCGTTCCGGTTCGGGTTCTCATCCTCCTCCGGATTACCGTTCACCTCCAGAAGCCGGTGGATCGTCTGCGCTTCCCATCCGGTTGCCTCTGTCATTCTTTTTGCGGCACGCCCGGTTGGTGCTGCCAGCATAATTTCCATATTCTCACTGTGAAAATATTCGATCATGGCATTGATCGTCGTCGTTTTTCCGGTTCCAGGACCTCCTGTGAGAATCATAATTCCATTCCGCACAGCCGCCATAACCGCATTTTCCTGCTTCTCGTCAAGCTGCATTTCGGCTTCTTTTTCAATCTGATGGATCTTTTTTTCGATCACTACATTGGCTTCTTCATATTCCAGATTCAGATCATGCAGCATTTTCGCGGTATTGAGTTCCAGATAATAGAAGTGGGACACGTATACCCGCAGACCTTCTTCAGATTCTTTGAGTACGATCTTCTTTTCCATCGACAGATCCATCAGGTATTTCTCAATATCCTTAATCTCCACTTCCAGAAGTGCAGATGCCCGACGAAGCAACACGGCCTTTGTCAGATAGACATGCCCTTCGGCAACACTCTGCTGTAAGGTATAAAAAATACCACTCCGGATACGGAAATCCGAGTCTGAATGAATGCCGATCTTCATCAGCGATCTTAAATCCGATTCCCTGAATCTGATCTGCAAGCTGGTATGGATTTCCTTCCAGTACCTGATAGGTCTTCGGACCGTAAAACTGATAAATCTTTGCTGCAAGTGTCGTCGAAATCCCAAATTTCTGAAGATAGATCATTGCCTTCCGCATATCTTTTTTCTCTTCTACCTGTACAGCGATCTCTCTTGCCATACGTTCGCTGATCCCACGCACCTCCGCAAGTCTTTCTGGTTCTTCTTCGATGATCCGGAAGGTGTCTTCCCTGAATTTTTTCACAATCCTGCCGGCAAGAGATGCACCAACCCCTTTGATCGCCCCTGATCCCAGATAGCGTTCAATCGAAAGCAGATCTTCCGGTGCTTTGATCTCATAATTCAGCACTCGGAGCTGTGTTCCATATACACTGTGAACCACATATTCTCCGTTCACCTCAACCAGCTCTCCCTCTGATAAATAGTTAAAGTTTCCGACACAGGTCAGATCGCCATCATCATTATTCAAATTAAATACGGTATATCCATTGTCTTCATTGCGAAATACAATGTGTTCTACGTAACCTTTTACTGTTTCCATACTTTTTTCCTTTTTAAAAAGGCTGTCTCTCTACAGAAACAGCCTTCTCATGTGCTTATCACTAGAAATCTTTTTTTCCGTTCATAAACTCCACATACTGACCGGTACCGATTGCAACAACCTTCATCGGGTCTTCCGCTGTCATCGTATTGATGCCTGTCCTTTCTTCGATCAGTTCTTCCAGCCCGCGAAGCAGCGCACCTCCACCTGTCAGTACAATTCCACGATCCAGAATATCCGCGGAAAGTTCCGGCGGTGTTCTCTCCAGAACCCCAATGACCGCTTCGACGATCTGACTTGTAGTCTCATGCAGGGCTTCTTCGGTCTCAGAAGCCGTTACCGTGACCGTCTTTGGCAATCCTGTTACTAGGTTTCGTCCCCTTACTTCCATTGATTCATCTTCTACAAGAGGATATGTCGTTCCGATCTTGATCTTGATATCTTCTGCTGTTCTGTCTCCGATCAGCAGATTGTGCTTTTTCCGGACATAACGGACGATTGCTTCATCAAAATCATCACCTGCAACTTTTAATGATGTATTCACAACAGTTCCTCCAAGGGAAATCACCGCAATGTCGGATGTACCACCACCGATATCCACGATCATGTTGCCACATGGTTTTGAAATATCTATTCCGGCTCCGATTGCCGCTGCAACCGGTTCCTCAATCAAATGTACTTCCCGCGCACCGG
>OJMN01001463.1_pt1 | contig 13573 bp, 10 predicted proteins | sample 1597261 | NCBI WGS metagenome assembly OJMN01 (sample SAMEA2452130, study PRJEB22498) | human gut metagenome | biome: human feces; feature: human gut; material: feces | place: Australia | collected 2012 | reverse complement strand
CGAGAAAACCTGCTGCAAGAGGAAGTACCGGAAGTGTTCCTCCTGTCTGTGGTGTATCCGGCACGTCAGGAATCGGTGCATCTTTTACAGTGACCGTCTGCACCTTACTGGTATCTTTAATCGTTATCTTGACCGGTTCTGCCAGTTGATAACCGGATGGAGCAGAAACTTCAGTAAAGGTGTAAGATTCACCTACAACCAGTTTACTGGTAATGTCGTATGCCTCGTCCTTTGTCACAAACTTCATAACTTCTTTTCCATCGGAATCCGTTACCACGAACTTGGCACCGCCAAGAGCCTGACCACTTTTCTTGTCTAGTTTCAAAAGTTGGATATGAGTCTGTTCATCCACCATAACTGTTTTATCATCTGCCTGGTCCACATAAGTTCCATCTTCCTGCTTAATACTTACCACAGAACTTACGCTGCCATCCTCCGCCTTTTTCTGCCTTATTTGATATACAATAGCATCCGCTGTTACATATCCATCTGCCGGGCGGGTTTCTGTCAATGTATAGTCCTTATCATGAAGCAATCCTCCGACATGAAGATTTCCCTTCTCATCAAAAGAATATTTCAGATTACAGTATCCATCCTTCTCTGTGACCGATACTTTGACCGAATCCTTATCTCCTGAAGTCCAAGAAATGATTTCATTTCCTTCTGCATCTGTGATCACCAGATTACATCCTGCAATCTCACTGGAATCTTCCACTGACAACTTGTCAATCTCATTTGTAGTCTGCTTATTCTCCTTCCGGCAGTTCACATAAATAACTGGGGTAACTGCATCCTTATAAGACAACTGAACCGGAATCGGCTCTTCATCCAAATAATAACTGTCTGAAACGGAAATCTCCTTCAGATAGTACATCCCGGAATTTAATGCCTGAGAAATTGAATTTTCTTCTGAATTGCCTGTTTCCACCGCTGCACTTTCTACAGAAACGGCAGAACCACTTACTGCGCTTCCCGATACCACATAATTTTCATCCTGCAACGGTAACATCATATCACAGATGGCAGTTCCATCCTCACCGGTTGTCAAAGTAGTGAGTTCCGTTCCTGCTTCTACAATCTTTTCTCCATCCACATTGTAAATATCCTGCGCTGTACACAAGGAGAAAGCAGCTCCGCTTACTGTTTCCTTCGTATCCGCATCTTCTTTTAAGAGAGAAATCTGTGGTCTTGCCAGTTCATTGCGAAGATTCAAACTTCCCGATTTATCGGTATCCTCTGTGGAGTTCAGTACAAATTCGTCTTGTCCATTTTCCCACGTAAACTCAAGATTCCATTCGTTATCTTTCGAAAATACATATCCATAAAGTGTTTTTACTTCTTTTACCTTGTATTTTCCTAACGGTAATGTAATATGAACCACATCATTTTCATCCACAGAGTAATTGCAAATACCTTTACAATCAGATGTAAACTCCGCCTTTTCACCTGTGGTTATTGTTGCCACCTTTTCTCCATCCTTAAACCATGTATCACCCTGGTTATCCTGCGTCACAATATCTCCGTCGGCATAGATTTCAAATTCTGCTCCTTTCAGAGAACGATCCGCATAGATAAATTCCCTTTTCTCGGAATCCCATCCCATCAGCATCTGTCCGGTTTTTGAGATTGCCAGTTTGCCATAAGTTTCCTCGTTGGTATACGTCACTGTAATAATGGCATGAGTATATCCATCCTCGTCCACATAGGACTCATAATTATCTGCTTTACTGTTAATTTCCACTTCAATGAACTTTTTCACTATATGAAGTCCATTTGCCGAATCCACTTCATAGATTCGGTATTTTGCAGAACGAAGCGGCTTGACCGTGATGATTTCTCCGGATTCATCAGTTATAAAGGTATCAATGGTCTTTATCTGGTTTCCATTGCTGTAACTCTGACTCACCAATTTCTCACCATCGTCTGTTACCCGATAAATCTTGTAAGCAGTTCCCGGCTTCAACACCTGCTTTTCCGTCTGTTTATCCTTTTTCAGTATTTTGAGATATGCCTTAAACAACTTATTGTTCAATGGATAGGTATATACCTTCCCATTCTCGGTTACTTCCACATCGAAATCATCCACATGGATAGCATCGACATCTCCCGAATCCACCTGATGAACAACATAAGTACCATAATAGAGATTGCTGGTAACTGCGTAGCCATTACTATCTGTCTTGATAATGGCACGTTCGTAATCCGTACAAGTCTCGTAGCTGCCTTTACTCTTTAAATAAACCTGAAATGTGGTATTCGCCTCCGGGTCTAACAATCCGGTTTCCCCATCCGAATAGTATTTCTGAATAGCTACCTTTCCAAGTATTGGATTATTTCCATATTCCGCATTAGAAATCTCGCTGGTATATTCCACTGTCTTACCGGAAGCATCTGCCATAATCGGTATCACTTCCGTAGACAAATTGTACCCAACAGGTGCCTTAATCTCCTTCAGATAGTAGGTCACACCACTGCGAAGGTAATCCGTAGTCACTTTTCCATTTTGAATCGTATAGACTCCGGCAGTCATTTTTGCTCCATTTGCGTTGTATACAGTAGCCTTTGTTGTACAAGCACTATCTGCATATAACTGGAACTGTGCTCCTTCTAAAGAAGCATCTCCATGTGCCTTTTTGTCCGCACTGTACTTATCTGCCTTAATCACATTGATGGAAGCCTTTTTGTAGTGATTCGTCACCCCGGTAATGTAAGCCTTCTCATAATCGGATGGAATCTCATCGTCGCTCTCCGGCCATGCACCACTGGAATCTTTTTGCCAACTGTCATCTTTGTCCAACGTAATTTTTACGCCTTTCGCATATGTCGGGTCCACAATCAGATGCTTATTCTCTCCGGTGTTGTTTTCTGTCAAAGTATAGGTGTTAGAAATGTTATCCATCAAATCCTTGATTTCTTGTGCTGCCATTTTCTGTGCAGATGCCTTAGTCAAATCAGATGGAAAATCAATCCCTTCATCCAGTTCCAAATCATCCGTCAAAAACTTCTTAGCAGCTTTTTTCGCATCACTATCCATATCTGCCAAATCACTATCCGTATAATAATAGTAATCCATCGTCTGCAAACGATATGTCATGCGATATGCCAATCTTCCGGAATCTCTTGTATATCCGGTAAGACTAAAGGATGTTTCATTATCATCATCGGCACTATTGCTTTCCACACCATCTCTATCTGACACGGAAAAAGAATACAAATCATCCAGATTATCTGCATCTAAGGTAAACTGAATGCCTCCCAGTCCATTTCCATCCTCGTCTTTTTTCTTAACCGTAATTCTCTGACGATAATAAGTTGTATCGGTCAATGTAGTAGGTGTATATATTTGTGGTAGCTTTTCCGCATCAACCGTAATCAACTTCTGATACCCTTTACTGTTTCCGGTCTTTTGCCAGATGGTTGCCGAGGCTTCCCAGTTTCCACTTGGTTCAAAGATGGAATTGTATAATTCGTTGACCGTCTTAGAACTATATGTGCCAGTTTTCTCCCTTACCTGTTTAATCACATCCTTTAACTGTGCTTCGGAATTACGCCCCTCGGAAACCGACCATATCAACGCCTGACTCATCACAAAACTTTTTTGCGTACGTTTCCCGTTTAGCACATACCAACGGATAATTTTCGCATAATACCCATGCTTTTCACCGCCCGTATCCTGATCCCATTTATAACTGTTTTCTGCTGCATAAGTATTTCCCGAATGGCAGGTGTGTCCAAGGCTTAAGCAGAACGCCTCTTTTGAACCCAAACGCATCTTCCACCATGTCCCTGATTTTGATTTGGAGCCAAAAGATACGGTTCCTTTTCGTCCCAACGAGGACAAGCTGACATTGGCTGTTGTTGCTGCTTTTGATACCGTAGCATTAGCCGGAATGATTCCGCATAACATGACCACTGCTAAAACTGCCGATATAATTCTTCTTACTTTCTTTTTCACTCTTCTTTACCTCTTTTCTGTTTTTGTTAGATTACTTCGCCCCTCTTCGCTTCGGTGGAGCACGTTCGAGTTCATTCATACAGTTCTCCTTTCTCTGACAACATCACCACGTTTGGACATTTTGTCCAAACGCTTGTAAATCGAGTAGGATGACTCCTACCCGATTTCGTATACATAAAAAAGCCCTTTAGTTTTTTACTCACTAAAGGACTTTTCCCTATATCTATATACTATTTAATTGCTCAAGACAATCTCATTGCTCCCATTTTCTTCAACCGTTATATGAACAGTCTTTGCTTTCTCATATCCATCCGGTACAATGCGCTCATAAAACACATAACTTTTTCCAATTTCCAGATAAACAACCTTTCCACTTGACAATGAAATCTTATCCATTTTCAAAGTTGTATCCTTCTTTGATTCTTCATAGGCAAATCCGGAACCCTCAATATAAGCCCCCGAGCCGTTATCATATCGTTTTATGGTCATCCTTTTTATCTGATAGGATTTCCAGTTTATGAAATCAGTTTTATCTTTATCATAAAAGATTGCAATCCACATATCTTTATAACAGGCAATCGCCCCACACACATGTCGTTCTGCCAGTAGGTTTCTATAATGCCCCTGACTCTTTTTCCATGATTCCATTGCATCTCCTGCTGAACACCCCGTTGTCAGATTCTCTGAGAAAAACAAATCTCTGCATCCTGCAAATGCCCCAAAGTAAGAGTTCATATCTCTTCCCAGATTGGCATGATTATCATATCCACTGGTTTTCAAGCGGTATCGGCAGAACTCATAAATCTCATCGGACCATTGAAGTTCCTTAACACCTTTGGCTTTCCGATACTGGTTCTGAATTGCGAATGCCTTTTTGCTTCGTTCCAAATCAGTGGGTGCTTTCGTTTTTATTACTTTGACCTTGTACCTCATTTTTTTCGTCTTGCCATTTTTCATTTTGCAAGAAACAGTAATCAATGCACTTCCTTTCTTCTTTGCCTTGAAGCAAATCTCTTTCTTTCTCTTTTTGAATTTTACTTTCACTACAGATTTCTTACTGCTTTTCACTTTTACCACTTTGGCTTTTCTGACAATTTCCGGTTCTCTAATTGCCGTATTTCCACCACGAAGATCAATGGTAATCTTCTTTGTCTTAATCTTGGCAGAAACCTCTGTCTCCTTGCTACCAGCCATTGTCAGCATTAAAAGTAACACAATACTTATTTTCACAATTATTCTTTTCATAAAAATCACACGCCTTTCGCTGTACGCTAGTCATTCCTAGCAATTCGATTATATCGTATTTTGTAGTTTTCTAAAACATTTTTTAATCAATGACTTTCCAAACGTTTTTCCAGTTCGATTAAAAGTTCCTCCTTGCATTCCTGTATCACATTTCGAATATCATCCAGAATGTCATCTGACTTCATCGAAATTCCATTATGTCGATAATAATAAATCACCGCCTCACGTATGTAAGCACTTTTGTTGTCTACATTCTCCAAAATGTTGTAAACCAACTGGTGTCTTGGATTATCCATACGAAGCAGTATCGGGACCCGAATACATTCGCTCTTCTTCCCCATTGTCATCACCTCCTACATCTTCCAGTTGACCGGCTCCATAAAAATCGTACATGACCTGATTACTAATATCCAAATCACATTGTGCTTTTGCCTGATATAGAACCGTAAGCATATATGCCTTATGATTTCTTACTTTTGTCACCTGCTTATTATACTGTTCTATGGCATAATCAATATCAAGCCTGTCCAATTTCAAAAGTCTGGACTTCACAACAGCTGCCGGTTTGTCTTCACCCATCACACGAATGACAGGCTTTTGGGTATTCAAAGCATCATAAAGGACATCCTTCATCGTGTTTATCTGCCTTTCCTGATACAAAGACACAAACTCTTCATCCAGATCGTAATGATGTTCAATAAACTCCATGGGATACTCTTCTCCCCTCGCATCCTCTTCTTGATATTGATTAGGATTAGGATTTATTATATTAGGTTTTAAATCAGGTTTTATATTATAGTCTTTATTATTGTTACCCCCATTTGCGTTGCTACCGTAAGCGTTACTACCGTTACCGTTGCTACCGAAAGGGGGGTAACGGTCAGAATTACCGTTAGTACCAAAAAGGGGGTAACGGTCAGAATCGCCAATTTCTGTATCTTCATCCGAACTATCTGATTGAAAAGATGAATGTTCATCCGTAATCAATTGCGTTTGACGTTTCTTTTCTGCACGTGTCAGATTATCACTGGAAACCTCTCCTTCACTATTATGGTATAGCGTATGAGGCCCCAAATCCGGTTCATCCAGCAATTCATACTCGGTCTTCCATTTGCCATTATCCGGCATGAAATGAACCTTTAAATATCCAAAATCCTTCAATTCTTTCCATGCACTATCAAATGCCTTTTTCCCTTCTTTGGTCAGATTTCTGAAATCCTCTTTTGTCCATTTCTTATCCGGCATAGAGATATATGCTTGTATCACAAGATATAATCCTTTTGCCTTTAAAGATATTTTTGCATCTCTTGTTATTTCATTTTGAACGACTGTAAATCCTTTTTTGCTTCGGAAGAAACCTTCTGCCATGTTATCACCTACCTGCTCTCGAATGGTACCTGTTCATCTGCAGCATACGAAAAGTCATCTGCATCGGCTGCTGCTTTTCCTGCACTTTTCTTCTGCGCAAACTCTACTTCTTCTGTAATGATGCTAAATCCATAAACCTTATTTCCTTCCTTAGTCGTATAATTATTGTTCTGTACACGACCAACCACAAGCACCCTTGAACCGCTGTGGAAATATTTCTCCACAAACTCCGCCTGTCTTCCAAAGGATGTACAGTGGAAGAAATCTGCATCGGCATTTCCCTCATGCTTATTTCTGCGATTTACCGCAAGGTCAAACTTTGTAATAACCATCTCGCTGCCATCTTCATTTTTCTTCCTTGTTGTCTTGGGTTCTCTCGTCATATTCCCCAGCAAAATAATCTTATTCATTTTCTTCACTTCCTCTCTTTTGTTTCCATTTCTCCAGTAATTCAAAAATGACATCCATCATTTCATCTTCTGTGGTTTCTTCCTCAAAATACTCTGCCAATCGTTCATTTTTCAGAGTAATATCCTTCTTCTTACTGTGCCTCTCAACGGAAAACAAATAACGTTCCAGTGTCTCTTCATCCAATTTCCCATCTGCACTCAACTGCTTTATGGTATTAGCCTGTATCGTCGACAACTTCTTTTCATACCGGCAGATCGCATCATAAACCATGTCCTGCTCTTTATCGGAAAGAACCGATAAACTTACTCCCTGGATAAAACCCAGTTTCTTTTTATCTACCATTCCTAAAAGATTATCATTAAGTCTGGCAAGCCAGATATATCTCTGTATGGACTTATAATTCTCGCCGCTTTCCTCCGACATTTTTTGAAGGCTGTTTCCTTCCTTGCCCTGGTTCTTCATGGCATCGTACTTGATTTTGTAGGCTTTTGCCTTTTCACTGGGTAAGATGTTCTCTCGCTGGATGTTGGAATCTACCATAATCAGACTGGCTTCATCATCATCCAAATTCTTTACAAAAACCGGCATGATATCAATACCAAGCAGTTCACAAACATGTCTTCTTGTATGTCCGGCAATAATCTCATAACCGCCTTCTTTTCGTGGCCGTACAATTCCCGGCACCAACACACCATGCTGACGTACGCTTTCTATCATTTCCTCCAGTTCTTCATCTGAGCGAATCTGAAACGGATGGTTGTGAAACTCATGAAGTTCCGAGATTGGTATTTGCTTTACTTCTCCAGCTTCTACCGCAGGCTCCGCCTCCTTACCACCAAACAAATCATCAAACCTTGTTAATTTCACTTTTTCTAATGCCTTTGTTCTACTCATGAGCAAGCACCTCCTTTGTCAGTTCTTCATAAGCACCGGCTACCGGATGTTTCTTGTCCAGCGAAAATATGCTTACTCCGGCTGCTGATGTTTCTGCGGCCTTTACAGAAAAAGGAATCCGGCTATCAAAGATTGGAATGGATTCACCATAATATTCCGTGATTAGTTCAATAATATCCTTTGCATAATTAGTTCTTGCATTCAGCATGGAAATCAGAATCCCCTCGAACTGAATCCCCGGATTTAGGTGCTTTCTGACCCGGAAGATTGTCATAATTAACTGCTCCAAACCCTTTACCGGTAAATAAGCAGCCTGCACCAGAATCAACACACTATCGGATGCCGTAAGAGCATTTACCGTTATCATTCCCAAACTTGGCATACAGTCAATGAGAATGTAATCGTAGTATTCTCTCATGCAATCCACATAGGTCTTTAGCACAAACTCCCTGCTCATTGCATTAACCAGAGAAACATCCACACCGGATAAATCAATGTTACAAGGCATGAGGTCAATTCCTTCCACATGATGAATAATTCCCTCTGACACCTCAAACTCCTCGTCCATGATAATCTGCTCCATAATGGTTGGTAGTGCTATCTCCAATTCGTCCGGATTTTCAATACCCAGACTCTGGGAAAGGTTTCCTTGTGGATCGGCGTCAATTACAAGCACCCTTTTTCCTTCTCTTACCATTCCAACTCCAAGATTTACTGTTGTGGTGGTCTTGGATACACCGCCTTTCTGATTACAAATCGCTATTACTTTACACATAATTCTGACCCTCCGTATTCTTCAGATTCATTAACTAATTCTTTGTACAACATTTTTCGTCTTTTTCACTGGGTATACTCCAAGATATATCCGATGATATTTTTCATTGTCACATCTCATAAAATCCGATATGTAGCTGATATTGCATCTTGGATTTTTCTGCAGTAACTTTAGCATTCTCCTTACTTCATTTTTCTTTCCCTGCAATTTTACTTTTACCACCTAACTCACGTATAATCCAATTATCCTCTTTTGAGGGTAATGGATTATTCTCCTTTCTCCCAATCTCTTGGGTTTTATTGAATACTCCATTATAATACTTAAAGCACTGTGGATCTGTATCTATTCTATTACAGCTTTGACTGTTCGGAGGTGACTCAGACCGCAGCTTTTCGTCTATTACTGGTAATTAGTTTGTTAACGCTTGACGTTTCTATTTACGTGATTACACAGCCGAATTCTCTGTGGAAGACAGCAGTGCTAAATATTATTTCAGGAGGTATATTTCTATGTCCATGTACTTTGTTGGAATTGACATTTCCAAGTACAAACATGATTGCTGCATCATTTCTGCAGCCGACCAGCAGATTGTTTCCAAATTTACTGTCAAAAACGATAAAGATGGGTTTGAACATCTGCTTACTACTCTCAACTCTCTCTCCAATCCTGAGGATATAAAAATAGGGTTTGAATCAACTGCTCATTATGCCCTCAATCTTGAACTTTTCCTTGAAAACGCTCACCACAGCTTCATGGAAGTTAATCCAGTTCTTATCAAGGAATATAAAAAGTCTACAACTTTAAGGCGAACCAAAACCGATTCTGTTGACTGCGAATCAATAGCTCGGTGGTTAATGACGGTTGAATACAAACCCCATTCAAAAGGATTTTACCACTCTTATTCCTTAAAGTCACTAACTCGTTTACGAGACAGGCTGATTCGTCAGCGTTCTTTTTATCTTGTAAAAATTACAAATGTTTTAGACCATACCTTTCCGGAATTCAAACCTTTTTTCAATGAGCGGCTTTCAAAAACTGCCATCTATCTCCTTGAAAACTATGGTTCAGCCGAAAAAATGGCTCATATGAATTCAGCTTCTTACGACAAACTCCGTTGTGCTTCAAGAGGTAAGTTTTCTATACAACAGTTCCTTCGTTTGAAAGAACTGGCTGCCAATACAGTCGGTGTCAATAATTCTATTTTCGACATCGAATTAAACAGTTTACTTACCTTGTACAACTCTCTCTGCAAGGAAATCAAAACCCTTGAAGCCGAGATTACCAAACTTATTGAAGAAGTACATCCACACTATATGTCCATTCCCGGTATCGGTCCCATTTCAGCAGCTGTTATTTATGCTGAATATGGTGATATATCAAACTTTTCAAATCCCGGACAGATGCTTGCATTTGCAGGAATCGAACCCGGTATTAACGATTCTGGAACAGAATCCCATGGTGGCAGAATGGTAAAACATGGTTCTTCACAACTTCGTTACGTTCTTCTTAACGCCTGCCTTCCTTTAATCCGTTTTGACATAACCTTTGCAACTTACTATGCAAAGAAACGTGCAGAAGGCAAAAAACACAGGGTAGCTATTACTCATGTAGCAAAGAAACTGATCAGAGTCATCTATGCATTGGAGAGGCAGGATGTAGACTTTAACGTTCAGAAGCTTCGCTAATATCTGCTCTACATACATTTATCTGTCCCATCTGAAATACGATGTATTCAAATGGTCTGTTAAAGTTACCCTTTTTACAAGTATAATTTTTTTCAAAAACCTCTTGACTATTTATAGTTTGTCACCTATATTTCTATATCTTGCCCCAACATTGACTTATAGTATACCTTCATCATTTCCTTAGATAAATCAATATATGACACTTCTCCCTTTGAATCCGCTACCATCTTAATAATATCATTTTTGATATTATTAAATAAACTATACAGTGCAGTTCCGTGTTCATCAGTCATCCTAACTTTTGCAATCGAAACTATTCCCATATTATTAAACGCATCTGTAATAATTGTTCTTACCATTTTGGGATCTAATTCTGCATTTTTTTTTCTTCCTGCAGAAAACTCAAAAGCAAATGTTTGTGCATCCATTTCAGCTGCTTTGATTAGCGCTTCCTCATAAGGTGCCCCTTGTGTTGGTACAAATTGTTTGGCGTTAGAAATTTTTATTTCAACTTTGCCAAATTTACTATGCGGATTATAGAAATCTGTTTCAAATTTAACAGGCTCAAGATAACATACAGGCTGTTCATAAAAGGAGTTTATATAATTTGTTATTGTATACGCAGAGTATCCACCTCTATTTTTCATTAACATAGTAATCCCTTTAGTTGCATCGTATAGTGCAACCGTATTTTTTCCAATATATTCATCTTCATCAATATCTATATCTACATGTTTTGCTTTCTCGTCTTTTTTTACAATATACGTGGAACTATATGTTTCCATCTTGACAAAATTCATAGAATATATTTCATCATGCTTTTTTATATCTTCCATACGTCCTTGCTCCGTCCCTAATGGCTTAACCATCTTCTCCAAATCGTAGGCACTTATTTTTGTAAACCAATGACGCAAATCAAACAACTCATCACATTCTTTATTATCGATATACTTTTTTACATAATAGTATTCACACGTTATACTCACTTTTCTAGCCATTGATTTTCCTCCTCATTTGACAAATTACATATGATAATTTTACACTTACTTTTTCAAAATTTCAAGTATTTTTCCCACACAGATAAAGACAAGTTTGATTTTCTGTACAAACGAACGCTACTACACAAACTTATTAAAATTAATTATAGTATTTGTAACGGCGTTATGCTATAATTATATTAAAAAATTATAAAAATAACCGAAGAGGAGGGAATAAAAATGGCGCTTATCAAATGTCCTGAATGCGGCAAAGAGATATCGGATAAAGCTATATCATGTCCAAATTGTGGATTACCTTTAAGACGAGAAGATAGAGGAACTTATAATATCCACATCAAACGCGAAAAGCAATGGTTTCTGATAAACCCACCTGTAAATATCCAAGTGGATTCTAGCGAGGATTATAAATTGAAAAGTGGTGAGGAAATAACAATTCCTGCGACAACAGGAATGCATAATATACTTTTCTCTTTGGGACCAAGAAAAACGATGGCAAATATTGAAATCAAGGAAGATATGGAAATTATTGTTAGGCTGAATAGAGGATCGGGTGAACTAGAAGTGTCAGGATATGGTATAACAACAACTAATAATTCGCCAACCGTATCTGTCGGTGTTGGTATAGGTGGAATAATTGACAAATAAACGAGGGGATGAAAAAAGTGCTTTGTGCTAACACAAAAATATTGATGTTAGTATAAATCAATTAAAGAAAGTCGAGGAGGAGTAAAAACGATGGAAAAGAAAAAATGTCCCAAATGCAATGTTGAAATGGATGCTTCGAACAATTTTTGTGGTAAGTGCGGATATCGTTTTGAAGAACTGGATAAAAGTAGTGAGTCTGTTTCTAATGCTAAAAAACCAAATTTTCAGAAGAAAAAAATAATTATTATTTTAGCAGTTATATGCGTTGTTACTATGGCTCTCATATTTATTTTGTTTCCTAAAATAAAATCTACAGTTGAAAAGAAAAATAAATATAGTAGTGCATTAACTTATATAGAAAACAATAAGTATCAAGATGCTATTAATATTTTGCGCGAAATAGATACATACAAAGATTCTCAAGAAAAATTAAACGAATCATATTACAAATTGGCTGAAACGAGATATAAAGAGGGGGATTTAAAAGCAGCAGCAGAAAATTATTATTCCGCCGGAAAATATGGTGATGCAATGAGAAAATATACATCTACAACTTACGAATATGGTAAACAACTTGTTGCAAAGTGGGATTATATTAATGCAGCAAAACAATTTAAAAAAATAGATTACAATGATAGTAAGGAATTAGCATCGTTATATGTCCAATTCGACACTAATAGATATCACAATCACAAATTTTACTATTATGCCGAAGAATTTGAAGACAAATTAAATTCCTTACTACAAGAAGAAAATGAAAATTTTTCTGCAAAAATTGATGATGATAACATAACAGACACTCCTGTTATTTATGTGTACAATAAAGAAAAATTTACGGGTGTCTATCTTTCTCTGGCAAAGTATGACAAGAATGGAATGTGTGAGGGATTTGATATACGTTGGACGAATGTTTCTAAAAGTGAAGAAAATTTTGGAACAGCAACCTATATTTATTCAATCCTTTTAGCCGATTGTTCGTTAACTGCACAGGATGCGAATGATTATTATATGGAATTGGTGAAGAAAGCAGAAAAAAACATTTTATGGGGGAAGGCTTTTTGTAATGATACCCGGAATGGTATATCATATCATTTTTGGTATTCTTCAGATGATAATGAAAGTGGTTTGCTAATAAACAATTCTGATGAATAACTGATGATGTATTGATGTCTATTATATGATATATTACGATATGTAATATGGGGAGATATCCACAGCATCGTGTAGAGCGAATACAAAAAATACTATAAGAAAACCATATAGATGATCTGACTGTTTATGTTTTCAGACAATAACCATTATATTTTTAAAGATGGTCAGGAAATTCAAACCTAGTTCTATAGTCACACAAATGCCTTGCTAACGAGATTGCTATTAGTAGCGAGGCATTATTTTAGTGGCACAGCATTTTCGGAGTGTTTATTCACTTCCGATATAGTAATCGCATGGAATCTCTCGTTCTTTCTGCAATCGTGGTAAAATTGGGTTGTCATTGTCTTAATGGATTTCAATTTCTATTAAATCCCAAAGTGCCTAAATTTTATAACTGTTTTTACTATATCCGATTTCTTCTTTTCTTACAATCCCCATATATGAT
>OJMN01001443.1_pt1 | contig 13712 bp, 9 predicted proteins | sample 1597261 | NCBI WGS metagenome assembly OJMN01 (sample SAMEA2452130, study PRJEB22498) | human gut metagenome | biome: human feces; feature: human gut; material: feces | place: Australia | collected 2012 | reverse complement strand
TGATAAGGACAATCACAAGGCTGTGGCTGACCTGCTGTGTGTTCATGACGAGGTGATAGATGAAAGCAGACCCCTTACGCTTTTTGACCCGCAGTTCACATGGAAGAAGAAGGTTGTCGCAAACTTTGAGGCAAAGCCTATTCAACAGCAGATATTCAAGGACGGCAAGTGTGTATACAAGAAGCCTGCATATGAGGATATCGTAAAGTATGCGGCGGCTGAGATAGACACTCTTTGGGACGAGATCACAAGATTTGAAAATCCGCACACTTATTATGTTGACCTTTCTCAGAAGCTTTGGGAAGTGAAGAATTATCTTCTTGCGGAGAACAACAGACAAACGGCAGATTAAAATTTACATTATTGACTTGAAAAAAGCTATAGGCTGTGTTACAATAAGCATGGTTAGTAAATTCTAACCTATTAAGCATTGGAGGGTCAGAAATGGAAAAGATAACAGTAAAAATAGACGGAATGATGTGCGGAATGTGTGAATCGCATATGAATGACACTTTCAGGCAGAATTTCAAGGTGAAAAAGGTAAGCTCTTCCCATGCAAAGGGCGAAACTGTGGCTATAGTTGATGAGGATATCCCTGATGAAAAGCTTAAAGAAGCAGTTGAGAAAACAGGCTACACTTTTATTTCCGCTGAAAGAGAGCCTTATGAGAAAAAAGGATTTTTTGCAAGATTCAAGTAAATAGCTATGCATAAAGTCGTGGCAGATGAAAAGGTCTGTCACGGCTTTTTTGTTTGCTTGACAAAACATATTTTCTGTGATATAATAAACATTAGTTAGTATACATTAACCGATGTTCTATACTTTTGATACTGCACGAGAAGGGTGCGGCTAAGTTTGCAGAAAGCTTTTTGTGAAAAGGCATTTTGTTTTGATAGGCTTAGCTTCGTGGCGTGCAGTAATTTTATAGATTCAAGTTAGCTATAGCTAACAAAGAAAGGGGCATATAAATGGGAAACATTCACACGTCTGGGGAGGACTATCTGGAGGCGATACTCGTTTTATGGAACAAGCAAAACGGCGAGGTGAGGAGCATTGATGTTGCAAGGGAACTGAATGTTACAAAACCCAGCGTATCAAACGCTATGAAGATACTTCGTGAGGGAAAGTTCATCACAATGGACGAAAACGGCTTCATTACTCTCACTGACGACGGCAGATATGTTGCGGAAAAGATCTACGAAAAGCACCTTGTATTGACAGAGTGGCTTGTAAGTCTTGGTGTTGACAGAAAAATATCTGAACATGACGCCTGCAAGATAGAACACGTTTTGTCTGACGAGAGCTTTGCGGCATTGAAGAAGCATATCAGTGAAGAACAATGAGCATGACTATTTTTAAAGGCATTCTGATACCGTTTTTGGGTACATCTCTTGGTGCGGCGTGTGTGCTTTTCATGAAGAAAAATCTGCATTATCTTGTCCAGCGAGCCTTGACAGGCTTTGCGGCAGGAGTAATGGTGGCGGCAGGCGTGTGGAGCTTGCTAATACCCTCTATGGAGCAATCTGAGAAAATGGGCAGACTGAGGTTTGTTCCTGCGGCAGTTGGATTTATGCTTGGAGTGTTTTTTCTTCTTTTTCTCGATAGAGTTATACCCCATCTTCACATGAATGCCACCGAACCGGAGGGCACAAAAAGCAGTTTTAAGCGTACAACGATGCTTGTGCTTGCGGTGACGCTTCACAATATCCCCGAAGGAATGGCTGTTGGCGTTGTATATGCAGGCTGGGCGGCTGACCATCATGCTATAAGCGCCGCTGGTGCGTTGGCATTATCCCTCGGTATCGCAATACAGAACTTTCCAGAGGGTGCGATAATATCCATGCCTCTGCGTTCGGAGGGTATGGGAAAGGGAAAAGCCTTTGTTTACGGCGTTTTATCGGGAGTTGTCGAGCCTGTTGGGGCTGTGCTGACGATACTATTGGCACAGTTTATAATCCCTGTTTTGCCATATCTTCTAAGCTTTGCGGCAGGTGCTATGATTTATGTGGTGGTGGAGGAGCTTATACCTGAAATGTCGGAAAAGCCACACTCCAATATTGGAACTATAGTTTTTGCGCTGGGTTTTGTGCTTATGATGATACTTGATGTGGCACTTGGATAGGTGTTTTTTATGTTTACATATGGATCATCTTTATGCATGGTAAGTGTATTGAATATCTTTTTGTATAGCCGGGCATATCATTTTGAAGTGATATGCCTGGCTTTGTTTTGTGTGTAAATTGCATTTGTTAATTTGTTTATCTTAAACGTTTGACGTTAATATGAAATGTAAACGTTTTTTAACTATTATTTTCTCTGGCAAAGAAAGACAAAAATAATATAAAATGATGATTACTTATAGCATAATTCACTAAGTTCGTACTTCTTTATTTGTCAAAAACATTGATTTTTAAAAACTTGCTTGCTTAATCGTTTTAAGAGATTGACATTAAATTAAGTTTGTGATAAAGTAAAAATGCAATAATTCAGCAAGCTAAATTAATCAAAAATTAGCTAAAGCGATGAAAAAGGAGTATGGTTATGACAGGAGTAATGAGAAGATTTTCTGCGGCTCTGGCTGCTGCTGCAATGGCTGTTAGCATTGTGCCTTTCGCAGATATCAGCGCATATGCGGAGTATGCGGCGACACACCCGGAGGGATTTGTTTACGCTGACGGCTCAAAGTTTATGTGTGACGGAAGCCCTTACTATTATGGTGGCACGAACTGTTATTATCTCACCTATAAGTCAAAGAGTGAGGTAAAGAATGTTTTCGATGACGCTTCAAAAATGGGGCTTAAAGTAATAAGAATTTGGGGAAATCTTGACGTTGGTAAGAAAACAGGCGAGATCGACTCGCAGTCTGGTCATGAGACCTTTGAGGGCAACAATGACGGAACGGGCGAAAAGGACGGAGTTTACTTCCAGTATTGGGACGATGAGGCTGGAAAGCCTATTGTGAATGAGGGCGAGGACGGCCTGAGACATCTTGATTATATTATCAAGCAGGCTGAAGAACATGATATGAAGCTTGTTATCACTTTCACGAACTATTGGGAAGCGTTCGGCGGAATGGGTCAGTATGTAAAGTGGTATCAGATGTCACAGGGCAAGAGCGTTGGCAATAGCAAAGTGGACGAAAAGGACACCTGCGATTTTTACACTAATGAAACTATCAAGGGTTGGTATAAGGAATATATCAAGACTTTGTTAAATCACACCAACTACTACACAGGCGAGAAGCTTATGGATTCTGAAGCTGTTTTTTCTTGGGAGCTTTCAAACGAGCCGAGATGTACTGTTGACGAGTTCTGCAAGGACGATATTCTTTATAACTGGGCAAAGGAAATGTCAGCATATGTAAAGTCTATCGACCCTTATCACATGGTATCTGTTGGCGACGAGGGCTTTTATAACCTTGGCTATCAGGAAGCTGCAAGGCAAGATCTTCCGTCTTCCGCATATTCAGGCTACTACGGTGTTGACTTTGACAAGCTTATGACTATCGACACTGTAGACTTTGGCACACCACATATGTACGTTGATCAGTGGGGCTTTGACCTTGGCGATGATGACCTCGAGTGGATAAAGCGCCATGCCCAGACCACATCTTCCGCTGACAAGCCTATTATCTTTGAGGAATTCGGTCTTACAGACAAAACAAAGCGTGACGCCGCTTATTCCGATTGGCTGGATATTGTAACAGGGGACTACTATGAGGGTGTCGAATATCAGGGCTTCAACTACTGGATGATAGCTTCCTATCTTGATGACGGCACTCTTTATCAGGACTATGACGGCTACACCGTTTACGGTCCTGAGGGTATCGAAAAGACGGACAGCACAAGAACTCTTATGATGAACGCTGCTGCAAAAATGGAAAAGAAGAACATTGTAAACACCACTGACAAGTCTACATACAGTTTTGACAGAAGCAAGTCAGGTAACGTTGTGGTGAATGTTTCTATGAAAGAGGGCAGCATAAGCGGTGTTGAGGTCGGCGGAAAGAAACTCTCGTCAGACGATTACACCATAAGTGGCAACGCTGTTACTATCAAGGCTTCTTATCTTAAAAGGCAGGAGCTTGCAAAGTATTCGTGCAGGATACTCACAACAGGCGGCAATCAGCCTAAGTTCAATCTGACGGTGAGCGACAGCTCTATCCCTAAGCCGATTATCTCACCTGAGATAATCTCTGTTGACGTAAACCCTAAGAAGTGCAGTGATGTTGATATCACCATGGATCGCAAGACAAGCGAGTTCAGAGGCATTGTTGCTGATGGAAAAGCACTCGCAGAGGGTACAGATTACACAACTTCGGGCGACACTGTGACCCTTAAAAGTGCATATCTCAAGACGCTTTCAGCAGGCATTGTGACGCTTAAGTTCGATTTTTATGAGGGCGAGGATAGGGAGCTTACAATAAATGTTTCCGACACCACAGGCCTTGATGAGCTTGACACATTTGAGAGCTATTCAAATGATAAGGCACTTTGGTCGTCTTATTCAAGAAACACAAGCGGCAATGAAGTTTCACTTTCTCTTGCTGCAAAGAACGGTTCAAAGGCGCTTGCTTTCGGATATGATATCGGCTCGCCAAACGGCTACTGCGGAGTAAACCACCCTATTGCAGTAAGAAATGCTTCATCATTTGCAGGCGTTGAGCTTTGGGTAGAGGGGGACGGCACAGGCAACAGCCTTACTGTTCAGCTTAGAGACGCAAACGACAATTATTTTGAAGCGCAGATAGCACTTGATTTCGCAGGCGGAAAAACTATCAAGATACCATTCGCTGACTTTAAAGCGCCAAGCTGGCAGTCGGGCGGAAATCTTGATACATCAAAGCTTAACCAGTTCTCGTTCTATATAGGCGGAGATTCTGCCCAAAAGACAGGTACAGTTTACATAGACGATGTTGTTTTCTATGAGGACGGACAGACCGAGAAGCCACACCTTTCCACAAAGTCAGGCATATTTGACGCTGATGCTCCAAGCGGTGTGAGAACAGACCTTGTGCTTTATGGAAAGAGCGTTGAGTCTATCACAGCAAACGGCAAGAAGCTTGCAGGCGGCTTAGATTATTCCACAAACGGAAGTCAGATAATGCTCAACGAAAGCTGGCTCAAGACGCTTGCAAATGGTAATTACACACTTACATACACATTCTCAGACGGAAGCACAGATACATTTGCACTCACTGTCAATAATGTTAAGTCATCACACACTCACAGCTACACCGCAAAGGTAACAAAGGAAGCTACTTGCACAACAGAGGGCGAGAGAATTTACACTTGTACTTGCGGAGACAGGTACACTGAAACTATCCCTGCGACAGGTCACAGCGAAAGCGCATGGATAATCGACAAGGCGGCTACTGCGACAGAAAATGGCTCAAAGCACACTGAGTGTACAACTTGCGGCAAGGTGATAAAGACAGAGGTTATCCCTGCAACTGGTGAGGTAAGTGACAAAAAGGAAACTGTTATCTTCACAGGCTCGGCAAAGACATCAGGCTGGGGTCAGGCTATCACACTTTCCACAACTAAGGAGGGCGGCAGCTTTGACAGCTCAGTTATCGAAAAGGACGGATATTTTGAAGTTCAGTTCAAGGGCGGCACAGACAAGGCGGAGATCATTCTCCAGAGTTGGTCAGGGGGTGCAGACTGGGCGAGAAATTCACCAACTGAGGTAACAGAAAATGACGGCATTGTATACGCAAAGTACAGCTACGACGATGTTGCGGCGGCGTTCGGAACAACAGATTTCTCTAAAGTAGACCGCTTCCATGTTGGTGCGGCTAACGGAGATATCGAAGTTCTTAGTGTTAAGTATATTGTCGAGAAGTCAACAGAGCCGGTTGATCCGGTAGATCCTGTTGACCCTGATAAGCCGGAGCAGGATCCATATGTATCTATTTTCTGGGGCGCAAAATCATGTGGCTCATGGGGTCAGGCAGTTTCAGTTATGACTTCAAAAAATTATGGTAGTTTTGATGTTTCGTATCTTTCTGCAAATGGCTATTTCTATGTTGAGTATTCTGGTGCAGAGAACGAGCTTGAGCTTATTCTCCAGAGCTGGTCAGGAGGAGCAAGCTGGGCAAGAGTTCAGCCTAGCGAAACAGGCAGAGCGAATGATCATTACTATGCTAAGTTTACATATGCAGACTGTGTAAAGGAGCTTGGTGCAGGTTTTGATAAGCTGGATCAGCTTCATGCTGCGGCAAAAAACGGTGATATCACAGTTTATTCTATTTGCTACTGTACACCTGCTAGGTAATTTAAGAAAAAAGCGTTACATTTATCAAGATGCAAAAAGAGCGAATGACGTTACGATCATTCGCTCTTTATATTTTGTTTACTTGTTTTTCTTTTTGCGCTTTTTATCCTCTAAAGGTGTCATGCTCTTTGCACAGATTGCCATTGTTGAAGCGTTGTGCAGAAGCGCTGAGGCTGACGGCTGTAAAAGCCCGAAAGCTCCTGACAGCAGAAGCACTGAATTGAACAGCAGTATAAATCTGTAGTTACTGTTTATTCGGTGCATTAGCTTTTCGCTAAGCTGTCTTATAGCTGCAAGCTGTGTAAGGTCTGCACCACGAACTGTGATATCGGCAGTTTCCTTTGCTATATCGGAAGCATCGCTCATTGCAACAGAAACGTTCGCCGCCGCAAGGGCTGGAGCGTCGTTTATTCCGTCGCCGACCATTATAACTCTGTGACCCTGCTCTTTGAGCTGTTGAACATATCTGTGCTTGTCCTCAGGAAGAACCTGCGCCCTGAAATCTGATATGCCAAGCTTCTGTGCAGTTATCTCGGCAGCCTTTGCGCTGTCGCCTGTGAGCATAATGATATTTGTTATGCCTGCTTCTTTGAGCTGTTTAACAGCTTCCTCAGCTTCAGGTCTGGGCGGGTCGCTTATGCAGAGCGCACCTGTGAGCTTGTTGCCTACAGCAAGATAAACTACCGAGCATGCTCCCGACTTTTCGTCTATCTCAGCCTGCTGTTCGTCTGTTATCTCTATGCCCTCGTCCTCGCAGACAAAATGTCTGCTTCCTATGATAGCACGTTTGCCGTGAAGCGTTGTTGAAATTCCGTGGGCAACTATATACTGCACCTCGGCGTGTTCCTCGGCATGGTCGATATCTCTATCGGCCGCACCCTTTACTATAGCTCTCGCTACGCTGTGAGGGAAGTGCTCTTCAAGGCAAGCCGCAATTTTCAGCGTTTCCGCCTCGGAGTAATCCCCAAGGGCTATTACCTTTTCAAGCACAGGCTCAGCGTTTGTAAGAGTGCCGGTCTTGTCAAAAACGATAGAGTCGGCAAGTGCGTATTCTTCAAGATATTTTCCGCCCTTTACCGTAACGTCATCATCAGCGGCTTCTTTAATAGCGGATATAACGGCTATAGGCGTTGAAAGCTTGATAGCGCAGGAATAGTCCACCATAAGCACGGAAACTGCTTTTGTGACATTTCTAGTAAACAGCAGTGTAAGACCAAAGGCAAGGAAGCTGTACGGCACAATAGAGTCCGCAAGACGCTCCGCTTTGCTCTGCACCCCTGCTTTAAGGTTTTCTGAGTTGTCGATAAGCTCGATTATCTTGCTTATCTTTGTGTCGGAAGAAAGCTTGCGAACTTTTATCACAACTGAGCCTTCCTCGACAACTGTTCCCGCAAATACGCTTGCTCCTGCGCTCTTCATGACCGCAAGAGGCTCGCCTGTCATGGATGCCTCATTTATGTAAGCTTCGCCCTCGGTTATCTGACCGTCAACAGGAATAACGCTTCCTGTGCGCACTCTTATACAATCGTCCACCTGAAGCTGTGACATTGGTATAAGAGTATCAGCGTCCTTGCCTGCCAGCCATACCTGATCTGCCTTTATCGCCAAGCTGTCAGTAAGAGCAGCTCTTGTTCTCGCTCTTGTGTAATCCTCCAGCAAGCCTGATACAGAAAGCAGGAACATGACAGTGCCAGCCGTATTGTAATTTTTCTGGATAAGACAAGCGCTTATTGACGCTCCGTCAAGCACCTCAACTGTAAGCTTGCCGTCAAACAGTGCGCTTACGCCCTTTGCTATGTATTTAAGTCCGCTGTACACGATAAGTGCTGCGCCTATAGGTGCAGGCAGAATAGCTTTTCTTATATATCTTTGCATCACAAGCTTTGCAAGGTCAGATTTGAATGTTCTGTCTATCTCCTCGGTGTCATACTGATTGTCGCTGACAGGTGCTAGGTCGCTTCCTCTGAGCTTTCTTACAAGTTCGACAGCTTCGGCTCTGTGACCCTCTTTATAGCGTATAAGTATTCCGCCGTTCTCATAGTGAGCCTCGCAGGCGATCGCCCACGGGTTTGACATAACAAGCTTATGTATCGACCGTTCAAGTTCTTTTGTGAAAGCGTTGCTACCACAGCGGAAACGTATGCGGCAGGGCTTGTCATAAACGATCTGAGCTTTCATTATTCAGTTACTTCTTCCTTGTCATCTATCCCTGCCTCGACCTTAGCGTCATAGCAGATGTCAGATGCTTCGTCCTTCATGCTTCTCAGTGCTGACTGAGCGTCGCTCTTGAGTTTCATTCCCTTTGCAAGACCTGTAACGGCAAGCTCTCTTGTTTTCTTAGCCTTTACGACTTTCTTGCCAAGAATGACTGCGGCTGCTCCGCCTACTGCACACCAGAATTTCTCGTCTTTAAAACATTTTAACATAATTATTACCTCCTGTTTTCGTCTCTAAAGATTAGTAAGAACTAATTATTTCTGTATATACAGAAACTCTGTCAAAAGACTAGCTTTTTACAAGTCTTATGACAGATCTTTACCACGTTTTTATTATAACTCCAAGATATTTATTAGTCAAGTCAAACCGACAAATTTAAAAATTATTTAAAACTATGTATAATCTTTTGCCGTAAGTTAAATTATCATCGTTTTTCTAACTTTTCGTTTTCTGGTGAAGCTTTTGGATAATGTTAAAAAGTTAATGGTATCTGATCTGTAAACCGCACGAATGAACGTTACCACTAACAGATAATAATTGACAAAACCCATAAATTCGGACTTTTATTTATATATGTAAGTTATGCACACAACCAAAAAAATTATAACTTTTTGTTAAATCGGTTGAAGCCATAACAGAGTTATGTTAAAATATTATCATAATAATATGGGGAGGTCTGCATTGTGGGTTATATAATCCATTATGATATATGCGCCCTTGTGATATATGCTATCACAGGAGTTGTATTCTATTTCAAAAAGCGTATTCCGTGCAGCAAGAATAAGGTCTTTGGCATTCTCGTGGGCGACTCGGCTTTGTCAACTGTTTTGGATATTTTAAGCGTGTTGTCTACCGGCGAATGGGGTATAGGGCTTAAAACCTTCTTCCATACGGCTTATTATTTTACACATAATCTTATTCCATTTCTATTTGTGATCTATATACTTTTCCTGACGGACGGCTTTAAAGAGATGTCGGCTCTTTTCAAAAGCTTTTTATATACACCGATGATCGTTGATCTTTTGCTTGTGATCACGACGCCTGCAACACATTTTATCATCTATGTGGATAGTCAAGGTGGTTATCATCGTGGCACTCTTCAGCCATTTACATACATTGTGGCGATCTATTATCTTATATTTGGCATCGTTTACGCAATGGGTAATAGAAGTATGCTCTCAAGACAAGTGGTCACTTCTATAACAGCCTTTATCTCAATGACGGTAGTGGCGGTAATTGTTCAGATGATCAATAAACACCTTCTTGTGGAGTGCTTTGCGGCATCTGTATGTATGCTTCTAATAATGTTCACTTTGCAAAGTCAGGACGATATGATAGACCAAGGAACAAAAATGCTCAACTGGAGCAGCTTTGTCAATAGGTGTTCCATAAAATATGCCTCAGCTTCTGATTTTACATTATTGCTCATAAGGATACCGGATTTCAAAATGCTTATGAAAACCTTTGGCGGACGGTTTTCCAACTCTCTGTTAAGAAGTTTTTCCGATTATCTTTATAACTTTGTTAATCTGGGCGATGGATTTTATTTAGAGGACGAATGCTTTGCTCTTATGTTTCCGAAGGATTCTGAAAAGGTGGGGGAAACGTATCGTGCGATAAGGAAAAAGCTGTCTGAAAACTGGAATATAGGTACTGTTGATACTTTGATAACAGCCTGCTTTATGCGTATCGACTGCCCTGAGGACGTTGACAATGCAGATATGCTGGTGGACTTTATCGAGCAGTTCAAGCATCGTGAACCTGAAACTGAAAGACTTCTTCATGCAACTGACATAAACTTTTATGACAGCAAACGTCGAAGCGAGGTAGAGAATGCTATAGACAAGGCTCTGGATAATCGTGGCTTTGAGGTATACTATCAGCCGATATATTCAAGTTCAAGAAACAAGATAGTTTCCTGTGAAGCCCTTGTTAGGCTTAAGGATGAAAAGCTTGGATTTATCTCTCCGCAGGAATTTATTCCTATAGCTGAGGAAAATGGCAAGATACTCAAAATAGGCAAATATGTTTTCGAGGAAGCCTGCCGCTTTATAAAGAAAGGCATGGGAACTTCACTTGGTATCGAATATGTGCAGGTAAACCTGTCGGTAGTCCAGTGTATGCAGTCGGACCTTGTAGAGCAGCTTCTCAGCGTTATGGACAGATACAAGGTAGACCCGTCATCTATCTGTCTTGAAGTAACGGAAACTGCGGCGGTGTATACTCCGCACATTATGGAGAAAAACATCAAGACCCTTTCCGACTATGGTGTGAAGTTTGCACTTGACGATTATGGTACGGGATATTCAAATATGACATATCTTCTCAGCCTGCCTTTCAGGTTCATCAAGCTTGAAAAGGAAATAGTCTGGGAATGTTTCAAAAGCGAAAAGGCGCATATCGCCATTGAGAGTACAGTGGCGATGATAAAGAAGCTCAATATGCAGATAGTCGCTGAGGGTATCGAGGACAAGCACCAGCTCGACACGCTTCTTGGCATGGGTTGTGATTTCATTCAGGGATACTACTTCTCAAAGCCTGTTCCTGAAAAAGATTTTATTGAGGTGCTTAAAAAGAATAATACTCAGGCTGTGACGGTTTAAGCAGTCTGATGAAAAAAGCCCTGACTTCGGTCGGGGCTTTTTTTCACATGGTTTTCATTTTGCGTTAAGGTCTGTTTAAGTAAGGAACGCTATAATATAGTCATAACAAAACCGAGATGGGAGGCGTTCTTGTGAACGTAAGTAATATGGCTATTCTTATTATTGCGGCTGTGCTGCTTTCTTTGCCGCTTGTTTTATCTGCTGCATTTTGTGTTGAAGAACGCTGGGGTTTTCTTTCACGAAAACATGATAAGTGGATAGACGAACATTACAGATAATAGGCAGACAGATAAGTATGAGTTGTCCGTCATACAAATACAAGCGTATTTCACAAACATACATCGAAAAAACTATAAAAATTAGTCCATTTATACATTGACTTAATCACGCAAATTCGGTATACTATTTATTGTAACGTCAGCGTGGGAAAAGTACGCAGACAGGAATAATTCTATAGTTTATAAGGGGTTTGTGAAATGACAAAGGTTGTAAAATTCGGTGGAAGCTCTCTTGCAAGTGCTGAGCAGTTCAAAAAGGTAAAGGAGATAATCACAGCGGAAAGCTCAAGAAGATTTGTTGTGCCGTCTGCTCCTGGTAAAAGATTTTCAAACGATACAAAGGTAACTGATATGCTTTACGGCTGCTATGATCTTGCTGCAAAGGGCAAGGATTTCAGCAGCGAGTTCGACGCTATCAAGGAGAGATATTACGGCATAATCAATGATCTGGGTCTTGACCTTTCTCTTGAAAAGGAGTTTGAAACTATCAAGGCTTGCTTTATAGGCAAGGCAGGACGTGACTATGCGGCTTCCCGTGGCGAGTATCTTAACGGCATCGTTCTTGCTAAATATCTTGGATATAACTTTATTGACGCTGCCGATGTTATCTATTTTAACGATCAGGGTCAGTTTGATTCTGCAAGAACAAACGAGGTGCTTCCTCAAAGACTTGCTACACTTGACAATGCGGTAATACCTGGTTTCTACGGCTCAATGCCAAACGATACTATCAAGACATTTTCAAGAGGCGGTTCTGACGTAACAGGTTCTATCGTTGCCGCAGCAGTAAACGCTGATCTTTATGAGAACTGGACAGACGTATCAGGATTCCTGGTATGCGACCCTAGAATTATCGACAACCCACAGCCTATCACTACCATAACATATAAGGAACTGAGAGAGCTTTCTTACATGGGTGCAGGCGTACTTCATGAGGACGCTATTTTCCCTGTAAGAAAAGCAGGTATCCCAATAAACATCAAGAACACAAACAAGCCTGAGGATATGGGTACAATGATCGTTGAGTCCACATCTCAGAAGCCTGCATTCACGATCACAGGTATAGCAGGAAAGAAGGGCTTTACTGTAGTTAATATCGAAAAGGATATGATGAACGCAGAGCTTGGTTTCGGCAGAAGAGTGCTTGAAGTATTCGAGAAGAATGGTATCTGCTTTGAGCATATGCCATCAGGTATCGACACAATGTCTGTCGTTGTTCATCAGGCAGAGTTTGCTCCAAAGGAGCAGGAGATAATGTCAGGTCTGCATAGAAACTGTCACCCTGATACAATTGATATTGAAACAGACCTTGCACTTATTGCAGTTGTGGGACGTGCAATGAAGTCAAACAGAGGTACAGCAGGCAGAATATTCTCAGCCCTTGCACACGCTCATGTAAACGTAAAGATGATAGATCAGGGCTCTAGCGAGCTTAACATCATCATCGGTGTAAACGAGGCTGATTTTGAATCTGCAATGAAGGCTATCTATACAATTTTTGTTGATACACAGCTTTAATACAATATAAAAATATGGCGGACGGCTTAGGTCGGTACTAATATAGAAGCTTTTCAACAACTATTATGAAAGACCTATATAGCAGGCTATAACTAAGAAATAAGAAAGACAGATACTTCATTTGACTGAGGTATCTGTCTTTTTTGCGTTATATATCAAAACTTATTTGAAAATGCTATCCGGTTTATTTTCCAATGTCCCCTTCTTAGCCAAAGGCAAAGCCTCGCACTGACGCAGATGATGTTTTTTTGATCAGCTTACCCCTTGATCTCACTTATCACTCCCTTATCCATTTCATGCACAGTATCGCACAGCACGGAAATATCCTCCGCTGAGTGAGAGCAAATAAGGATAGTCTTGCCCTGTTCTTTGTAGCTGAGCAGATATTCACGCATTTCTTTTACGCCGTCCTTGTCAAGACCGTTAAACGGCTCGTCAAGAATGAGTATCTTCGGATTTTCCATAATAGCCTGTGCCAGACCAAGCCTCTGCCGCATACCAAGGCTGTATTTACGAACGTGACGCTTTAGGTCAGGATCAAGTCCCACCTGTTTCATACTGCTTTTTATCTCCTCTTTGCCGATCTTGTTGTTGAGCCCTGCAAGCAGCTTGAGATTTTTGTAGCCTGAATAGTATGGTATAAACCCCGGTGTTTCAATGATAATTCCCATATCCTTCGGAAAGTCAACGTCCTTGCCCACCCGCTTGCTGTCAACGATAATCTCACCGCTCGTGGGCTTGATAAAACCGCATATGCACTTCATCAGCATTGTCTTTCCGCTGCCGTTTCTGCCGATAAGTCCGTGTATCTTGCCCTCCT
>OJMN01001427.1_pt1 | contig 13762 bp, 6 predicted proteins | sample 1597261 | NCBI WGS metagenome assembly OJMN01 (sample SAMEA2452130, study PRJEB22498) | human gut metagenome | biome: human feces; feature: human gut; material: feces | place: Australia | collected 2012 | reverse complement strand
GTCCACGGCGATTTCCGTTCAGGAGGCCATCTTCTCCGGCGATAACGCACGGCTGAAAGCGCAGATACAGACGCTGCTGACCCAGTCGGTCAGCTCCTTCGATACTGCCGGGGAGAATTTCTACCACGGCTTTATGCTGGGACTGTGCGCCCTGCTGGGCGGCGCTTTCGTGACCTCCAACCGGGAATCCGGCGACGGGCGCTATGACATTCAGCTGAAGCCCACGCAAAAGGGACTTCCGGGCATCCTGATTGAGCTGAAAGCGGAGAAGAATTGCAGCGATGAGCAGCTGAAAAAGCTGTCCGAGACAGCCTTGCAGCAGATCAACGATAAGAAATACGAAACCGAGCTGACGACCGCCGGGGTCAGGACGATTTATAAATACGGCGTGGCCTTCAGCGGTAAAAAGGTTGAAGTGGCAGTCGGGTGAGGAGTGAGAATTACAAAGTGTCAGCACGGTGGTTCCAAAGTGCCAAATTGGCACTTTGGAGATGTGCTTATATCAAATGCTAAATGAATTAACAAAAATCGAGGGAGACTGCTTATGAAATCAAATTTTGATTTTCTGAATCGATACTGGCCTGCATTGGCACAGATCGGCGCAACCGCAGAAACCTATGTCTATTCTGATCCAAATGCCTGTATCTATAAACTCGGAATGTTTGCCGAGCGCTTAGTGCAGGAGATCCTTGTCTTTGAGCACATTGCGGAGCCGGCTGTTGACAACACCCACGCAAATCGAATTCGCATTTTGAAGCGAGCCAGTTTATTGCCGCACGAAATTGACAACACGCTATATGTTCTTCGCAAGACAAGAAACTCGGCAGTACATATAGGTACGGACTCCGTGGACGAAGCAAAGACATTGCTGTCCTTGACATACAATCTTGCTGTTTGGTTTATGGAGACCTATGGAGACTGGGGATATATTGCGCCTGAGTTCGTTATGCCGAGTGAGACCACGCACGAAGATTTGGAATCCGTTATTGCCGAGCAGGAAAGGAAAATCGAGGAATTGACGAAGCAACTGGCCGTGGTCAAGACCGCCGCTTCGGGCAAAACGCAGAAGGAGCGCGCAAAGCGGTCGGAATCTGTCTCCGCTATGATGAATTGGAATGAGGCGCAGACCAGATGCTTGATTGACGAGCAGCTTCGTCTTTCTGGTTGGGAAGCTGATACGCAGAACCTGCGCTACAGCAAAGGAACGCGTCCTGTAAAGGGGAGAAATATTGCCATCAGCGAATGGCCTACCAATTCGGCCTTTTACAAAAACGGGTATGCGGATTATGCATTCTTCGTTGGCGAGAAGCTCGTAGCATTGATGGATGCAAAAAAGATGTCGGAAGATGTGGCATCTACCATCGATGTGCAGGTAAAGGACTATGCTGCACATATTAAGCCGGAGGATATTCCACATACGGTTGGAAACTGGAATGGTTATCAGGTCCCCTTCCTCTTTGCTTCAAATGGCAGGGCATATTTAGAGCAGCTGCGGACGAAGTCTGGTATTTGGTTTTTGGATGTCCGGGAACAGGAAAATCAACCGTATCCTATTCGGAACTGGTTTAGCCCAAGTGACCTGATGGAAAAACTTGGTCAGAATACAGCGGCGGCCAATCAGGCGCTGGCTGCAGCAGATAATTCGTTTATGACAGATCCTAATGGGTTGAATCTGCGCGACTACCAGATCAAGGCCATTGATAAGGCAACAGAGGCGATCGTTGACGGCAAGAGAACGGCCTTGCTTGCAATGGCCACCGGAACAGGCAAAACCCGTACTGTTCTGGGGCTTATCTACAAGATGCTGGAATCCAAGCGTTTCCGTCGTATTCTTTTCCTTGTGGATCGAGTGTCCCTCGGTGAGCAGGCAATGGACACCTTCAAAGATGTCAAGCTGAAGGAACTGCTGACGCTGGACAAAATATATGAGATCAAAGCGATCGATGACAACATCATCAATCTGGAAACCAAGGTCAGCATTTCAACGGTGCAGGGGCTTTTGAAACGCACGATTCTGGCAGAAGAACCGGATTTGATGCCCGGTGCATTTGATTTGATTATTGTGGACGAAGCCCACCGAGGCTATATTCTTGACCGTGAAATGACGGAAGAAGAAATCCTCTACGATAATCAAGATGATTATATGAGCAAGTACAAGCAGGTTATCGAGTATTTCGATGCGGTGAAAGTTGCCTTGACTGCTACGCCCGCCCTGCACACGACCGAGATTTTCGGGGAGCCAGTCTATACCTACAGCTACCGTGAGGCGGTTATCGATGGCTGGCTGGTGGATCACGACCCTCCGTATCTGATTAATACGGATTTCATTGAAAATGACGCACAGTTCAAGAAGGGTGAAACCTTGGCGCAATATGACCCCAACACCAATGAACTTTTGAACGGTGCAGTTTTGGACGATGAAATGGATTTCGATGTGTCGGAGTTCAACCGCAAAATTGTTCTGCCGGATCATACCCGCAAGGTGCTGGAAGAAGTTTCGACCTACCTGAATCCGGAAAGTGGAGAAAAGACGCTGATTTTCGCAGTAAATGATGCACACGCTGACCGTATTGTGGATACGCTCCGAGAGATTTACAAGCCCTATGGCATTTCCAATGATGCCATTATGAAAATCACGGGCAAAACTGCCGGCGGCAACAAAAAGAAGATTTTGCAGGTGATCAAGCAGTTCAAAAACAACCAGTACCCCAACATTGCCGTAACAGTCGACCTGCTGACTACCGGAATCGATGTGCCGGCAATTTGCAATTTGGTGTTTATGCGCAAAATCAACAGCCGGATCCTCTTTGAGCAGATGCTGGGACGCGCTACTCGCCTTTGCCCGGAAATCGGAAAGACGCACTTCAATATCTTCGATGCAGTTCGCGTGTACGAGGACTTGGACGACACTTCCGATATGAAGTCAGTCTCCGTCAGCAAATCAATGGCTGAATTGTTGGAGGATTTGTTCCGTCCGGGTGAGGTCAGCAAGCAGCCTGTCAAAGATCGCATTTTGGCAAGATTGCAGCGTAAGAGCAACAATCTGACCGATGAGCAAAAGTATGATGTATCCGAGCGTTTAGGCGGAAAAACAATTCGGGAATATGCGAAGGAATTGAAAAGCTGTACAGAGGAAGCTTTTGTGCGACGCTGCCGGGAGGATAAGGATTTCCTGCTTTGGTTTGACAACCTGAAGGGCAAAAAGCGCGGACATTACTATTCCGAAAAGGAAGATACTCTTTTGGAAACGACCCGCGGCTATGGTGACACGGAAAAACCGCAGGATTATCTGGACTCTTTTGTGGCCTATGTTAATGAGAACAAAGACCGTATCGAAGCGATCCGCATAGCCTGCACCCGCCCCAGCGATATGACCCGGGCGCAGCTTCGGGAGTTAAAGCTGGAACTGGATAAGGAGAATTTCACCGAGAGCAGCTTGAATGAAGCGGCCAGCGCGGTGAGCAATGAACGGATCGTGGCAGACATTATCGCCTTTGTTCGTCGGGCTGTACTTAAAACACCGCTGGTGAACCACGATGACCGCGTGAAAATGGCCTTTTCTAAACTGATTTCGGCGCATCACTTTAACAAAATGCAGCTGGATCTGCTGGAAAAGATCAAGGTATATATGCTTCACGAGAGCATCCTCAATACCGAGACCTTTGAGGCACCGGCGTTCAAGATGGATGGCGGTTTCGCACGCTTTAACAAGAAGTTTGGCGGGCAGCTTGCGGAGATTATCCGCGAGATCAACACTTATATTTACGAAGGAGCAGCTTAAATGAGCACGCAAGATATTGTACAGAAACTTTGGAACCTCTGCAATGTGCTGCGGGATGACGGTATTACTTATCACCAGTATGTGACAGAGCTGACCTACATTCTGTTTTTGAAAATGGCCGATGAGACCGGTGCAGATAAGGATATTCCCGAAGCATATCGTTGGGGCTCTTTGACCAGCCGTTCCGGCATTGACCTGAAAAAGCACTACTATACGCTGCTCAGCAAGCTGGGCGAAGAATCCGTTGGCCGCGTGGCACAGATTTACGCCAACGCATCCTCCAGCATCGAGGAGCCGAAAAATCTCGAAAAAATCATCACGGAAATTGATAAGCTGGACTGGTATGAGGCCAAAGAGGAAGGTCTGGGCGACCTGTATGAAGGACTCTTGGAGAAAAACGCCAATGAGAAGAAGTCCGGTGCCGGTCAGTATTTTACCCCTCGTGTGCTGATCGATGTGATGACGGAGCTCATCAAACCCCAGCTGGGCGACAAGTGCTTTGACCCGGCCTGTGGTACTTTTGGCTTTATGATTGCAGCCAACCGCTATGTCAGTGCGCATAACGATATGTATGCGCTTTCTGACCGTCAGGCAGATTTCCAGCAGAACAAAGCATTCAACGGTGTGGAGCTGGTGCACGAAACCCATCGCTTGGCATTGATGAATGCCTATCTGCACAATATGAATGCCAATATCACATTGGGGGATTCTCTCGCACAAAGCGCCAAGGGATTGAAAGATTTTGATGTCATTCTGACCAATCCGCCCTTTGGCACAAAAAAGGGCGGTGAGCGTGCCACACGGGATGACATCTCTTTCCAGACCTCCAACAAGCAGCTGAACTTTTTGCAGGTGATCTATCGCAGCCTGAAGGCGGACGGCAAGGCCCGCTGCGCCGTGGTGCTGCCGGATAATGTGTTGTTTGCTGCCGGTGACGGTGCCAGCGTGCGCCGGGAACTGATGAATTTCTGCAACCTGCACACCATTCTGCGCCTGCCTACCGGTATTTTCTATGCACAGGGCGTCAAGACCAATGTGCTGTTCTTTACCCGCGGGACAACCGAGCAGGATAACACCACCGAGGTTGCATTCTACGATATGCGCACCAATATGGACAGCTTTGGTAAGACCCGGCAGCTGCGTAAGAGTGACTTTGATGAATTCGTGGCAGGATACGAAGACCCGTCCAAGCGCACCAGCGAGCGCTGGAGCAAATTCACTCGTGAGGAGATCGCCAAGAATCCGGACGATAGTCTTGACCTTGGCTTGATCCGCGACGACTCCATCGTGGATTATGACGATCTTCCTGACCCTGTAGAAAGCGGCGAGGAAGCGATTGCAAATTTAGAGGAAGCGGTCGATCTGCTGAAAAGTGTTGTGCGTGAGCTTCGTGCTCTGGTGGAGGAAAAGTGATGGCAAGAGCAAAAAAAGAAGCCGCCCTCACGCCCGAAGAGCGTTTGCAGGCAGCTTTAGTGCCGGATTGGGAGTGGCCGTACAAGCTGCCAGAGAATTGGTGCTGGACAACCATTAAAAATGTTGCAACTGTTGTTACAGGAGGGACTCCGGCAAAAAATAATTCAGATTATTACGGCGGAGAATTTCCTTTTTTCAAGCCAGCTGATCTTGATGCGGGCAGGCATGTATCGGAAGCAAGCGAGTATCTCTCCGACTTGGGTAAAAGTGTTTCCCGAATAATCCCTGCACAAGCTACGGCTGTTTGCTGCATTGGTTCAATCGGAAAGTGTGGCTTTTTAGATGTTGAGGGCGCTACAAATCAACAGATAAATTCAGCCATACCCTATTTTAACGCCCTTTACCAATACTTTTATATGAATACAGAGTTTTTTACAAATCAATTGAGAAATAGCGCATCGGCAACCACCATTGCCATTGTAAATAAAACAAAAATGGAATCGTGCTATTATCCACTTGCCCCTCTTGCCGAGCAGCAGCGCATTGTTGACCGCATCGAAAGCCTGTTTGCCAAGCTGGATGAGGCCAAGGAAAAGGCACAGGCCGTGGTGGATAGCTTTGAAACCCGCAAAGCTGCTATTCTTCATAAAGCCTTCACCGGTGAACTGACTGCGAAATGGCGGGAAGAGCACGGCGTGAGGATGGAGAGTTGGGAACAGTGCTCCCTTTCGGATGTTTGTACGGTAAATCCAAAGAAGGCGGATACCAAAGATTTGCCCGACGAACTTGAAGTGTCTTTCTTTCCGATGCCAGCGCTATCTGAAATTTATGGTGAGATCACAGATCCACAAACAAGGCTATTAAAGGAAGTGCGCAGTGGATTTACAAATTTCTCTGAAGGTGATGTTGTATTTGCAAAAATTACACCCTGTATGGAAAATGGTAAATCTGCGGTTGTCGGTAAGTTGGTAAACGATATCGGCTACGGCACTACAGAATTTTTTGTTCTTCGCTGTTCAGACAGGCTATATAATCGTTTTTTGTATCATTTGGTGCGCGATAAGCTATTTAGGGATAAGGCAAAAGCTGTTATGGCAGGAGCTGTTGGGCAACAGCGTGTACCCAAAAGGTATCTTGAAACATATAAATTGAATTTGCCTAAATTTAATGAACAGCGAGAGATTGTTCGCATTCTTGATGGGAGCTTTGCCAAAGAACAGCAGACCAAAGAAGCCGCCGAGGTAGTCCTTGACCAAATCGACCTGATGAAAAAATCCATTCTCGCCCGTGTCTTTCGCGGTGAACTGGGTACGAATGACCCAAGCGAGGAGAGCGCGGTGGAATTGCTGAGGCAAGTAATCGAACAAGAGGATGGAGATGTGATCAGGCCAAAGGCAAAAGCGAAGCGAATTGCAATTCCCGCAGAAATTAAGCCGTTGTTGTCAGGTGCTAATGAAGAAGCAATTGTCAAACTCCTATTAAAAGCTGCGCCCCAATCTGTTTCTACACAGACAGTAATGTCCATTAGTAAGAAAAAATTTGAGCTTATGGACGCATTACGCAATCTGGAGAAAAAACAGATTGTGTCGAAAAGTGATTCTGGAGAATACTCACTAGTGAGGTAATATTATGCAAATCAAACGGCTTCAGATCGATGATTATCTTTGTTTGGTTGACTTTGATATAGTATTTGACACCGTATCGGGTGGTAGCTCAACAATTCTGATTGGAGAAAATGGCGCTGGAAAATCGACGATGATTGAGTGTATTCTGAACATTCTGATGTCTTTTGATTCTCCCGCAATAGAAAAGCAGATTGACTACAGCTATTCTATGGAGTACAACTATGCGCAAAAGGCGGTATGCATTGTCCAAAGTAATCATAATTATCGTATCACGGTAGATGATGTTTTCTGTGAGGGAAGCTATAAAAGGGTGCGCTCTTTCATCCAATCTCATTCTTTGTTCCCTCAGCGCATCATTGCGTTTTATTCTGGGGCCAACAATAAGCTCTTGCCTCAAATAGAACAAATTAATAAAAGCTATGTAAGGCAATGCAGAAATACACTTGTGCGCTTTCTTAAAGCAATGAATGATGAATCTGAGCGCTTCTTGCCGAACTTTCCCAAAAGAAAGTACAATTATTGTGATGAGGGAATGACTCCAATATATTTGGCTTCTATTCTCTGTGGTCAGGAGTCTTATGAACAGAATTATCTTGTTGATGCGTGCCATTTCGATGAAGTCCAATGTGTGGATATGGCCATTAATATTGATAAAGTTGAGGGCGTTTTTGGCAGAGGACGGTTCGAAGGAGATGTGCCCACGGGCCTGTACTATTTGACGGATTTCATTGACCATCGGTTTACGGATTTACTGCGAAGAGGATTACTATATTCGGCTATGGGAAAATCTTATTTCGAAATTAAAGGGATTGAAAAGTTAGGGTTAGATTCTATTGCAATTTTAGAATTTTTTGAGAAACTATACTCTCTGTTTGATGCTAGATTTGAGGTAACCGTAAATCAAGGGAATTCCATAGTGAAATGCAAATCAATGAGCGAGGGGCAACGCCAACTTATCAAAATCCTTGGTATGCTTGGTATTTGCAAGACGGAAGATTGTCTCGTTTTAATGGATGAACCAGATGCGTATATGAACCCACGCTGGAAGTATGACATCAAAAGCACAATGGATCAATCCTTGAAAGACGCCATAAACGCTCAGGCAATCATTGCAACACACGATCCATTGGTGATCAATGGCGTTCCTAAGGAGTTTATTAGGATATTTACCCAAAACAAAGAACTTGAATCATCCGCAGGATTTTTTGTCACAAGAGTTATCACTCCCGTCGAGGACACTGAGGGAATGGGAATCGACGGGTTGCTACAAAGTGAATATTATGGGTTGCAGACTTCTTACGACCAAAAATCGCATAAGAAATTCGTGCGCAGACAAGAATTATATCTAAAACTTATTGGCGGGAGTGCTACGGACGGAGAAAAAGCAGAGCTTCGTGAAATAACGAGAGATTTGGGATTGCTGCCGCTATCGTATAATTCAATTGATTTTCTATATGATGATTTTTTGACCGTATATAAGAAGTGCGATCTGTATAGTCAAGAGTATCTTACCTACGACCAAGTGTTAGAGCGCAGAGGAAAAATTAAAGAAATTATAGAGGCGTTATACGAAGGGCAAGTATGAGATATATAAAGATAGAAGATCTTCTGGTATTCAGAAGCAGGTGGGGACAAGGGGATACACTCTGGAAAAACAGTGTGCTCAAAAAGGATTTCAGAGATTTCTTTCACAATAAATGCTGGTATACAGAAGTACCCCTTGTCGGGCAAGATGTGCATATTGACCACTTTCGACCCAAGGCAGCGGTAAAGCCTTTTGAGAATTTTAAATATAATCATTTGATTCAAGATGAGGGATATTATTGGCTAGCAAATGATCCGTCAAATTATAGGGCGTGCTGTATCTATGCTAATCGAAAGACTGGTGGCGGCGGTAAAGGAAATTATTTTCCTTTAGCAGATGATGGCGTATATCAATCGGAAAAAGATGAAAATAATGAGCATCCAATGCTGTTAGATCCATGCGTGGCAGAAGATGTTAAGTTGTTGTCTTTTCTGGGTAATCGCGTAGTTCCTGCAACGGACGATGAACTGGGCAAAGAAAGAGTTAGAGTTTCGGCATCTATTTACAATCTGACTGATGCTTACATAAGCAACGAAAGAGGGAAAATTTGGGCGAGCATCGAACAATTGCTTACAGAGTTTGACTCCGGAGATATTAGCAAGTCCAGCTGCATTCGCCAGCTAAGGGACGCTATATCGCCCAAAGCTCCCTTTTCAGCTTGTGCAATAGCTTGTGTTAATTCTCTTGCTCCAGACGAAATAAAGAGCGAGCTTGATTTGATACTCTAACTCTATGAAATGAGGGATGATAGTGCTGGATCAGACAAATGCAAATATTGAAAGACATATCAAAACCCACACAGAGCGTTCCGATGATGACCGAGCGGCAGTATCTGTTTTGGAAACATTTCTTCGTTCGAATGGAAGAATCAACACTTCTTTTGCCTCAGATGATAAGTGGCCCAATCACGATAACACTTTTGAGTTTGTTCCAAACCCGGAAATTTCGAGACGCCCCGTGCAAACTTTCTATGTCCAAATAAAGGGAACACGCAATTATACTGAGCGCGAGGGTGTTATCAAGTACACACTAAAAGATCTCGCTTTTCCTGCTTTTATATGTGGCAGAGTATCTCTTGATCCGGGAATTTTGTTTGTGATTCTCAATCCCGCTGAACGTGGGAATGAGAGAGTATTTTGGAAGTATATGTCGCCCAACTTCCTCAACAGTATTGATTTTGCAAAAGGCAGTATGACAGTCAGTTTTTCACCGGAAGAGGAAATCTTGAACGACGACGAAAGTGTTTTAGCTTTTTGCGAGAGGTTAGAAGAAATTGTCGAACGGCATTCCTTTGTAAACCAATTGGAGCGGCATAGTTATTCTTTTGAAGAAGCTAAGCGAATTGTCGAGGCCTGTGATGAGGAAATCACGGAAAGCATTGACAATTTAAGCATTCTAAATAAGAACCGCGATAATATTTCACGGAGAATTCTGACGAGATTGAATGATCTATGCATTTCAGCTTTACTGTTGAATGCGATGAAAGACGGCTATCAAAGTCCCAACGCCGGCTTTGCGTGGGAATACTCACTCTTAAGGGCAAATACAAAGTACTTAGGGAATTTTTACCGAGGATTGCAATATATCGGACGCCGGATCCCCGAGGAAGGCCAAGCAGAGCGGCTGATGCTGAAGTACTACAGCTTTATGTGGCAGATCCGTCAATCACTCTATGAGAACTACGGCATCACCGTGCTTCAGAACTTGGAAAAGTTTCAGGAATATACCGGAACCGATGAACAGGATAAACAATACTATGAGTTGGTGGCGAATGCTTTCTCAACCCCAAAAACTGAGCAGAAACATAACAGTAATACGAGGTTTTATATTCAAAAAAGGACGCCGTTTTATGTTGGTAAAGAGCGTTATTTTGAGGTAACACTGCAGCAAGCGGACATCTATGCGTCAAAGTATAACCGAATTACAGCATATACCAAACTTGACATTTCTACAGGCTATTCTGTACAAATCGACTATGTCCCATCATTCATTAATCTCTGGGGTGTCGATACAGAAATTAAAATTATCACAGCTTGGCGTGTTTCGGTAGATCCCAAATGCTTGAACAAGCTTGGAAAGATACTTAATATGCGCCTTCAGCTTTCTTCAAAATATGGAGAATATGATGCACTGATGAGATTCCTAACAGAAACAGGTATGGATTTTCTGGAAATGATTGATCTTCGTGAGATACCTTTCTCGAATCTTTTGGAGTCAGTTTACAAAAAAGCAAACACCTCTTATTTCAAAGATGTTTTACAGCAGCTGAGGGACAACTATTCTACAGGTTCGACACGCTTCGGCCGATATACAATTCGGTATCTGTTACTGAATCTGCGCGAAGATCTTTTGGAACGCGTTATGCCGTCTCAGTTTAATCCGCAATGGAAATGCAGGGATTTATACCTATCTAAAAAATGCTTTCCGTTTGAGCGTAACCCACTTGCTTCTGATTTAGCAGACAGTAAAACAAGTCAACTAAGTCAAGCCAAGTACTTAGCCAGAGTAGTTGAAAAAGAAAAGACTGAGATCGCTGTTCCATACTGGTCTATTGTAAAGTCTATGCAAGATACCGGCGAAATTTACTGCAATCTTGGTGGAGACTTAACCGAACAGGCAATCCAGAAATATAATGATTGCTTAGACGATTGGGAAAGACAGAAAGGGTATGAAATCATTTCGGATGGAAATGTTGCTTGTATTGCAGCATATGAAGCTTCGACGCTCTTTATTTTGAATAAGCTACTGGAACTATCGCAGCTCCCAAATAAAGGCCAAAAAGAAGTTAATGAAAGATACTTGAGAGATTGCAATATTGCTTTTTCTGATCCTAAAAAAGAAGAAACTCTTAAATATGCTTTTGTAAACTCCCGCGTACTTCTTATTTACGGAGCTGCCGGTACCGGAAAAACGACCCTAATCGATATGATCTCGACAATGCTGTCTGGGCGTCGGAAATTGTTTCTTACCAAAACACATACGGCCTTGCAGAATCTGCAGAGGCGAATTAATAATCCGGGGGCTGATGCCAGTTTTGTAAGCATCAATAGTTTTACGAAGAGGGTAAACCTTCCTGATTATGATGTTATCTTTGTAGACGAATGCAGCACCATTGATAACCGTGCAATGAAGGTATTCCTCGAGAAAATGCGCCCGGATACATTCTTAGTACTTGCGGGAGACACCTATCAGATAGAATCTATTGATTTCGGTAATTGGTTTACTTATGCCAAGGATATTATTAAGACTAAAGGTTCGAATGTTGAACTCGTAAGTACTTGGAGAACAAAGGATCCCGGTTTAATTGAGCTTTGGAACGAGACTCGAAATAAGGGTGCGCTAATAACGGAAAAACTTGTTATCGATGGCCCATTTTCTGAAAATATTGGCGAAGGAGTGCTCTGTTCCGAGATAATGGATGAGGTGATTTTATGCTTGAACTATGATGGAAAATTTGGCTTGAATAATATGAATAGCTATTTCCAAAATGCTAACACAGAAACGGCTGTTGTCTGGAGAGACTGGAAATATAAAGTTGGCGATCATATATTGTTCAATGACACGGACAGATTTTCTCTGCTCTATAATAATTTAAAAGGGCGAATTGTCCAAATAGAACTGTTCGACAGTAGAATCAGATTTACAGTAGATGTAGAGATCCCGTTAACAGAGCAAGATTGCCAAAACGATGGCATAGAATTCATCGATATAATTGATGATGTGACCCGAATACGATTTGATGTATTTGATTTTGAAGAGGAAATGGCAGATGAAGATCGCAAAAAAAACATCGTACCGTTTCAACTTGCCTATGCGGTTTCAATTCATAAAGCGCAGGGCTTAGAATATAGGTCAGTTAAGGTTGTTATTCCGAGTAGCAACGCTGAAAAAATAACACACGGCATTTTCTATACAGCAATTACGCGTGCAAAAGAAAAGCTAAAAATCTACTGGAGTTCTGAAACGATGCAAGAAGTCGTCGCTGGATTTTCGATAGACACTTCAAGGCAAAAAAGTTTGGCAATTATTAAAGAGAAACTGAAGCAGGACAAGAATACTTAGAAATAGGGCACCGACCGCTTGGCCGGTGCTCTATTTCTATATGAGTCACCTATAAGTCAATAGTGATTATCAGCCGTCCTCCCATCATCGGGAGGGCGGCTTTTTGCGTTCAGATAAAAAATATTTGAGAAATTTCCCGAAAACACCCCCACAAACGGCGCCCCTTATTCAGAGTAAGTGAAGGGAGAAATATTTTTGTGGGGAATTTTGAAAAGTACCCTGCCAAACGGCACCCCTTATTCAGAGTAAGTAGAAGGGTCCTTTTGAAAAATTGAGGGGACTTTTCAAATTACTTTGCCAAAATCTCGAAAAAGTTCCCAATTGGTTAGTAGGAAGGCCCTGAAAAATTTCCTTCAAAATCCTATTTGTTATTTGCCAGAAAAGTTCCCAGTTGATTAGTGGGAGGGGCGCTTAAAAATTTTCTTCAAAATTCTTTTTATTTTTGCCGGAAAAATTCCCAATTAAGTAGTAGAGGGGTTCGCAGAAAAATTCTCAAAAGTTCTTTCGTTCAAATCCGAAAAAATTTCCCAATTGGTTAGTAGAGAGGCTTTCAAAGGAAATTTTCAAAATTCCTTCGTGCAAATCGAAAAATTTTTCCCAGTTGATTAGTGAGGGGGGTTAAAAAACAGGCCTTCTCGCTGCCTACCTATTGAGGGGACTGTCTCCCTGTGTACCTTGAAAATTGAATCGCCGCCTCCAAAGGATATGCTTCCGGCAAGTGCCGCCACGACTTCCCGATAATTCAGGGCTCCTGCAAAATCGAAGATTTTGTGGGAAGAGGAGCAGCAGTGAAACGAATGAGCTTTCGCACGAGTGCGGAAGCGAATGATATGAAACTTGCTGCGACGAGAGCGCGCCAAAGAAGCGATACGCCGTGGTGAGACTCCGGGGCAGGAACGATGCGGATGAGCGGCAGCAAGCAAAAACCGTCGCAGAAATGCGGTTTCAGAACAGACAAAGGAGGTTCAAACCTATGAAGAAAGGAGAGCTCAGAGAGCTTTATCAGATGATGTTTCCGGGATACCCGGACATCGTGACCGTCAAAGAGCTTCGGGAGATGCTGGGCATCAGCCGCAAGCTGGCCTACAAGCTGATCGACTATGGGTACATCCACGCCGTGAAGATCGGCACGACGCTGAAAATTCCGAAAATCAGCGTCATCAACTATGTGATGGAGAAGGAGGTGAAGAAAGTTGGATGAGATCAAGCGCCTGACGCCCGCCCAAAGGGCACGCTGTAACCGATTAATCCGGCGGCTGTGCGCCAACTATGATGGCGGCAACTGCCTGCCGCTGG
>OJMN01001402.1_pt1 | contig 13934 bp, 7 predicted proteins | sample 1597261 | NCBI WGS metagenome assembly OJMN01 (sample SAMEA2452130, study PRJEB22498) | human gut metagenome | biome: human feces; feature: human gut; material: feces | place: Australia | collected 2012 | reverse complement strand
CATGGATTTGCAACAAAATGAATAACCACTGTGATGAGGAGTGGTTTGGAAGAAAGAATGTTTTTAATACTGAACAGGAACAGGGTTGGCTAGTAAACACAGAAAAAGTGGGGTTTGACACAGAGGATGGATGGAAAAAATATGTCGATTCCAAAAGGCTTGAGATTACCTGTGGCGAAGCTCCCTACATCGTGTCGCGTTATGATGCAGCTACCGGAGAACTGCTTGAGATTAGGCAGCGGATAGGAATTTTAGACAGAAAACTACGTGTGGTAAATGAAAATACAGTCAATGAAACAGAATGGTTCAAATGGGTGCTTCGGGCATATCAGAGTGTGTATGGTTATGAATTTCAGGGAGACAGCCTTCTGATTGCAAGAATCAATCTGCTAATAACTTTTGTGGACTATATGCAGGACAGGTGGGGTAGAGTTCCAACAGATGCAGAACTGCGAAAGATTGTGAATGTCATTGTCTGGAACCTGTGGCAGATGGATGGAATATCCGGGACAATCCCTTTTGGAAAGCCCAAAGAGGAATACCATCAATTTAGTTTATTTGACTTTGTGGTAGCAGATGAGCCGGAAAAGCAGGATACAGAAGAACCGGAAGAAGTGTACTGCCGGATCTATGACTGGCGTAGCGATAAGTCACTGACATACAAAAGCATGAAGGAAGGTAGATGATATGAAGTTTGATTTTGCGATTGGAAATCCGCCGTATCAAGATAATGCCATAGGAGAAAATGATACATATGCACCACCGGTATATAACAAATTTTTAGATGCGGCTTATGCGGTAGCAGATTCTGTGGAAATGATACATCCGGCAAGATTTCTATTTAATGCTGGATCTACTCCGAAGGCATGGAATGAAAAAATGCTAAATGATCCACATTTTAAAGTAATGCATTATGAGGAGGATGCTTCTAAGGTATTTGCCAATACGGATATTAAAGGTGGAGTAGCTATTACTTATCGAACTTCTGATGCTAAGTATGAACCCATTGTTGTATTTACTAAATATCCAGCACTCAATCATATTCTTCATAAAGTAAACAATACGATTGATTTTGTTCCGATGGATACTCTTGTAGTTACACGTACCGCTTATCGTTTAACTGAAAAGTTACATCAAGAACATACGGAAGCGATGGATCAGTTAAGCAAAGGACATCCATACGATATGTCAACGAATATATTTGATCGGCTTCCTCAGTTCTTTTTTAATGAAGCACCTAATGACGGTAATAAATATATTCGAATTTTGGGAAGAGAAAATTCTCAAAGAGTATATAAGTATATTCGTTCCGATTATGTTAATCAGCCTAAAAATTTGTTTCAGTATAAGATTTTTTTACCAAGCGCAAATGGAAATGGTGTTTTTGGAGAAACGCTTACTGCACCTGTATTAGGTATTCCGGGAATAGGATCTACGGAAACATTTATCAGTGTGGGATGCTTTGATAGCAAGGCTGAAGCAACAAATCTGTTGAAATATATAAAAAGTAAGTTTGCCAGAGCTATGTTAAATGTATTGAAAATTACGCAGCATTTAACGCCTGATGTATGGAAATATGTCCCTCGTCAAGATTTCACTGATAAATCCGATATCGACTGGTCTGTATCCATAGCAAACATTGACAAGCAACTCTATAAAAAATATGGGCTTTCCGAAGAGGAAATCGCATTTATCGAAACTAATGTAAAGGAGATGGAATAGCATGAATAAACCTAACATTCAAACAACCAAACAGGTAGTTCCGATGCTTTATGGCTATTCCACTCCGGAAGTAGTTCGACATAATGGCTGGACGAAGATAGGATACACAGAGCAGGATGTAGAAACCCGGATCAATCAACAGACACACACTGCTGATATCAGATGGCAGCTTGAATGGAAAGGCAATGCTACCTTTGATGATGGTTCTGGAGAGACATTTATAGATAAGGACTTTCATGCTTATTTGCGGAAATCCGGTATAGAGCAGGAAAAAGGCAAGAATAATGAGTGGTTTCATGTGGATGGTGCTACATCAAAGCAGATGTTTCGTGATTTCAGGGAAGATCATGGTATCCTAAAAACCACAGATGCAGTGATTCCGTACAAATTGCGTGAGGAACAGCAGCGTGCGGTTACAATGACGGTTGATTATCAGGCAACTCATAAAGATGGAGAGTTCCTTTGGAATGCCAAGCCTAGATTTGGAAAGACATTATCTGTCTACGATTTTGTGCAGAAAACCGGAGCGGAAAAAGTGCTGATCGTGACAAACCGACCGGCAATTGCAAATTCATGGTTTTCAGATTATGCCAAATTTCTGGGCAGTGAATCGGGTTATCTTTTTGTGAGTGAAGTTGACGCACTGAAAGGAAAACGAGGGGTATTGACAAGAGAAGAATATACACATTTGCTCTTAGGAAAAGACAGTGAAAATGTAAAATGTATTGAATTTGTATCCTTGCAGGATATGAAAGGTTCCATTTATTTTGGAGGTCAGTATGATAAATTAGGTGAGGTCGCAAATATGGAGTGGGATATCCTTGTCATCGACGAAGCACATGAGGGTGTGGATACCTACAAAACAGATGTTGCATTTGATCGTATTAAGCGTAAATTTACGTTGCATTTGTCGGGAACACCGTTTAAAGCACTTGCCAATAATAAATTTGCTGATGATGCTATCTATAACTGGACTTATGCAGATGAACAGAAGAAAAAACGTGACTGGGATGTTTCAGCAGAGGAAGAAAATCCGTATTCAACATTGCCACAACTTAATCTCTATACTTATCAGATGTCAGAAATTATCAAGGATGAGCTTCAGCAGGGCATAGAAATTGACGGAGAGACAGAAGAATATGCATTTGATCTGAATGAGTTTTTTGCGGTTACCAATGGTAAGTTTAACCATGAATCTTCCGTTGATAAATTTCTCGATGCCCTGACAAGACAGACAAAATTTCCATTTTCTACGGAAGAATTGCGAGATGAATTAAAGCACACCTTCTGGCTGCTCGATAGGGTAGACAGTGCAAAGGCGCTGGCAAAAAAATTAAGGGAACATCCAATATTCCAGGAATATGAAGTTGTTCTTGCTGCTGGCGACGGCAAACTAGACGATGATGAGGAAACAATGAAATCTTATGATAAAGTGGTTGCGGCTATTGCACAGCATGAAAAGACCATTACTTTGTCGGTAGGACAGCTTACGACAGGAATTACAATTCCAGAATGGACAGCAGTGCTGATGCTTAGTAATATGCGATCCCCGGCACTTTATATGCAGGCGGCATTCCGGGCACAGAATCCTTGTCTGTTTAAAGTTGGGACATCTTTCAAGAGAAAAGAAAATGCTTATGTATTTGACTTTGATCCGGCAAGAACACTTACCATATTTGAGCAGTTTGCCAATAACCTGAATCCTAATACTGCCAAAGGTGGAGGTACCGCAGAGGAACGCAAAGAAAATGTGAAAGAACTGTTAAATTTCTTCCCAGTAATCGGCGAGGATGAACAGGGAGAATTGGTAGAACTGGATGCAGAAAAGGTACTGACGATTCCAAGAAAAATCCGCTCTGTTGAAGTTGTGAAGCGTGGGTTTATGAGCAATTTCCTGTTTCAGAATATCAGTAACATCTTTGGGGCACCAAAGGAAGTCATTGATATTATCACAAAGTTTGAACCAATAGAAGAACCAAAGAGCAAGGTAAATCTGACGGAGGAAGAGCAGAAAGACCTATCGCTGGATGAAAATGGGGAAGTGGCTCTTAGTGATGAATTTGTGATTGGAAGAACGAAAGATGTTTTTGGTGATAAAATTTACGATGTGACATCTCAGGTGCAGGAAACAATGACGCAGATGGAGCAGGCACCGGACAAGGTGCAGAAAGCCATCGACAAACTGAAAGAAGCGGTAAAACAGAGTGCAGTCAAGGCTGTTGTGGATACTGCGCAGTCTACTTATGGCTCTGATATGAAAGCAGCAGATAAAAGACAGATTGAGTCAAAATTGAACCATGAAGCCGATCGGATGATTGATAAGTTGCATACCAATTATGAGATTGAGCGAAATGTTATAGAAAATCAACGTGTTGCTGAACAGCAGGCAAGATATGAAACCGGTAAAACATCAGAGCAGATTGATAAAGAATTTGAGCAGAAGCAGAAAGTGGCTATGGAGAAATTCAATGAGGAACTGACAACTGCTATTTCTGATTTTGCAAAAGAATCCACAAAAGAAACAGTCAAGACCATAGAAACAAAGAAAAAGGAGCGTGAAAAGGAAACCATCGAAGATGGTGTCAGAGATCATCTGCGTGGTTTTTCAAGGACAATCCCGTCATTCCTTATGGCATACGGAGATAATACGGTAACACTTGCGACTTTTGATACGATCATTCCAGATAAAGTGTTTCTTGAAGTGACAAGCATCACACTGGATCAGTTCAAATTTCTGCGTGATGGTGGCGATTATGTAGAGGAAGAAACCGGACAGACCAAGCACTTTGATGGACAGCTATTTGATTCGGTGGTATTTGATGATTCTGTAAAAGAATTTCTTGCCTTAAAGAAAAAGCTTGCTGACTATTTTGACGAAAAGAGCGTAGAGGATATATTTGATTATATTCCACCGCAGAAAACCAATCAGATATTTACACCAAAGACAATGGTTAAGAAAATGGTGGACATGCTAGAGCAGGAGAATCCCGGCTGCTTTGACATGCCGGATAAGACGTTTATTGATTTATATATGAAATCCGGTCTGTATATTACAGAGATTGTGAAGCGTTTATATCAGAGTGACGAAATGAAAAAGCAATTCCCGGACAATAAGGAACGCTTGAAGCACATCTTTGAAAAGCAGGTGTATGGATTAGCTCCGACGGAAATTATCTATAAGATAGCGACAAGTTACATATTGGGCTTTGATGCGGATACAAAGGATATCAAGCATAATTTCAGACAGTTAGATGCTTTGCCTTATGCAAAGGAAGGAACGTTGGAGCAGATGTTGGATGAGCTGTATTCTGAAGATGAGTAGATGAGAGGATGCACCTGGAAACGGGTGCATTTTTGCATATGAAATAAATAGCTTATAACTTTTTGGTAGAGTAAAGTTTTATTCACAAATAATTAATAGTAAATAAAAGTAGCGCTTCTATTTATTTGGTGCATTTAGGGAAAAGTATGGTATAATAAATTAGAAATTTTTTGCTCAAATGGAGGTGGTAATGTGGAAGCAAACGAGATTTCATTAGATTTGGAGTATGAAAAACGAGATGAAAATGGAAAATTAGAGTATGAAGGAATTTCGTTTGTGGAAGATAAATTTCCTGCTTTTTTGAAGCAAACAATATCTCCGATATATAAAGATGAAGATTATAATGCTCAGATGAAAGAAGTAGCTATTGATATGACAGGCTTTGATTCGGAAAATTTGCAGGCTGTTTTCGACACAATGCCTAAAGTGAGTAACTTTAGAATTGGAGAATTAGTAGCAGAAAAAATAGTAGAGAGCAGATATAGTGCAAAATTTACATATAATAGTGATAGAGATTTGAAAAATCCAAATAGTAATAATACAGGTGCGGACTTAGTTGGATTCATTGAAATGGAAGATGGCGCAGTTAATTTCCTTTTTGGAGAGGTCAAAACATCTGAGGAACATACAAATCCGCCAGGGGTTATGTATGGTTCGACTGGAATGATTGATCAATTAGTAGAATTGGGGACAAATTCTGATAAACTAAAATCTTTGGTGAAATGGATATTTATTAAGTGTAATTCAGATAAAGATTTGTTGGTACAAAAGTATATTAGAGAAGCGATGCAACATTATGTGAAAGACAGAAGCAGCATACAATTAATTGGTGTCTTGGTAAGAGATACAAATCCGAATGAGATGGACTTAAAAAATCGATATATAGATTTGAAAAAAAGGATTAACGGTCAGCATAATGTTCAGTTATTGGCAGTATATTCGAACTATAAGATGAAAGATGGGGCATGGGAAAAGTTGATTTAGGAGGTATTTTATGTCTAGTTGGTCTGAAAATTGGATATATAATTTAATACCACAAGAGGAATATGAACTTGCATTTGATATGGTAAATGGCAAGTCTATTTCTTGTGTCCTAAATCAAGAAGAGGAAATCGATTATTCTAAAATAGAGCATGTACAGGAGATTTTAGAACTGACTTTAATGGATATTCTTAAGTCAGAGGATGTTAATGAGAAGGATGTTGCCGAAGTAAGTCAAAAAATTTATTTGTTATTGTCTGCTTTGCCAATGCCAGTAGACAGTATTGAGAAAGCAAAGCATGTGTTAAAAATATTAGTGTATTCTTATATTGGAGAACAATGGGAAAGTGGAAGAAGATATCTGATAGAAAATAATATAAATATTTTGGTTGAAGAAAAAGATGATTGGAATATATGTGTTTTTAAAAAAATATGTAATGCATTATTTTTACTTGTAAAGAAAGAAAATTGGAAGGATTTAACAATGGCATGCCAATTGATTTCTGAACTTAGAGAAGACCAAAAAAAATTTGAATTGTATTATATCAATTCTATAGCACCTAGTAATAAAATGTTTGCTACATATGAATTGATTAGTTTGTACCATTTGGCAAAAATAGTAGATATAATGGCTACATTTATGATAAATGGAGAAATACTGGATATTAGAGAGCAGATAGGAATGCATTTTGGAAAGGCTATTGAAGCAGCGGAAGAAGGAGGGATTGTATCTCTTAATTTAATACTGATAATGCTTCAAAGAATGCTTCAAAAGATGATTTCAAATTCTGTGTGGATGGTTACACAAAGAGTAAATTCTAGAGTTACAAAGTTTGTAAGAAATATAACAACACAAGACAAAGCAGTCTTTGAACTTATGTATCCTCAAAAGCATGCTATTTTGGAAGAGGGGTTATTGGATCCAGCACACAAAGCGATTGTTGTTAATATGCCTACTTCTAGTGGCAAAACCTTAATTGCCCAATTTAGAATCCTCCAGGCGTTAAATCAATTTAGTGAGGATAATGGTTGGGTTGTGTATATTGCACCTACTCGAGCATTGGTAAATCAAGTGGCTGCAAAACTGAAAAGAGAATTTGAACCTATTGGAATAAAGGTTGAAAAGATGAGTGGGGCTATTGAAATAGACTCTTTTGAGAGTAATATGCTTACTGATAGCGAAGATAGATTTGATGTGTTAGTTGTTACACCTGAAAAGATGAATTTGTTGATTAGGGATGGCATTGAAACTAAGATGGGAAGACCATTAGCTTTAGCGGTTGTGGATGAGGCTCATAATATTGAAGAAGAGAGTAGAGGAATCAATTTAGAAATCCTTTTGGCAAATATTAAAAATGATTGTTCAAAGGCAAATTTCTTATTGTTAACTCCATTTATAAAAAATAGTGAAGAAATAGCAAAATGGTTGGATGCAGATAGCCCTAAGTCAATTAGTTTAGCAATAGACTGGAAACCGAATAAAAGAATATTAGGAGCCATTTATCCAGAGGGTAATAGAAGAAATTGGAAATTATTTTATCAAACGTTATTAACCAATAGTGCAGAGATACAGCTTGAAAAGAAGATGGTTCTATCTGATGAAGCGTTAATTGACGTGACTAGAAGTAACTTAAACAAAATGAAATTGGCTATAGCTTCAACCAAAAGATTAGCTGATAGAAAAGGAGTTTTAGTTATTGGAGGGCATGTAAAGGATTGTTGGAATATTGCGCATGCTTTATATGAAGAGTTAGAATTAGAATGTAATGATAATGATGTAGAACTTGTGAAGAAATATGTGGCTGCGGAATACGGTGAAGAGTTTGAACTTGTGAAGTTACTGTCAAAGGGCATTGCTGTGCATCATTCCGGACTGTCTGATGAAGTGAGAGTACTAATAGAATGGCTGATGGAAAGAGGTAAGCTAAATATACTGGTAGCTACGACGACTATTGCTCAAGGAATAAATTTTCCTGTTTCTACAATTATAATGGCATCAATTGCATATCCATATACGTCAGAAATGCCAATACGTGATTTTTGGAATTTAGTAGGTAGAGCTGGTAGGGCAGGACAAAATGATGTGGGAATGATTGGAATAACAATTGGGGCTAGGAATGATAATCAAAAGCAGGAGGAGTTGGCGAAACTAACTAGGTATGTAAAGAAGTCAACAGAAGAATTGGTTTCTCAATTACAAAAAATTGCAGAAAAAACTATAGAGTTTGGGGAACAATTTTCTTTAACAGATCAGTTTTATAATCCAGAATGGTCGCAATTTTTACAGTATATTACGCATATGTTTAATCAATGTAAGGATTTAGGCGAGTTTGAGGAAAAGACAGATTTGTTTTTGCGAAGGACATTTGGATATTCCAATATTGAGCCAAGAAAACAAAAAATACTTCTTTCTGCTGTTAAGGAATATGGTGAGGTGTTAAATAAGAATAAGGGATTGGCAAAATTATCTGATTCAACAGGATTTTCAATGGAGACGTTAGGTCGTACTGCGTATAGAATCAAGGAATTGGGAATTCGGCAAGATAACTTAAAGGGGTCTTCTTTGTTTGGTAATGATAGCCAACTTAAAGACTTAATTGGAATAATGATGAATATTCCCGAAATAAGTAAAAATATGCAGGATATAGCAAAAGGAAATAGAAATTTATCAGGAGATATGATTGCACGTCTTACAACGGATTGGGTAAATGGAACAAAGCTAGAAACCTTAGCGAGTCAGTATTTTGGTGATGATAGAGATGCGATGACTGAATGCTGTCAAGCAATATATGGTAAATTGGTTAATTCCGCAACATGGGGATTGTCTACGATTCAGAAGTTAGGTATTAATGAAGACAGTCTTAGTGAAGAAGAATTGCAAAAGGCAGCTAATTTGCCGGCCATGATTTATTATGGAGTTAATTCTGATGAAGCTATTTTGATGCGTATGAATAATGTGCCGAGAAGTGTGGCGGCAGAAATGGGAGTTGAGTACAAAAAGGACTTTGATAATGTTTACAAACAGTCTTCTTATGAAATCAGGCAATGGATTGAAGGATTATCATCGGATAAGTGGGATGCATTCGCTGAAAATAAACGAGGAATGTCAGGTAGCGATTACAGAGCAATTTGGAAAGTACTTAATAATGAAAGCTAAGAATTTGGAAGAGAGTTCTTATCATCTTATTTATTTGGAAAAAGTAGTAAGGAGGAAATTATGGATAATCTAGAAAAAGGGTCATGGATAATTAATACAATAAAACATACAACTGGTGTGAGAACTGACACCGTAGAATTAAATGATTTAGAAGTGACAGAAAGAGCTGGAAAATCTGGAATTTTACTAGGAAAACTATTGGTAGATAAGCAAGAAATTATTACTGGTAAGAAACTTAGTGTGTTTGCGAGAACTGCAAATATATCACCAGATGCAGTAAAGACATATGCTGAAATTTTAAAGAATTTTGGTCAAGTTGATTTTAAGCTGGATAAATTTGGGAATGTATCTGAGCTGGAAATATATTGTCTGACCACAGAGGATGCGATAAAGACCGTGTCGGATATTTTTGAATATTATGAGCCGGATGAAATTGAAAGGGGAAATTTAGAAAGTTTAAAAACAACTTTTGAATTTCCTGCTTCAAGGGAAGAATTGACGCAGGCGTTAACATCCAGAAAGGGTATTTCAGAAGAAAATGTAAATGAGATATTGGCATTAGAGTCAGCATTTTCACTTATAAAAAAAGAGCGTATTGAGAATTCGGATATATATTACAATGAATATGCTTTTGCTGGTGATGGTTCTAAGATAGCTAAGGCTATCGCATCTTTGCCAGAGAGTCAAAGGAATGATGTTAATTTTGTTATGGAACAGGTAAAACAGTCACAAGGTTTTTTGGCAGATAATTTGACTGATAAAATTAATCCTAACATTATATCTATGATGGAGGGGGTGGGGCTGCTTGATGGAATTACGGTTAATTCAGATTTTGGAAAGGCTGTTTTTTATACTACTCCACAGCTTATCGGACCTGGAATTGGTTCATGGAAAATTTCAACAGATGTTTTTAATCATGCAAAGTTATTGCTGAGCAGTCTAAGATATGGCGAATATAAATCTGTATCGTCTAGAGGAGCAATATATACGTCAAGTAAAATGATGAATATTGTGAATAAATTACTTAGAGGTGAATGGGTAGGCCCATGTACTGCCATTGGAGAAGATTATAAATTATTGGAGCTGGATGGAGTTATATCCGTGCAACCGTATAACGGAATGTATAAAATGAAGTTGCGTCAATTTGAGGTAGGAAGGTTGGTTAAGCAAATGTTAGAATATAATATGGTGGTAAACGATTCTGTAAATGAAATTGATGTTTTTAACAATTTGCCAACTGGTTACATAGCTCCAGAAGAAAGAAGAAAAGTTATTCAAGCTGACAGAACGGTACCAGTTAAAAATATACAGGAAAAGTTTATTGCTTCTATTAGAACAGGAGGTATATTCTGATGGCGAATAATAGTGGAAAAGGTACAGGGTTTGAGTACGATGTTTGCCAACTTTTTACAGAACAAAATTATTTTACTAGAAGATCTATTCCTATAAGATCTACAATAAATCAGGATATTACAGACGTAGATGTATTGGGAATTAAATATACATATCCCTTTGAAAAAAAGGTAATAATTTGTGATTGCAAAAACAAAGTTAAGCCGAAACCATTTGAGAGAATATTTTGGACTAAAGGCTTGGGAGAATATGTTGGTGTAGATGATGAATATATAGCATTACCTAAGATAGGACCTGACATAATTGAGTTTGCTAGAAAAAGCAAGGTTAGGGTAATTTCTCAAAATGAGCTAAGTAATTATAAAGATAAACAAATAGGATATGCTGATTACCAATATTATGGAAAATTCATGCAAAGACTGGAAGACAAAAATACAGGTGATCCACAGGTATTACATTATTTACCAATATTGAAGAAAGAATATATTTCGGATAATCCATATGTAACGCTTAATATTGCTTTGTTAATTTTAAATAAATTGTCACAAGAAAATTGGAGTGATGATGGGAAAAAAATGATTTTTGCAGAGGGTGCTACGGTTGTAGCGTATGCTCTGCTTGATATATGTAGGGACGTATTTGGAATGAGTCAAGAGTTGCGAGAGAAATATATTTCTACTAAATTGACCTATGGAGATTCTGAAGCTACATATATAAATGGATTGATAGAAAGTGTAACGAGATATGCAAATGAAATGTTAGCTGAGAAAATTCCAAAGGAATACTATAATAAAAATTTGGTGGAAAGGATGGAGATTCCGGCACCACATTATACTAAAAATTGTATTGCAATTATTGAGAGAGCTTACAATAACCCGGAATGGTATATTGATATGTTACGAAACATAGATTTTATCCTTTTTGAATTCATGTTAAAGAACCAAAAGTTTGATTATACATTATTTTCAGAACATTGCAAAAATTATTTGGTTAATGAAAAGTTAAAAGCATGTAAGAATGTTTTGTTTTTTATTTGTTCATCTGCTGCAGTACATTTAGGGGATATTTGGAAAGAGGAAAATGATTTTGTTCCACAGAAGATACATAATATTGAAAATTAGTAAAGGCTACCACTTACCGCAGATGTGGCAGGGGCTTGACTAATATTCCCATAGAAATGGACAAGTAATCAAGCACACAATATGTTATTTCCGAGTGCGGGAACTTCAATTCCGAATTTTTCGGATTTGCGATTTTGAGCCGCAAGAATATTTATGAAGAACGTGTTATCTAAAGTGAGAAGGGAAAGTTCTGGGTACAATTTGGGTACAGTAGTTTAGAAACCACATTAACAAGATACAAAAACGTGTCAAAATGATACGGTTTTGAAACACAATAACAATTAAGTAACATGAAAAATCAAACCCGAAAAAGAGTTTGAGTGACCTGTAAGTGGCTTAGAGGTTAGCTTCAAAAATCCAGTATTTTCAAGGCCTGAGGCCGTGTGAAATAACACGGTTTCAGGTCTTTTTCTAATATGCTTCTATTTTTTCTGAAAGAAGCAGAAGCGAAATAACTCCAATTAAAGTAAACGTCAAATCCTGCGCCTTGGCTAATTAGTTTTTTTATGCCACACTCTAAATAACACGAAAAAACTATTAGTTTTTTAGAGGAGGCTAAAGCGTATGGATCAATTAACTCACACTGTCCGCAGGTCGAACTGGATAAACATCATTCGACAGTGTCAGGACAGACCGGCAGGCACTACGGCAAAGCAGTGGCTTACTGAAAACGACATTTCTGAAAAATCTTACTATTACTGGCTCCGAAAGATCCGCCGGGAAGTCTGTGAACAGGAGGGACTCCAGGAAGTCACCAACTCGTCTGCTCTCTCTTTTGTAGAAATCCCGGTAAAAACTGCTCTGGACACAACACCGGTGCCAACCGTCCCGGCAGCAATGACTCCGGTTGCAGTGATCAGATCAGGCCGCCTGACGCTGGAATTATCAAACGATATTTCAGATTCCCTGCTTTGCAGGCTGTTGCAGGAGGTGCTTCATGCTTTGAGGATGCTGCCGGTATCCGCAGAGTCGTGATTGCCTGCGGATATGTGGATCTGCGCAAAGGGATCGATGGGCTGTCCATGATCATCGGAGACAGATACCATCAGAATCCTTTTGAAAAGGGAACTTTATTCCTATTCTGTGGCAGACGGTCCGACCGCATCAAGGGACTTCTATGGATGGGAGACGGTTTTCTTCAGCTCTACAAACGGCTGGAGGCAGGTTCCCTGTCCTGGCCGAGAACCAGCGAAGAGGCCGCAGACCTTACAGAGGAACAGTTCCGTTATCTTATGATGGGGCTGAATCCCCTGAACCCCAAAGTCAGGGAAGTAACACCGCAAAAGCCCACCTGATCTTTGTGCAAAACATAGATTTTTTATGCCTGTTATCCGGTCAGATCCATTCCCGGTGTTACAGCCTCTCTGAACGCTGTTTCCTGGTCTGTGACGTATCCACAGGAGGATCCGGATAAAATTTCAGCACCTTGAAAACTTTATATTTCCCTGGCTCTATGACCATCACACCGCCATACAGGCATAGGCAGAATGACGAAACCTGCGGGGCTGCCGGTTCGCAATCCTTTGTGTTTTCTGGTATAATGAAAACAGTTTAAGGAGCGGAACAATGGCAGACAGACATACACTGGAAGAACTGAATAACTGCAGCAGGGAAGAACTGATCACCATCGTTCTTATGATGCAGGGACAGCTGGATACCCTGAATGAGAACATCGAGCGGCTGATCGAACAGGTACGCATAGCGAACAGCTATCGTTTCGGAAAACACACAGAAACGCTGGATTCCATAGATGGTCAGCTGTCCTTCTTTGATGAGGCAGAAAGCTGCTGCGATCTGTCTGTCCCGGAACCTGCTGCGGAGGAAGTACTTCCATCCCGATGTAACCATAAGAAAAAAGGGCAGCGGGAAACGGATCTGAAAGATTTCCCGGAAGAGATACTTCCTCCTTATCAGGTATCCGCAGAAGAACTGGATGCGTTTTATGGTGCAGGCAACTGGCGCAGAATGAAGGATGAAACCTACAAAAGACTGCGCCATGAGCCGGAATCCTGGACGGTGGAAATCCATACCGTGGAAGTCTATGTAGGCACTGGCGGAGATCATCAGGACGAATTCTTACGTGGAAAGCGCCCCAAGGACCTTCTTCGTGGAAGCATCGTTACTCCTTCCCTGCTTGCATCCATTCTGAATGTAAAATATGTGAACTCCTCTGCACTGCACAGAGTCGAGCAGGAGTTTCAACGCAATGGTGTAAATATCTCCAGACAGACCATGTCGAACTGGATCATCCGGTGTGCTGAGAAATATTTCGCACCGT
>OJMN01001392.1_pt1 | contig 14035 bp, 10 predicted proteins | sample 1597261 | NCBI WGS metagenome assembly OJMN01 (sample SAMEA2452130, study PRJEB22498) | human gut metagenome | biome: human feces; feature: human gut; material: feces | place: Australia | collected 2012 | reverse complement strand
GAGCACAAGCTGGTCGGAGAAAGTTATACTCTTCTCTAACGGAGATCCCGGTTCGCCGGCATACACCTCCTTACCAAACAGAAAGAAATCAGTAATGGCAACAGACGGAATGAACTTATTCTCCGAGAAATTCTTGGGATTAAAAGCGATAAAACCATCGATGCTACCCAGATAGATCGTACCATCTTCGGTTTCAAAGCTTGAACGATAATTAAACTGGTCGCCCAACAAGCCATTAGAGGTGGTATATACTTTCATCACTCCGGTGGTAGGTTGGAAGCAAACCAGACCGTTGTTGGTTGTCAACCACAAAAATCCTTCTTTGTCCTCCACAATCTGATATACAACATCGTTCGGCAATCCGGCCGACAAATTATAATTGGCAAAAGTCTCCGTATCCGGCTGAAAACGACAGAATCCCCCACCTTGGGTAGTCAGCCAGATTTGCCGGTGAGAGTCTTCAAAGATGCTCAATACCTTGTCATACGGAAGGCTCTTCGGATTATTTTCATCGTGCAAATAGTTCTTCCATTTCTTTTCGCTCACATTGTAGCAATAAGCTCCATTTGCATAAGTTGCCAGCCATAGATTACCACCGGAATCTTCCTTTATATCATATACAAACCTGCCGTTCAGTTCCGGTATCCGGTCAAAATCATCAGATTGTCTGTTGTATCGCAGCAAACCGAATAAAGTACCCAGATAAATATCACCCGTCGTTGTGCGGCAAATAGAGAACACGCTATTGTCTATCAATGAACGGGGAGAGTCTGTTTTCTGATAGGTTTTCACGATAGCTCCCGTACGCGTATCTACTACTTTCACTCCTTTTGAGAAGGTTCCTACCCAAAGATGGTTATCAATCAAACACAGACCATGCACATTGGTAAAAGCACTGCTAGGGGTAAAAAAGGAAAAAGTCTTGGTCTTCGGGTTGAAACGGTTCAAACCGCCGTCTTCCGTACCAATCCACAGAATACCCTGATTATCCTGGCAAAACTCACGTACCCGTTTTCCATGCAAACCATTATCTGTTCCTTTGGGATAATATTTTTCAAAATACGTATAAAAACGCGGATAGTAGTTCACACCTCCAAAATAAGATCCAATCCAGATACCACCCTCTCGATCCTTACACAAGGAATAAATAGCATTATCGGACAAAGAATAAGGGTCGTTGATCGAACTGCGCAAATGAACATATTTACCCATTCGAAGATTATAAATATAGAGTCCCGATTCTGCACCAATCCACAATTCATTATCAGAAGCGACCAGCAGTTCGCGACAAAAAACAGACTCTCCATTTTCATCCTCTGAAAGTAAGTCATGTAGTTTGTTAGAGGTCAGGTTCAGTTCTTTTACTCCTCCTTTTAAAGAGCCTATATATAGACAATTATATGCTCCTTTCACCAGGCCTATCACGACATCATTCTCATAAGTTTTTTGATTGTCTACAGGCGAGACATAAGGATGAAGGGTTTGCAAACGGTCTTTCGAAAAGAAAAGTCCATCACCATAGCAACCAATCCAAAGAGTTCCGCTATTATCGAAAACAAAAGACTGAACATTGGTGGAGATAAAAGGAAAGTTCTTCAATGTATAATTCCGGAGCTTTCCTTCCTCCAAATCATAACAAAATAATCCCTGTGACTCTACCGCTACCCAGACACATCCCTTATTGTCTCCGGAAATTGCAGTTACGGTATGTTCAATTTTCGTATTTTCTATGCTCAATTCAGCAAAATGCCGGAAAGAATCTTTTTCCGGATGATAGATATAAAGTCCTACATCCGTACCTACCCAGATATCTCCTTTTGAGTCCTCATAAAGAGCTGTGATAAAATTATTACCAATGCTCCGCCGTGTGCGGTCATCATGTTTGAATTTGCGGAATGACAAACCGTCATATCTATTCAAACCATCTTTTGTGCCGAACCACATAAAGCCCTGCTTATCCTGCAAAATCGCATTGACCGTATTTTGAGATAACCCGTTCTGTACACTAAGATTTTTGAAATAATAATGCTCGTCCGCCATTTGCGCATGGCAGCCGATCTGATAGCCGATTAAACAGATTAAAAATATGAGAACTTTCTTCATAAATATACGTATTTTCTATCCTTCCGTTTGAGTTACCAAATGTAGGCAAAATCACAGCGGAAAGATAGTAAATATGTCTCAATGAATGAAAGAATAGTCCTATTTTTCTATCCTGATACGCGCGTCAACTGCTACAACGGCCTTTTCTGTTGCTAAGAGCGGATTTATATCCATTTCTTTGATCTCTGTAGCGAAACGTAGTAAAGTGGACAAACGGACAATAATTTCAGCAAATTTATCTTCGTTGACTCCCTTTTGCCCACGTGTTCCCTGAATGATTTTATAAGCACGCAAAGAATGAATCATTGAATAAGCTTCTTCGTAAGAAAGCGGAGCCAAACCGGAAGATACATCTTTCAGCACCTCCACAAAAATACCTCCCAAACCACAAAGTACCACGTGACCGAACTTCTCTTCATATTTTGCGCCAACAAACAGTTCCGTACCTTTCAGCATCGGCTGTACCATAATTGCTCTTGCATCAAGTATCTGCATCATACGATCGAATTCCAGTGCCAGATGTTGCTCACTTTTAATGTTCAAAACGACACCACCGACATCTGATTTGTGCACAGGACCAACAACCTTGGCAACTACCGGAAATCCGCACCGACGGGCAAAAGCTACTATCTCCTCTTTATTGTCGGAAACAAATTCATCTACCAACGGAATACCGGCAGCGTGCAACAATGCCTGTACATAATTGGGAGCGATATAACCATCCTCCGGAATAGAATCAATAATACGACGAATCCTCGGAACGTCCACTCCGAACAGTTCTATTTCAGGAACTGCCGGTTTAGGAGCATTGACGATACGTGAAAGGGCAGTACCCAAGGTCACTTCGTCTGCAAAATTCACATGCCCTTTTGCCAGGAAGGCGGAAACCTCTGCTCCGGCTGTATTAATGGAAGGAAGAATGGGAAAAATCGGTTTCTTGCAAGTCTGCATCTTTTCGTGAAGCACATCATACATTTCAAACATAGTAACCAATCCCGGAGTTCCGAAGATAGCCATCATGGCGTCTATATTGTCAAGCTTTTCCTCGCAGTAGTCAATGCAAAGGCGCAGATGTTCCGGTGTTCCGGTAGCCAGAATATCAATAGGATTTCCGACGGCAGCACCGGGAAATAGTTGAGCTTTTAGTTCCTCGGCTACTTCTCCCTCCAGCTTAGGTACATTCAGTCCACCTTTACTCAACGCATCTGTCAACATTACCCCCGGTCCTCCGGCATGAGTGATAATGGCAAAATTCTTTCCTTTCAATTCGGGTAAAGTAAATACACAACCTACGGTCGTCAGTTCCTCGCGAGAGAAACAACGCACAATTCCTGCTTTACGGAACAACGCCTCTACCGCTGAGTCGGAACTTGCAATCGCTCCCGTATGAGAAGATGCCGCACGGCTTCCGCTCTCCGAACTTCCGGCCTTGATAGCAGCAATCTTACATCCTTTTCTTATCAAAGAGGAAGCATGAAACAATAATCTGTCCGGGTTCTGAATACTTTCAATATAAAGCAATTTCAGATGTGAATCTTTCTCGGGATCAAAGTTCTCGTCCATAAATTGCAAGACATCTTCTACACCGATCTGTTTGGCATTACCTACCGACCAGACAGAATTAAATTGCAATCCTTTCGTCACCGCACTTTCCAGAATAAACACCGCTGTTGCACCGGAACTGGAGATTAGATCAACTCCTTTCAGGTTCAGGTTAGGGATAGGTTGGCTGAACACGCTATGATGCCAGGTATTCATCAAACCGATACAATTAGGTCCAATCAGCGAAGCGCCGTATTTATTCACAGTTTCCAGGATACGTTCTTCCAATAGCGCCCCTTCATGCGTTTCTTCTCCAAATCCGGCAGAGAGTATGATAAACGCCCGAGTTTGTTTTGTACTAGCCAATGTTTCCACAATATCGGGACACAGTCCGGCAGGCACAGCCAATACTGCCAAATCCGTATCAGGAAGATCTTTCACATCTGCAAAGGCGGGAACTCCTTGTACTTCCTTCTCCTTCGGGTTTACCGCCCGAAGTTCTCCCTGATAACCTCCGTTTATCAAGTTCTTTAATATTGCGCCACCCGGCTTATGTACATTATTCGAAGCCCCTACTACAACAATACTTTCAGGGCGAAGCAACTGGGTTGTTATCATATCATACGCTGGTTTTCATTTAACTTAGGTACAAATATATTCTTTCTTATGAGAAAAAAGAAAGAAAAAGGGGAGAATTGCATATAGAAATAGGTTATCGAGAAGAAAAAAAATAAAATATCAGTTAGATTATACTAGCTTTTTGAAATATAAAAGGGCATCTTACTATTTGTACTAACCCGCCCTTCTCTAGAGATTTACACAGTAATTGTTAGGATTTAACGAATGATATCTCTCAGACTCCGGATCTACTACATACCAACATCCAATAGCTGCATCATACAAAATAATCTTGCTCTAATATGCTGATTTAGTTTAGACAACTTACATATCAGAGCAAGACTGTTTTATTAACTTTATATTACGATAAGACAGATAACATAAAATTATAATGGTATTTGTTTATAAAATTTCGAAACTAATAATATGTCATTAGTTGCAAAATCAAAATCAATCCAAATAGTTTTCTGAAAAAAATAAAAGAATCTATGCTGCACTTGGATATTATTACATTTCGCAGAAACCTTGTAAAAGCCAACCCTCATTTTCTTCTTTTCCAACAGCATTGGAATCTCATAAGCTTTTAAAAAGCCATTATATAATACCTTATCATCCACCGAAATAGTAACATTAATTTCTTTGCTATTTTCATAAGAGTTACCTACAAATATTAACGCAGTTCTGGATGTAACACACACATAATATTATTCCTATCGTTATTATTATTTTTTTTTCCTTTCATAATTTCATCTATATTATCGCCATTTAAGACCTAAATTATATATATCGACAACAAGATTATTATTTAGATTATTTTGTTGCTGCAACATGATAACTCTTTGGTTGCTATTGCTGTTGTGAACAACTCCTCCCTGCTTCATTATATTAAATGGATTCTGCGAATGTGATAATCCCAATTGCATGCCCAAACTCATGAGTAGCTGTAAAAGTTTTATTATAAGACAAATTATTCGACAACCAATTATTATTAGCAAAATCGCTTGAAGCCAAAGTCATAACCTTTCCACCTAACATACTTGTTGCTCCACGCGCTCCTTTACTATCGCTATCTGCTAATACAAATAAATGATCAGAGTTTTCGACATCTTTCATAGAAGTTGCAACTTTAAGATCCATATCAACCTTTAAATTGTAAGTTTTATTATCGCTCCATTCAAATTTTACTTCATAAGTACTTTTTATATCAGAAACTATATCTTTGGCAGCTCTAGCCATATTTATATTATCACTTGAATTATTAAATATCTTTGCAGTTACATGCATAGTGACAATATCACCATTCCGAGTATACCAAATACTATCTCCATTCACATCAATATTATTCACCGGATTATTTGCACCATATTGATAAGGTGATAAAGAAACATACTTCTCTGAAAATCTATCAGTTTTCATAAATCTCCCTAATGCAGCATCATACATCCTCGCTCCATAATCATACCAGTCCAACCCACCTTTACTATCCAGCTCCTTGCCATTATACTTATAAGGCTGGACGCTCTGCCGGGAACTTGTTGACATCAATCCGCCGAAAGCATAATAATCGTTCACTTCCTCAACCGTTCCCTCCTCATCTACAACCACACGATTATTACCCTGATGATCTTTCAAATAATAATGATATTTACCGTCAGTAAGGGACACATAGCCGACTTCCGTCAATAGAATCTGAGGTACTCCATTTTCATAGACCACATTGCCGCAGTAATCCGTTGTAACACTGTCTCCTTCCAGAACGTGCACGGTACGGAGTTTCCTACCCGCAGCATCATAAAGATAAGATATACTGTTACCATTCGCAAACATTACACGACTAGGCAAATTTAAACAATTATACTGAATAGCAGTTTTATTTTTGTTTAAATCTTTAGTCAGGTTGCCGTTTTCATCATATTCCCACTCTATTGCTTCATGGACACCGTCTGTAAACTCAAAACCATTATTAAAAGCTAAGGCTGTGTCAGTCACTCTCTTCAGTCGGTTACCGGTATAAAGCAAAGAGATTGTTGTTCGGATTAGGTACACCTATACCCCATCCATATAATAAAAAAATACCCTAACATAAGCCTTATACTTTATGCTAGGGTAGGAAGGTTATTCAAGTATCAATTTATGTTAGGATAATCATTATAAAATAAGTCTTTATTCTATTTCAAAATCACCCTTTTCTGTGTGAATAAAACCTTTTTTCCATCTGTAATCATCAACAATAATTTTACAAACTACAAAACAAGAACGAGGATAAGATTTAAAACCTGGCTGTACTATCAATTCATCTATCACCTTCTCAACATCTTCACGAAATAAAAAAGTTCCTATATGCATCGATTCTTCATATCCATGATAAACATGTCGATGATCTAACCTATAAAAAAATATATCACTCATCATCTCTAAATATTCTTTTTTGATATTCGAAAGCTTCTTCAACTGTACAAAAACCTTCTTTCCATTCATAATTACCAATAGATACAATATTAGAAAGTTTAAAACATTTTTGAGAATGCAGGCAAAAACCAGGTTGATGCCTTAATGCTTTAATAGCTTTCCAGGCATTTTGTGTAGAAGAAAACAAGCCTATAAATTTCACAACCTTATCTCCTAAGGCTTTATCCTCATACACATGATAAAGTTCATAATAGTTATTCTTCTTATTCAAAACTTCTATCTCCATATTTATTTTTTGAGAAATACGAACAGAATCATAGACTAATTCAAACTATAAATCTTTAGTCAATGTTTCAGTTTGATATTGATGAGCAAAACAACGTTTATAGTCAGCATTGATTTATCTACGTGAAGCTATCATCTTATCACAAATTCTCATTATTATAACAAAAAGAGCCCTTATACAGAAGGGAAATAATATCCATACACCGATTAATTAAAAAACAATCTATGTCTGGACAATAATACATATGAACAATCCCAGCCTAAACTGTTTCTACAATATTAAGCAGCAGAAGAGACCGAAATATAACATAACTAGAACACCAAACATTATCTACCTTTTCTATAGATACCGGAGAATAAAAATTATCTCTAACTTTTTCTTGGATCTTAGCTTTCACTTTTTCCGTGAAAAATTGTATATCCAAATTATCAGCCCAAATAACGAGCGCTTCCATTAAATTAGAAGATTCATATTGGCTAATATAAGTACCTTTTTTATACTCTGCAATAAATGTAAACTTTTTCATTACCAATTCCCTTTTGCATTCATACTATGATTTTCACCTGTAAAATCCTGTTTCTTTTTCCAATGTTTAACTTGATTCTCGAGCTTTTTTAATGATTTCTTGTCTTCTGGAGTCTTATTCTGTTTTAAATTCAATTTATCATATTGAGATTTAATATCCTGATATTTCTGCCTCGCAGACTCTTTTGCCTTTAGACTAGAATGCTTCTCATTCTTTCCGCTTGATTTAGAATATCCATTGCTACTATTTTCATTAACCCTCCCTTTTCTAGAGAATAACTTCATAGCCCCGCTCGTAGCCATAAGTGATCCGTGAGTAACATCCACCACTCCTTTTGTTGAAACAGCCAAGGACACTCCGCCAGTTTCCGGACTTCCCAATAAACCGGCGGCAACTTCCCCGGAACCTCTTATTACTTCTGCACCACCTATAAAAAGGCTAATCACATCACCAACATCCTGACCTACGTTATAAGCACCTGCACTGCTATATATTCCCGTTTCACGTAAAGAAGTACTTCCTAACAGTATATTATCCGTTACAGCACGTACTGCTCCATTAGTAAAACTTAGAGTGGTATTTAAAGCATTGTTTAAACCATTCCTGATTCCTCTCCAAGTAGGCCACATACCGTTAGGGTCAACCAAGAGAATAGGATTATTTGCACAGTATAAATATGGACTCACACCATAATACTTCTCACTCATCGGATCCACCGCATGCCATCTTCCCAACACCGCATCATACATCCTCGCTCCATAATCATACCAGTCCAACCCACCTTTACGATCCAACTCCTTGCCATTATACTTATAAGGCTGAGCATCTCCGGTAGAAGAAAACACACCTCCAAACGGATAATAATGATTCACTTCCTCAATCGTTCCCTCCTCAGCAACAACCACACGATTATTACCCTGATGATCTTTCAAATAATAATGATACTTACCGTCAGTAAGGGACACATAGCCGACTTCCGTCAATAGAATCTGAGGTACTCCATTTTCATAGACCACATTGCCGCAGTAATCCGTTGTAACACTGTCTCCTTCCAGAACGTGCACGGTACGGAGTTTCCTACCCGCAGCATCATAAAGATAAGATATACTGTTACCATTCGCAAACATTACACGACTAGGCAAATTTAAACAATTATACTGAATAGCAGTTATATTTTTGTTTAAATCTTTAGTCAGGTTGCCGTTTTCATCATATTCATACTCTGTGGACAAGTCAATACCGTCCTTGAACTCGAAGCCGTTATTGAAGGTAGAAGTGCCTGAACGGTCTGCCACCTTCTTTAACCGGTTACCGGCATAACTCAAAGAAAGATCATCAATCACATCATAACCCGTCGCTGAAGTCTGCCCGTAGCGCTTCAAACCCAAGATATTACCCATTTTATCATAGCCCGTCACCTGCTCATTAAAACGGTTAATATTTACAGAAAGCTTCGGCCCTTCACCATATAAAGCATCTGAAAGACGGGAAAGACCGTCGTACATGAATTTATAGCCACGTTCCACTGCTTCATTACCGCTTTTCCAACTCATACTACTGATATTGCCGTTGTAGCAAGCCCTTCCCGGACCGTCCGTATAATAAAGCATTTGGCTGAACAATGGATGACGAATACCGGTAAGCCAGCCACGGATATTATAAGAATAGGTAACGGGAGCAGAAGAAACACCATGGTAAACACAGGCCGAAAGACGTCCCAAAGAATCGTATACATTTTCAAAAAGAGTTATGGCAGGCGCATTGTCCTGTTGATGCGTAACACGAACCAACCGGTCAAGGGAATCATAACTATAAGTCTCCGCATATATACAGTTGGCTTTGCCAGGAACTGTATGTACATGACGACGAGAAGCTACTTTGCCCGTAAAGGTATACGAATAAAAATCACGTTCAAATCCCCCAAGGAGGTTCGTAGAACATTTCTGGATTACATTTCCATAACGATCATAATAAAAAACCGCATATAGACGTCTAAAAGATTCTCCGGGAAGATCTACGTCTACCGAGGTACCGGTAAGCAACCCACAGGAAGAAGCTGAAGGGGTTTCCGTGTTTACATAGCGGATCCCGAAACCGGGGAGTTCGCAGTAATCGAGCGAATCTTTAATGACAGACAATTCGGGAGTATACAGAAAATCGTAGTTATCATAATATTTCCGAAGACAGGAGTTTACCAAGTCTCGTCCACCGTTGGAACCACGAGTCATTTCGGTCGTACTCGTAAGACGTCCGAATACGTCATAAGCATAAGCCGTATAATGCGAACGGGAATGCTGGACGCCATCTTCACTACAGATGATACGGTCTGCATTATCATATACATAGGAGACCTCATCACAGCCCGGATATTTCTTCTTTATGCAACGTCCCAACCCATCATAAGAATATTGATATGCCCACAAATCCAAGTCTTCATTCTCCTGATACGATGGAGGGAGAACATAGCACAAACGCCCAAAGCTATCGTAAACAAAATAAGTATCAGAAAAAACATTGCCGTCGCACGAACGAACAAGTAAAACACGCCCCTCACTATCTTTAAATGTATAGCTCCGGTATCCGTCTTCATCTGTATTACAAACCACAGAGAGAGAGTTTGCTTTGTAATATCCGTCATATAAAAGTCTACCACCACCGTCTGTTACCGAATATTTCTTACAGGAAAGAACAGAATCAGGAGAAGCTATATTAAAGAAATAATCATTTTTTATCCCTTTGCCAACCCAAGCCTTGCCCGGACCGGATTCCCAAGTAACACGATCCAAAGGCAAAGTATGGTAATCATAGCTTGTATAAGCCAAAGAATCCTGATAAGTTTCCAGAAGTTTCTTCTTCAGATCATACGAGTTATTATATTCCTGTTCAATACATACAGGCAACCAGATGCATTTGTTACGTCCTTGTGTGTCGTATTCCTGCAAGGATGCCAGATGACGGTTACCACCGGCGGCACCTTTCAATACAGCCAGATAAGGCCGTCCCAGGCCGTCATAATATTGAATTTGGTCAATAGTGGCAACACCTAAGGAGTCACACATAGTACGTGTAAGGATATAATTATTTGTTGGTATCTGTGAATGAGCCCATAGAGTGAGCGTCAAAAATAAAATAATACAATATAGTTTTTTCATAATCATCTATGTTTTTAATTATTAGAAATTGGGTTTACCACATGATAGTCATAGGTTTTGACAATGTTATGATCTGTATCGAGTACTTTTGTCAAGCGTCCCAAGGAGTCATAGACATTGAAATTACCACTGCCATTCGGATGATTCACTTCCGTTGTCCCCACAAGTGGAGTATGATTGTAGAGCGTAATTTTTGCTTGAGGACAAGTACCCCGAAGAGATTTCAGAGCAGAATGTACAGCCTCAGGTGAAATGTTACCCTTCACTACATTTTCCGGTTCAAGACCGGTTTTCTCACTTATCTGCATGATGTCCAGATTTTCAATAATCGCTAGCACATACTGTCCTCCGTATCCCCAGATAAAACAGACAACTGTACCATCTTGGCGTGTCACCTGCAACGGACGTCCACAAGAAAGATAAACGTCATACGTTTCCGTATCACGGAATTCCGTATTGGCATCGTTGCTGCTTTCCATTATTTTTGCCAGACTGAACCCACTCTGTGTATTTTCATCCGCACGATAAACATAACGTATCGTCTTTTTTAACTCATCGTTCCTATATCTACGTTCTTCTACCGGAAAAGATACAGCATTCTTAGCTACCATTATGTCATAAGGTGTCTCTGCCTTATCAAAAGGATAACTATATTCGGTTTTATAGGTATCTCCTCCAGGAGCCGTCCGGATTATCTTATAAAGTTGGTTGTATTTCTGTCCGGATGTCGTATTATTGCCATATACATAACTAGTTTGCTCCTGTTGTTTTCCCCCTGGCAAAGAGTCAATTTGTAGAGAGTAAGACACCCGTGGAGAAGTTAAATTCAAAAAGTAAGTTTTGATTTCATATGAACTGCGATACCTCTCTTCCATGTTAGTTCCTCCCCCGTAATTTTGAATGATTACTTTTCTTTCCAGATCATCAAGGGAAACCATTTTAGAGGAGTGAGAATCCAACCGTTCGCTATTTGCATTTTGATTTCCGAAATGATGAGTGCCGTAACCTGTTATATTATCCCCTTGGTTGACAGCAGAACTGTAATATAGAGCATTGTTTTCATTTTGAAGGTATTCCCATGAGAAATGATTAGCAGCATAAGGGTAAACATGTTTCGTAAGCACGTCACCACAATACTCCTCCACATCGTCATAATATACGTCATTATCATTAGTGAAAATATTTTGTCCCAGATAAAGAGTGTAATCATTTCTAAAACTTTGCCCATCGAACAGATAGAGTTTCTGCATTTTTTTTCTAAAAGCCCAACCGGTCATGGGATAGCGTAGGCTACCTGCATCGATTGAAGAACTATTCGAGAGGTGGTATTTGAATTTTCTCACTATATTCTCACCCGACCCACTATTCTCTACAATTTCATCAATACGGGCTCCTCCAGCAGGTTCAGACATCCGTGCATCATTAAGTATCGTATTCTGACTGTAATAAAACACTGTATTTCCTCCCGTAGGATATGTGATTTTCTCCAATGAATAAGCCAATGTATTTGCCAACGAAGGTAACCGGTTATAGGCACCTCCAATCGTAACAGAATCAACAATAACTCCGGTATTATACAGCGGTACGCGCTGATTGGGAATCAAATCGGTATTTCCCTCTTGCCCATTGTAATATCCCCAATAATCCACTCCTTTAGTGTATGGAGAATAGTCCAAAGCAGGGAGCCTGTAATTAAATTCATACACTTGACTATCCGAACCGGAAATTCCTTTAATCCGAATACGGTCAAGAAGCACGCGGTTATATTCACGAAGAGTCGTTTCTATATTAATTTCACGAATTAATGTGCCTGAATTATTGTAAACACAGATACTCTCCAATGTCTTCGTACGATTTGAATAATTGAAACTTACACTCCCATTCAAAAAAGTTATATTCTCCAGATAACGGATAGTTACATAAGAATCTCCAACCGGATAAGGCTGGGGATCCCCCCAAGTTTTATCGCTATCGCCATTCTGACCTGGAGTATAATATTGCTCAATACCATTGACACCTTTCCAATAACCGGAAGGAGGTACAAGCGGAGAGATATTAGGAACTATGGTATGTTCAACTGCATAATAGTCATAATTTCCCGGATGATATTCCTGAGGAAGAGCAGTGTTGTACGAAAAACTCATCCTCTCACCATCGACCGATTCAATAGAAGAAACCTTCCATGATGTATTGTAGGATATTCCATCTGAATGAGTTGTTGATTCACGGGCATAGGAAGATTCCCCGAAAACATAGCGAGTTCCATAGTTATCAACCAAGTTTATACTATTCTGGAAATACTCTGTAGCACATCCTCCGGGAACAGTCAACTGTACAGGATCTTCTGTCAACACATTGGGGTGAAAAGCGAGTTTATCGGTCATGTTCAGAATAAATTTACCGGAAGAAGAAAGAGTTCTATAGTGAAATATATCACATTGCAAGTCCTTTATACCTTGCCCTACCTGTGAGTAGAAAAGAGCATTATTTGTTTTCATATAGGTACTATCGCGCAAGAAAGACAGTTCATCCGGTAGTCCGCGTATCTCACGGGTTATTATAGGTTCGGCTTCCAACCGCCATCCTAGAGCTACGGCACCGTTCAATTCTCCTACCTTAATTCCTCCTGTAGTATAGGACAAGGTTATAGGAAGAGTAAACGATGGAGTCTTAATCTCATATAATGGAATACGAACAGTGACTTTTCCTCGACAATAGTCCACTTCTTCCGGAACCTTCTTAAATAAGGCAGCTGCCTCAACGGAAACAGGATAAAAGTCATTAATTTTACTAGCCATGCCATATATTGAAGGAGTATGTTGTGCGAGCACCTCTGGAAATACGCACAAACAAATAAAAAATAATAAGAATAATTTTCTCATAACGTCTAGTTTTTATAGTAAATAGTAATATTGGTTTTAAATTTTATAAGTGATACAATCATTATAATATAATTGTATAGTGCATCTGTCATTCGGATAACCGTAGAGAGGAAAAATCTGCTTTAGTTTGTCACAAAAAAGGAGTCCTTCCCGGGAGGGACTCCTTTGCAAATTTAGAAAATATTACAGATTCATCGCATTAGCGCCCAAAACGCCTGCCAAAGCCGAAGCCACTGCGATAACCACCTTCAGGATCATATCCCATACTGATTTCTTCATTGCCATCATTTACCTCCTTTCTGTTCTTTAATGTGTTGTGTTACTCTGTGTTTCTCCGTACTTCCAGTCTCATCAGTTCTATCGGCAAATTCTCCGAACTCCTTGAATTCCTTTGCCACATCGAAGCACGGGCACTGTTTAATCCACTCTTCCGGCTCTATCTCACCGTTCCCGTTCAAGTCCGGTGAAAGATCGCGATGCCCGCATACCCGGCAGCCAGGGAAACGCAGCTCCAAAT
>OJMN01001387.1_pt1 | contig 14074 bp, 16 predicted proteins | sample 1597261 | NCBI WGS metagenome assembly OJMN01 (sample SAMEA2452130, study PRJEB22498) | human gut metagenome | biome: human feces; feature: human gut; material: feces | place: Australia | collected 2012 | reverse complement strand
GCGTATCAAATACGCCCTTTTTAATTTTGCATAGGAAATGAGATGAATAACAAAACGAGTGTTTACGATAAAGAAAACTTCTTTGCGCTTTATCAAAAACTTCGATCTAATCCCATCAGTCTCAATGAAATAGTGGAAAAGCCGACTATGCTTTCCTACTTCACGACCTGTTCCATATCAAACCGGACGGCATTATGACAATTGTTCTTCCCCACGGCGTACTGTTCCGTGGCGGTGAGGAAGGTGAAATCAGAAAAAACCTGATCGAGAATAACCATATCGACGCCATTATCGGGCTGCCTGCAAATATCTTCTTCGGGACAGGGATCCCCACCATTATTATGGTGCTGCGCCAAAAGCGTGAGAACACCGATGTTCTTATCATCGACGCATCCAAGGGATTTATCAAAGAGGGTAAAAATAACAAGCTCCGTGCGTCTGACATTAAACGCATAGCAGACACCTTTATCAAGCGTGAAAGCGTCCCGAAGTTTTCACGAGTTGTCAGTCGTGAAGAAATTCGCAGCAATGATTATAACCTGAACATTCCTCGCTATGTGGACTCATCTGAAGCAGCCGAGCATTGGGATGTCTATGCGTCTATGTTTGGCGGTATCCCGACGGCAGAAATTGAAGAGCTGGGCGAATTTTGGACGGCGTTCCCGGCACTGAAAAAGGCTCTGTTTACAGAGAGTGGCATCCCCTATGTGAATGTGTCTGTCGATGACATTAAGAGTGCCATCAAGAGCCACCCCGATGTGGTCGGATTTGAGGATGCTTTTAATGCCGCCTTTTCTACTTTCCCGGCGTTCCTGAAAGAAGAACTCATCGACCGGATGGAAAGCATTGAAATCTCTAAGGCTGAAACCGTTCTGAGCGCTGATATTTTTGAGCGTCTGAAGGATATTCCGCTTATCGACAAATATGCGGCGTTCCAACTCCTTGACGACGATTGGACTGGGATTTCTATTGATCTTGAGGTCTTGCAGACCGAGGGCTTTTCTGCGACAAAGGAAGTCGATTCGAACCTTGTCATCAAGAAAAAGGATGGCAAAGATCAAGAGGTGCAAGAAGGCTGGGTAGGTCACATTATCCCGTTTGACTTGGTACAGGCGACTTTGCTCTCCGCAGAAACGGATGAGCTCCACGGTTTGGAAAGCCGTTTGGCGGAAATCCCGTCTGAATATGAGTCCATCCTTGATGAAATGACAGAGGAGGATAAAGAGAGCTGCAACGATGTTCTCACCGAGGAAGGCGATGCTTTCGTTCCGAAAGAAGTATCCAAAAAGATTAAGGAACTGAAGAAAGACCGTTCTCCTGAAAGCGTTGCGCTTCGTACACTCTTAGAAAAGGTAGAGTCTTTGGTCAAGAGCGAGAAAGAAATCAAGGCGGAGATCAAGGCAAAGAGTGCTGCGTTGCAGGCAAAAACAAAGGATACGATTGAAAGACTGAGCGACGAGCAGGCTTTGGATCTGCTCGAAAAGAAGTGGATTGCTCCTCTCATTGAGAGCATTCACAAACTGCCTGATACCGTAATCGACAGCTTGGTGAGCAAAATTCAAGCCCTTCAAAACAAGTATGCTACAACTTTCTTCGAGGTCGAACAGCAGATCAGCGAAACCGAAGCAACGCTTTCGGGAATGATCGATGACCTTGAGGGTAATGAGTATGATATGCTGGGACTTAATGAGTTGAAGAAATTGCTGGGAGGTAGTGCAGAATGACGAAAAAATCAGATGCTCCCGCAATTCGCTTCAAAGGATTCTCAGACGCTTGGGAACAGCGTAAGTTGGGAGATATTGCTGACATTGTGGGTGGTGGAACCCCAAGTACAGGAAATCAGAGCTATTGGGACGGTGATATTGATTGGTATGCACCTGCTGAAATTGCGGATCAAATCTATGCAAATTCGAGTCAGAAAAAGATAACCGGCTTGGGTTATGAGAATAGTTCAGCCAAAATGCTTCCTCCCGGTACAGTCCTGTTTACATCTCGTGCAGGGATCGGGAAAACAGCCATTTTAACCCGAAAAGGCTGTACTAATCAGGGATTTCAGTCCATTGTCCCACATCGTGGAGAGCTTGACTCTTACTTCATTTTTTCTCGAACCGAAGAATTAAAACGATATGGAGAGCTTGTTGGGGCTGGATCAACTTTCGTCGAGGTTTCGGGAAAGCAAATGGCTGTAATGGAGCTGATGATGCCGCCAACGATGCGAGAACAACAGACTATTGGAGGTTTCTTTCAGCAGCTCGACCACCTTATCACCCTTCATCAGCGTAAATGTGCATTATTATTCAGTCCTTTTCAGGCTTTTATCTCTATGATGTTCATCACTTCAACATTTTCTTGGGAACAGCGTAAGTTTGATGAAGTGTTTGATTGCACTGTCCCGAATAACACACTTTCCCGTGCCGAACTGAGTTATGATGAAGGAACTGTCCTGAATGTTCATTATGGTGATGTGCTGATAAAGTATGGCTCTGTGCTGGATGTTCAAAAGGATGATATTCCTCGCATCCCGCATAGATGCCGAGAGGATTTCAATGGGGCTTTATTGCAGGATGGTGATGTTATTATCGCTGATACCGCAGAAGATGAAACGACCGGAAAAGCCTGTGAAATAGGTAATTTGCAAGGGAGTGCCATAGTATCGGGGTTACATACAATGGTGTGCCGCCCTCGGAACAGAATGGCATTGGGGTACCTCGGTTACTACCTCAATTCCAATGCTTACCACCATCAGCTTCTTCCTCTAATGCAGGGCATAAAAGTGCTCTCTTTAAGCCGCAGCAACATTCAAAAAACAAGCGTGAGTTACCCAATAGCAGTGAAGGAGCAGCAACTCATTGCCTACTACTTCAGCCAACTCGACAACCTTATCACCCTTCATCAGCGTAAGTGCATTTTCTTTACTGGAAGGGCGGGTAGGCTTATCTCGACCGTAAACAAAAAGCGAATTACTTCTTCTTGGGAACAGCGTAAGCTATCCGAAATTACAGATAAAGTCACGGAGAAAAATGCCGGACTACAATATGTAGAAACATTTACAAACTCTGCTGAGTTCGGAATTATAAGTCAAAGAGATTTCTTTGATCACGATATAGCAAAGCTGGGCAGCTTGGATGGGTACTACATTGTAAAAACCGAGGACTTTGTTTATAACCCTCGTATCTCTACTTCCGCACCAGTTGGACCGATAAACCGCAATAAACTTGGAAGAACGGGCGTAATGTCACCGTTATATACCGTCTTTCGCCCGCACGATATTGACACGACTTATTTGGAGTACTTTTTCAAGTGCGGCTATTGGCATTCTTTTATGAATTTCAATGGTGATTCCGGCGCAAGGTCTGACAGGTTCTCGATTAGAGACAATGTGTTTTTTCAAATGCCTATACCTATACCAGATATAGATGAGCAGAGAAAAATTGGCGAGCTACTAACTTGCCTTGACAACCTTATCACCCTTCATCAGCGTAAGCCATTTTTAATGAAATGGAGGACTTCTGATGCTAACAGAAACCAAACGAACAGACTTGTTCTGTGAATATTATGCAAAATGGATTACGGTGTATAAGAAGGGCGCAATCAGAAAGGTGACGATGGATAAGTACCTGATGACGCAGAAATGGCTCGTTAAGCTCGTCCCGAACCTGAGAGTATGTGATATGAACCGGATCGCTTATCAGCAGCTGTTGAACGACTATGCTGAGTTCCACGAGCGCCAAACAACAATGGATTTCCACCACCAGCTCAAGGGCGCTATACTTGACGCCGTTGATGAGGGCTTGATTGAAAGAGATCCTACTCGCAAGGCAATCATCAAGGGGAAGCCACCGGTTGCTAAGAAAATTAAGTATCTCAATCAGTTTGAGCTACACACGCTGCTGATCTCGCTTGACCTGACGGATAAGGTGAATTGGGACTACTTTATCCTGTTGGTAGCAAAGACGGGGATGCGCTTTTCTGAAGCACTGGCTCTTACCCCGAAAGACTTCGACTTTGCCCATCAAACACTGTCCATAAGCAAGACTTGGGACTACAAGGGAAAGGGCGGCTTCCAGCCTACGAAAAATAAGTCGTCTGTGCGGAAAATTCAAATTGACTGGCAAACCGTCATTCAATTTTCTGAATTGGTAAAGCACCTTCCCGAAGATAAGCCCATCTTTGTCAATTCCACTGTCTATAATTCGACGGTGAACGACATTCTCGGCAGGCATTGCAAAGCCTGTAACATCCCTGTCATCTCTATCCACGGATTACGGCATACACACGCCTCTTTGCTGTTATTTACGGGCGTTTCCATTGCGAGCGTTGCCCGCCGTCTTGGACATTCAAGTATGACCACTACGCAAAAAACCTATCTGCACATCATTCAGGAACTTGAAAACAAAGACATCGACTTGGTGATGCGCTCTCTTTCGGGTTTGAGCTAAAAGATTAAACCGGCTTGCGCTGATTAAAGGTGATAAAAAAGATGCCATCCGAAAGGGTGGCATCTTGATTTCATCTGTTGTAGAATCCAGCTCAATAATGTCATCACCAGCAAAACTGCAGACAAATGGATAACCTATTTTTGTGACATATCGTATTACCTTCTTTAGTGCACTTCCCGCAGCTTTCTTATAAGAATTATCCCAGAAACTGCTTTGTCGCAGCAAACAAGGCCTTTGCTCGTTGAATATGGAAAGCGCTGATGTTCTTTGCCATATGCACCTCGCTATATTCTACCGAGATTATCTTTGAAGATCACTTGCGTTCGAATACAAAACTGATACGGTCTTGGTATTCAGGCAACTGCTCCAGATAGACATTAAGGCGCCGTTCTACCTCAGCACGCTCCAATGCTGACGCTTCTACCGGGTTTAGGTCGTGCCCACCTTCCTCCATGATATCCACTGCCATTTCATACAGCAGCTTATCCAGAAGCTCTTCGGGGCTATCAATTACAAGGCAGTCCATGTCGCCGACAGTACCACGGCAACTATCGATGCTGATGTAGATATACCCGACCTTACCAGACCATACAATATCGAAGTATGGAGTTGTTTTGATGTACTCGGAGAATACGCTCATGACTCGTTCAATGGCCTCTTTCACGCTGGTGTCATATTCCTTTTTCATGTCGGAGTCCTCCTTAAAATCGAATGGATGGGAGATGCACCTCTCCATACTTATCCGCTTCATGGATAATGCGAGGATAAGCACAGTAGAAGAACAAACCTCCTTGCCTATAATCCGTTCCTGTCCGGAACTCGTTGATTAAATTGTTCTGACATTCCCGGCATTGGTTGTTGTGCCAATCGTGCGTTTTCGGGCATATGTACCAGTTCCGTGGATTACCCTTGATTCGGCTGCACTTCGGCGCATAGGGTTGGTTATCACGGAGGAAGGCATCAAACCGCTTCCGCTTGCTCAACAGAATGTTTTGTAGGCCGTCTTCAGTAAAAAGATTTGGCGCAAAACCATCATCAATGAAGAATCGGCGATAGTCGGCATACCCGTCATCGTCTACGATCGCCCACTCCACCTTCACGAGCCATTCGCAACCGTCGTCATCATGGTCTTCGGTGAGCTGCAGAACGACTGCTATATCTGTGGATCGCTGAGGAACAACTGAAGCGAGCACGCGATTCGGCCACTTCCACACAAACTTGTTCTCATCATCCAGGCTGCTGGAGATATACTCATTCCCAAAGGCGTAGGACTCATCGAACACCCAAATCACCTTATAGCCGGCCCTCGTGTAGAACTTATTGCGCCGTTCAAATTCACCGGCAGAAATCGGACTATGCTGAAACTCAATGACATAGCCGCCCATCAAGATGTCTGCACGATGGCATTCGTCCCTGTGTTCCACGACAATCTCACGAACATTTTCGGGAAAACGCGATTGCCATCCTCGGTGCCATTCGGACATATCGTATTTCCAGTCATCCACACACGAAGTCACATGAGCGAAGTGCCACGAATTGACTTCGCCCTGGCGAGGAATCACCTGGTTGCCGCACACAGGACAGTAATACTCTTGCCCCTTCTCCGCATCGAATGCGTGAACGCGGTGATGATCCGCTGTCAAAGCATATTCCAAAGTGATCCCTCCTCACAGAATAATCTAATCGCCGTCTTCTTGGCTGCTCGCGTCTCTCTGGAAGCCATACTCAAAAAAGCACATGTCCAGGATTTTGGCTGCCGGATACTCAATTCGGCTGCCGCAATGTTTCCGGAGCTTTTCAAACTCATCCTCATGGTCAAGATACAGGTTGCCAAGGGTTCGGATGGATTTCGCACTGAATACTTGGGGTGCTGCACCGGTATCAGCAAGAGCCTTTTTGAAATACCGATCATAGGCGGGTACGCAGCCCACAGTACCCAGCATGATCTTGGTAAGCAAGGTATCCGTTGGGATGCCGGCACCGGACGCCACATAAGCTTCTGTAATGCTCTCGCTAAGTTTCATGATACGGTCAGAATAATACTCCTGCGAGAGTTTCTCGGGAGAAAGGTCCCAGAGATCATCCCACTCCGGTTGATAAATCAAACGGACAACATCCGCATGGATCTTGTAATCCTTCTGCATGAGGAAAGAGTTTCGAAGCATACCCCAACTGGCCAAATACCAAGCCAAGTGCAGGCAGAGATAGTCGATCGTGGCGTCAATCTGCGGGCGCCTATTCAGCCGAAACGCTTCATGGCAGTACTCCCAAGAGAGATACCGGTGATGTGGATCATCCTTCATACTGTCATAGCACTCGTATCCGGCTTGAATGGCTTCAGCAAGTTTTTTCTGATCCACAACACGATAGGGCGGCTTACTATGGTGCGTGTGGCCCTGTACTTCGCCTTTCCTGAATACGACCCATTGTTCCTCTAAACTAATGGAATCCACGACATATCCCGCACTGATCCAGCTGGAGCAAAAGGATGCAGGGTTTGAGAGATTTGCCCAGGATGGTCTGTTCTTATATGCGTGGTTAGGGATTGGGATGATCTGGTTCAACTCATCGAAAGTAAGCTTAACAGAGTCTCCTCCGTGTTCCTTCAGCCAATTTCCAAGTGGAGCATATTTCTCTCCAATAGCCATATCCGTCACCCATTCAGTTCATGAGGCTTGAACACTCTTTTGTCCAGCGCGAAGATGCGACTGCTCACCTCTCCCACCTGGAGACCAGCCAAGGTCTCGCGGTAGATTTCCATCCGGCTGTCAAGCATATCGATCTGGGAGAGCAGCTCGCTCTCCGCACAGATGGGCTTCACTGCAGCGCCGAATTCTGGCTCTCCGTGATGGGAAAGAATCATGTGCTGCAGCAAAACGGACTTGTCCTCAGGGATACCAAGTTCTGCAGCTACGTTGGAAACTTCCTGTGCGCCCATCACAAGGTGCCCAAGGAGTTGTCCCTTCACCGAGTATTCCGTGACCAGACCGAGCTGAGAGAAGGTAAACTCCTTCTCTTTGGCAAAGTCATGCAGGAACGTGCCTGCAAGTAGCAGGCTGCGATCGATGATATCCCCGTAAAGGCCGGCCAGGAAATCAGCCGTTTTCATCATGGCCGCAGTGTGCATCAGAAGTCCGGAGATAAAGCCGTGGTGGACGCTTTTAGCGGCTGGGATCGTCTTCAGGGACTCCTTATGGCGGGCCATCATCGTGCTGCAGATCTTCCTGTAATCAGCATCCGTAATCGAACTGATCAGTCTCTCCACTTCTGCCATCGTAGTGTCCACATCAATGGGAGCCACCGGGACCAAGGCGGACAGGTCGTAAGTATCATTGTCGTCAGCCAAACGGATCCGATCGACAGTAATCTGCGGGGTGCCTCTGAACTCGGAGACAGTGCCACGGATCTTCACAACATTGCCTTCATCTGCAGAGGAGATGGGGCCAGAATAGTCCCATACTTTTATTTCGATGGAGCCGGATCGATCCGACAGAGAGGCGCTCAAAAACGGCTTGCCGGTTGCGGTTGTCTTGGGATATGCAGCTTTCAAAACATAGAAGCCCTCCACCTCATCCGAAAGGGACATCTCTGCGATCAATTTGTTATATTCCATCATTATTCCTCCGTAGTCGGTCTTCGTTTACTCGCCTTTGACACGAACCCCAAACCCATTGACTTCAATATCCTCGTCTGCAGGAATGAGCAAGTACTTCCGGCCATCAATGATCCTTGTCTCAACCAAGTAGCTGTGCTCCGGACCGACCGAAATTGTCGCATCGGCGGTCTTAACTTCAAAGCGGCTGCTATCAATCAGATTGGCCGGGTTCAGTGTTGCTCCATCACCGAACTGGGTGACGCAACTATCACGGAACGCAAGGATCTGTTCCTCTTCCACACCGTTATCGCGCAGGATTTCTGCCGCATCACTGACGGAGAGTTCCAGCGGTTCGGGGTCATGGCTCTCCTTATGCTGTTCAATCTGGTCGCGGAGTCTGTCATGGATAGACTGGACCAGTTCCATATTACAGGCATCACCCAAAGCTTCGCTGAGAGCATTCTGGAATGCTTCCTTTTGCTCAGCGGCAGACATGGGAGCTGTGGTATGAAATACGCTGTCGATGACTTCCTGGTGGATCTCATCTGCCTTTCTGGAATAGAACAAGGCATTGTAGATATTTGCCGCACGATCATCAAAGGCGGGGAACAAGAATCCCAGTTCCGGTGCGGCAACGATCTGACCGGCACAGCTGTGGAACTCATTGTCTCCGGGGAAGAAGCCCAACTCCGCTTTGCGCTCCTTCACAGGACAGGCGCAGCAAACAACATAGGAGAATATGGCATCGGATGCATCTGCATCCATCTCGTCGTTTTTATTCTTATGGGGGACATCGTATGTGTCATATGCCAGGAGGATCAGGTAGTTGCTGTCCCCAAGGTCAAGAGAGTTGATGATTTTCTGATAGAACTCCTCACGGATCTCACCATCTTTCAGTTCCGAGTCGCGCAGTGCCATGAGAAGGCGATGCTCATCACTGTCAGCTACCTGTTCAGTAGAGAAGATAATATCGATCAGGTTCTTCCCAAGTTTTCCGGAAAGAGTCTTCTTCAGCAGGTTCAGGTACTTCTCTGCTTCGTCCTGCGGGAGAATCCCCATGGATTCATCAATGTATGAAACGATTTCACGGCTGCTATTGACAAAACAGCCATAGATACGGCTGATAGCATTCCGATCCATACGAAAACGGCGGCGCAGTTCGCTTACTTCTTTCAAATTCAATTTAGGTTACCTCGCTTATCAAATTGGTCTAGCTGCTTGAAGCAGCAACCTCATCATATCACAGTCTGCCGATTCTGTCACATTCCGAGAACTCGTTGAATTATTCCTGCCAATCATCCTCACAGCCAGTTTCTTGAGCAATCATTATCGCAGTATCGGAGAAAACGCAGCAGTGTTTCTGCTCAGAACAAGGACACTGACAGGCCATTCTCTCTGGCTTGCTGACTTACGGTTTTGTATTGATTGTTGATTACATCCAAACAGCGTGTTCAGATGTAATCAATCGAATAGTCCCTCAAGTGATCCACAATCGTTTCACCACACTTAACAAGAAATAAGATTTCCTATTTGGCCGACCAGTCAAGGCTTGCAACGGCCACAGGGAGAATACCCATTTGAAATGGCCTCATCACGGGTGCCGAAGAACTCCTGCTTGTTCTTTTCCTTCATATCGTTCACGCTGGAACAGGTGGGATAGTGGAACTTCTTCGTGTTGGTATTAAGGATATAATCTGCCTGCGACGCCTCACTTCCGGTCGCTGGCTCCTGCTTTTCAGGCTCTGGGGAAGGTGTGGAAGTTACCGTAGCCGTCTTCTGCTCCTCCTGCTGAGCACTATCTGCCAGCTTGCTCTCGCCTGTGGCATAGTCAATCTCAATGCCCGGTTGGACATTGTAGGCAAAGACGCAGTAGGAAACCCCGGCACCCTTGTCTTCCACAGAATAGCCTTCCATCAGAACGCCGTTGGTCAGAAGATTATCTCCCTCAAAAATAGGCGTTACACGGTACATGACATGGTTGCCGTTTTCCTTCACATAGTCCGCAACCATATTTTCGAATGGCAGCATGCCCTCAATGTTCAGGTATCTGGTGCCGGTAATCAGGTTCTTTGTATTGGCGTTTTCGCCGGTCAGCTGAAAGCCAATGAGGTGGCAACGGTTGTAGAGATACTTTCCATCGACCAGATCATCATAGCGCACGGTATGCCATCCAGAGGGCTTAACCATGCCGATGGAACCTCGCGACTCTGTTGGCATCAGATCTTGTCCAATACTTGCGCATGCGGTGCCGCAACGTCCAAGTGCGTCGAGATCGCTGTAGTACTCATAGGATTGATCCGTCAACTCACTCTCGGTGAAATACGGCACATTTCCATTTACCGCAACATAGGGCTTATCCGTGTATTCAGCGATTGAGCTGAGCGAGAAGGCGGGTGCTTCAGCACTCAGACTATTTTCATTTGCGTTCTGCTCTGGCTGAGACGGCTGCGCTTTGTCAGATACCGAGTCATCCTTTCCTGACTCCGGATCTGAGGCGGATTCTCCATTCTCACTTGTGGTAGAATCCGAGCCCTCGGCCGACTCTTCTTGCTGCGTTTCCTCAAATGCGATATCACGGTTCGAACCGTTTGTCGGCACATCTGTCGTGGTTCCGCAGGCAGACAACAACGATAGGCAGAGCATGAGCGATAGGAAGACGGAGATCGTTCGTCTTCTCATCTTTCATAAACCTCCATTGTGATCAGGTCGTGAGAATGCCCCGCAAACTCAGACGTGCCAACCAAATGCCATTGGCCAGATCCCAGCTGCAAATCGAAATACCGGTCAGCGGGATAGATGCGATCCCATCTAAAAATGGCGATTCTCTCGATCCACTTCTCAAATGGTGCAAGCGGAGCATCTTCCACGAAACAGTATTCACCTTGAGCAGCTTCCTGAAGGAAGGCGTCGTCTATGTTTAGGTTCGGAATGCTCTCGGTATCAAACTGGCTTGCGGAGTAGTGATTCATCCAGAGAGGGAGATTGGCAACCAACTTAGCAACATGCTCTCGGAGAACGCTGTCTTGGCTCTGCCTGCGATGGTTGAACATCATGCCATTCTTCTGGTCTAAACAGGTTATTACGATCATGGGAAGAGACCTCCTTCCAGTTATTCGTCCTGTTCCGACTCAAACTGTGTGAGGTCGCTGTAACCTTTCATGACAAGCTCTTCAATAATCGAATCTGCATTGGCTCTCACAACCTTTGAAACCGCATAACAGGTCTCGCTGGTGGTGTAAAGGAAAAGCTTGTTGTCCTTCGGATCGTATACGGCTTCCTCTACTTCAAGGGCAATGCGGGTCTGATCCTGCGCGTCTCTAAGCAAAGCTCTCATTTCTATTTCCTCCGGTATTTTCAAATTTGTTGGAATAGGTTTCATTTCATCGTAAAAACAATGATACAAATAGCAACTCCAAAAACAGTCAAAAGAAGTCCCAGTCCCTTTGACATTGAGTTGGGGTTTATCAGAAGATAGCGGCCAACAAAAGGCATGGCAACGAGAAGTAGCAGTAACTGAACCAAACAGCCTAGTGTTTCAGCCTCACCATTCCTTCGATATCTACCAGCCACTATGACCACCTCAACCTTCTAATAGGTCTTCAATTTCCTCAATTTTCTCGTCGAGTTGTTCGCATTGTTCTTCCCACTCTTCGTATGCCTCGCTATCAAGGTCATCTGGTTCCTCGCATTCAAGGGTGTCTCTCTGGGTGCGAAGTTCATCCAGACAATCTTCCAGCTCATCGTGAGTCATGCTTTCATAGTTCTCGTCTTCGTCCACAGTCACAGAGATCTCTACATCCGGATTGGCCTCGGAAAGAACTGCAGCAAGTCCCATGATGCGCTCGAGGTCGCTCACCTCGCCATCGTGGTTAAAATCGAATAGATCCATATGTTTTCTCCTCCTATAAGGTACGTCCCTTCGGTACTGTACGCATCATAACAGGAGCCTTGTCCAATAATACGGACAAGGCTCCTTCTGAACAACAAAAAGAAGAGGAGCACCAGGTACTCCTCTTCTTTTGCTTTGTGTTAGATTTGTAGAAATAGATAAAGACAATTTCGTTAATTTGCTTCTCTTTCAAAACAAGGAAAATACCCTTGTTGGCTAAATACTTCCGCTAATCATTCGGTCAGTTTCCCGAGCAATCCAGCTAAGAGTGGTGCTTCCAAATTCATATTCTCGCGGATAATCCACACCGGTAACGCAGGGTTTTCACCGCGCCCAACTTCTGTTACAGTACCACTTTTGAAGTGCAGAAAAATACGATATCCCTGATCAAAGAGATGTGTTGAAAGGAAGCAGGACTGATCCGTGTGGATGAATGCCACATGATGATGGACCGCGCGCTGCGTCTGGTAATAACCAATGAAGAATTCATGACCTCTCGGCAGATTGCGCGGCATCGCCCAATAATCCTCATACCAATGGTATTCCATCTCTCAGCCCTCCGTTTCCAAGCAGACCTTCAGAATTAGCTCGTGCATACAATCAAAGATTTTTTGAGAGCACTGCGCACCTTTGGAACGCATATATCTGAGATGCTCACACTTGCCATTTTCGATTGTGACGCTGATGAGCTTATCATTGATCCAGCCCTGCGTGCGAAGTGGCACATCGACTTGATATCGGCGCATGAGGTGATTGACAATGGAATAAGTGCTGGAATCATAGCGGCTTTTGTAAAGGCTGATAGGTTCATTTTTGAGCGTACCGCCGCCACGAATAGTGCGAATGGCCAAGTCAATCATCTGCTCAGCCTTGCGGTTCCGTTCTTCACAGAAAGCGCGATCTTGTTCTTCCTGCTCGGCTTGCCGCTTGAGCGCTTCCTCCTGCTTATACGCACGATACTTAGTTCTCAGCGCAAGGCAGGACGAGATCTCCTCCAGAATGAGTGCTCCAACGAAGTCGGGGAAACTCTTGCCGTCGCATTCTTTCGAATCAAGGAATGCGGCGACATGCTGATCTAAAACACTCTTAATGTAGTCCGCCTGACGAGCAGAATCATTGCCAAGCTCTATGATCTTTTCCGTCTCGCGTGCCATCGCTTCCGTGAAAGCTCCTGTGCCTGCGGCACCAGAATCCCTCAGGTGTTTGAAATATTCCTCTCTGCCTTCTTCGGAACCATACAAGGCAATCGTTGCGGGAAGTAATCCACAATGATTCACCAAGGCATAGTCCGTCATCCGGAGGGGAACCAGATGGTCATTGACCTCCACATGGAGAATGTACGCATCGTTTGCGGCTCTCGGATACTCAAGATCTGGCTTGCCATCGCTACGCCAAAGGCGGTACGACACGGCGCCGTTAGAAACCTCACGCTCCAGAACTGCTCTCATCCGTTTCTTTTCCACATTATAGTTGCCATCATAGAATAATGGCGTCATCAGCTTTGCTGTACCCATCATTTACCTCCGTATCTTATTTGTCCTGATCTGAAATGTTCTTGAACTCGATGAGCTGTGTGTAGTCATCTGCATTCCCGTCACCATAAACGATGGCCTGAAGGCGACGCTTCTCCGGAGAGTATTCAATCCATGCAAGACGGATCGATCCTTCATTGAAGCAATCATTCATACCGTTGCCACAAAAAGCAACAGAAATGCCAGGGTAGTCAGGATCCGCTTTGATCCCGACTACCAGCTCCCCCAATGGGGTGCGTACAGTCAATTCGTCATTCTTCATGGTTCACCTCCGTTGCAGGGGTGAAGCTCGCGAACTCCGTTTCCACGTTTGGACGATGGAGGCTCAAATCCATGAGGTCTATACAGCTGTAGCAAGGTTCCTCCACGGTCATTTTGTTGCGATGGAGGCAGCGACTGCATGGCGGTCGATCAACGATCCTACCGTCCAGCAATTTCTCATAGAAGCCTTTCACGGTACACCTCCATCAGTCATTCTTCTGACCAAGTAGGTCAATCGAAAGCCTGTCTTGAACCGTCACGCCGCAGCGCTTCTGGAGGAAACCCTCTAAAAAACGCAGTGCAATGAGAGCCAATGCGGCATCATCCACATCCGGCCCGGCAGGTCTTACTTTCGCCT
>OJMN01001381.1_pt1 | contig 14092 bp, 6 predicted proteins | sample 1597261 | NCBI WGS metagenome assembly OJMN01 (sample SAMEA2452130, study PRJEB22498) | human gut metagenome | biome: human feces; feature: human gut; material: feces | place: Australia | collected 2012 | reverse complement strand
GAGTTGGAGCAGAAGCTTCCGTCAGAGGCCAAGCTTGTGAATATGTCTGTTACGACAGATGGTGTTTCGATGACCATCAAGACAGGCAGCAAGGATATAGCGGCTGATGTGATTGCACAGCTTCGTACATTTGAGAGTATCATGGTATCCAATGTGTCAACCATCACAGAGGAGGTTGATGAGACCGGTGCTTCAAAGGTTCAGTTCACAGTAGATTGCACATATGTAAAGGCTGATGACAGTGCTGCTTCTGAATCGGCGGATGGCACAGGCAGTGAGCCAGATGATACATCAAAAGATGCGTCATCACAGGCACAGACGGATAGTAATTCATCATCAGATACAGACAGTACAAATCAGTAGGGGGTGTTAGGATGTCAACGAGAGATAAAAAGTTACTTATTATATTAGCGGGTGTTGCCATTTTAGCACTGACATTTTTTTTGATTTTTATGCCGCAGTCCAATAAGAGGGATTCACTCAAGAGCGAAAATATGAATCTGAAATCACAGTACAATCAGCTTTCAGCACTTGCGGCAAAGGCGGATGACTACACAAAGAAGACAAAGGATATGTCTGATGCCATGCAGCAGGTGTATGACAATTTTCCTTCATATTTACAGATTGAAAACGGCATCATGGATGCAGTTGCTATAGAAAAATCAACCAATACAAATATTACAGAGCTTACAGTCGGCTCACCGACAGCTATTGATGTGAATAATCCGACCGGCGATGCAGGTACAGATTCTTCGTCAGGAAGCAGTTCAGACAGCAGTACCACGGATAGCAGTAATGCAGACAGTTCGCAGAGCTCTCAGACCGCTGATGGTAACAGCTCTCAGTCACAGACAGGCGATGGCAGTGCAGCTGATGGCAGCACATCATCAAGCTCTGCAAAGTCTACGGTTACAGGCTATCAGCTTTATGATGTCAGCACAGTTATGGCATTCAAGACAGAGTATCATGGGCTTAAGGCTATGCTCGGCGAGGTGATTGGTTCATCACAGAAGAAAACTATCAGCACACTTAATGTGAGCTTTGATGATTCGACAGGCAAGCTGACAGGTGAGATGCTTGTGGATTCATATTTCCTGTATGGACTTGATAAGCCATATGAGGCACCATACATACCTGCAGTACCACATGGTACAAATAATCTGTTTGGTACAACAAACTAGCTGATTAATCATGAATGAGGGGCAAAATTCCTTTTGACCCTCATATCATAATATTAGATTATTAGATTAACGGGTTATTGAGACAGTAAGTGATAAATATTAAATGTTAGATTATTGAGTTATGAGATAACAAAATACAAGAGGGGAGGAAGCAGATTTGAGAAAGCTAAAAAACGATGATCGAGGAGTAACACTTGTGGAGATTATTGTGTCGATTGCTATTCTCGCAATAATCGTGCTTCCTTTTTTGAATGCATTTGTCACAGCTACAAAGACCAATGTAAAGGCAAAAAACGAGATGAATGCTACACATCTGGCGACAAACATTATGGAGGGCATTGAGAAGAACTCCATGAAGACACTGGCGTATCAGTTCAACTACCCGTCGGAGGGCTTTGATGTGTCGGACGGCTTTAATATATCAGATGGAAGCAGTGCATGTGAGCTTCTTAAGAAGTCGGGCAAGTTTGATAATGTAAAGAGGCTTGAGGATATCAGTGCTGAGATTGTAAACAAGGATGATGTCATTACTAGCTGTATTCACAAGACTGATGCATCAGCCAAAATAATCGATACATCGCTTTGGGATTTCAGGGAGTCGGATGCGCACAAGTATTATTTCTATATGTCAGGCGTGCAGTCAGGCACAAAGAAATACAATGCTCTTGTGACAGTGGATGCAAAATCAGATGCGACAAAGGTAAACCCTACAACGGGCAAGAAAGAGGCGGACAATAAGGTTACAAAGTACAACATGGACGAGGTGGCAGATATGTCCGCCATGGATGCAAATTTCGACTGCATGAGTGCAGACAGGTATTCTGCTACAAATATTATATCTGCATTTAACAATATGAATCCAGGCTTCAGTGTACAGCAGAGTGATATAAAGAGAACTATCACAATTGATATAGAAAAGAGTGGAGCTGCAAGCAATAAGGCTACCAAGGTGACGGTGTCGTATTCGTATTCTATCAATAAGAATGGAGTAAGAAAGACTTTTCCGGATCCGAATAGTGCGCTGAAGGATGATTATACCATGGTGATTTACGACAATTCTTCAGATACTGTGAACCATAATCTGAGAAATGTCTATCTGTTTTACAATCCATGGTACACATCTACAGGAGCACTTTACAATACCTGCAACGATGTCATTATAATCAATAATAAGGGCAAGCTGGACTGCACGGTAAATATTGTAAAGCAAAAGACTATATCGGATCAGTCAGAGTTGAGCACGAAGGAGAGTACATATAAGGCATATGTGAAGGTAAGTGAGCCGGGAAATCGTACAGGTCATGCTTATACTCATATAGCCACCAATCTGAATGTAAATATGGGAGCACCGGATAATCCACTACAGCCCGATCAAGCTATATATGGCTTTAATAACAATGTAATTCAGAATGATGTAAAGGCAATTGTCGATATAAAGAATCTGACAAAAAGCAATGCATCTGAAAGGCTGTATGATGTGAAGGTGGCTGTATACGAGAGCAAGGCTTCACTGGATGATATATTTAAGGATAAAGACCCGGTTGTCACGATGACCGGAAGCATGGGGTATTAATTATGAAGCGTAATGATAACCGTGGTGCTTCCTTTGTGATGGTTGTAGTTGCAATGGCTATAGTGGCTGTTTTAGCTGTGACTGTGCTGTGGATAGCGCTTATGAACCTCCAGATGAAGGTGACGGATGAAAAAAATACAGATAACTTTTACTCGGCAGAGGGTGTGCTGGATCAGATATGTACAGGTCTGCAGGGAGATATTTCCAAGGCTTACTCAGCAGGATATACCAAGGTTATGGAGAATTACTCTGACAGCAGCATAAATGAGGCCGGCAGACAGAGCAATTTTGCGCAGGAGTATCTGAAGAGCTTAAAGACCAGCCTGGAGTATGATAGCACAGGTATGACGTTTAATATGGGAAAACTCATACAATATGTAGACCCGAAGCTTCTCGAGAAAAAAGATAATCAGCCACGTGCTATTATCAAATCGACCAATGCCGATGTAAACGGCAATGGACAGCTCAAGGTGTACCAAAATCGTGTCGTGCTGAACGGACTAAGGGTAGAGTATACCGATGAAAAGGGATTTAAATCAATAATAGAAACAGATATTTCTCTGGGAGTTCCATCCATGAGCTTTACAGCATCGGGAGGAGTTCCGGAGCTTTTTACATATTCTCTTGTCGGAAATGAAGGACTGGATATTATATCAGGACTTAATAAAGTGAATCTATCCGGTAATCTCTACGCCGGCTGTGAAAATGCGGCAGGCACAGGGACTTCTACTACGAGTGTTACCATTCCAAACAATGCCACACTTGATGTAAAGGATACCAGCTATATGATTGCAGAGGGCGATATAGAGGTGGGAGACTTTGCCGGAAAAGATACTGGTACAATAAAAAAGAATATGGCGGGGGTACACAATAACAGTACACTTTCTGTTGATTCACAGTGCCAGCTGTGGACAAGCAACATAAATGTAAATGGTGCAGCAGTTAAGCTGGATGGCATGACATATGTGGCAGATGACATGACCTTAAAGGGTACAGGCTCAAAGGTCACACTTGGAAAGAATAATAAGAATAACAATGCGAAGTACGTCGGCTTTGGCAACGGAGGCGCTGATAAGGAAAATCCTGTCGCAGGCGATAGCTCTGCTATTATCATAAACGGCAGGGAGGCATCTCTTGATATGTCAAATATCAGGGAGCTTATGTTGGCAGGAACCGCATATATCAATACCCAGGCTATTGTAAACTCAAGTGGTGTGGGTACAGAAAATAGCAATGTGCCTATGGGTGAGTCAATCTCTGTAAAGGGTGACCAGATAGCATACCTTGTGCCGCCTGAGTGCATAGGCACAAGTGGAGATGGTGCGGATGCCAAATCGCTTTACAACAAGAATCCACTTTCCTATAAGGAGTACAAGGATATCACGGCAACCGGACAGGATCAGACAAAGTATACTGAAGTTAATGCTAATGTGGTCAGCACAAAGACAGGTAAGGCCCTCTCGGCATATCTGCCGGAGGGCAGGACAATCGATAAGTGTATAAAGAAAGTCTTTGTTCCTTCTACTGATAATAGTGATGATGGACTTGTATACTATTATGTAAATCTGCCAACGAACAAGGCAGCTGAGTATTACAGAGACTATTTTGGCGCAGACAGTGACAAGCTCAATAGATACACTAAGTTCTATACTGACAGCATAAAGGTAAATGAGGCAGCAAGCATCTATACTGCCGGCAATTACAGCATCTACGATGGCAGCAATTTAAGCCTTTTGAAGGGCATAGCTGATGGTGTGGACATGGATGCACAGTCGGATGCTTTACAGCGCACATATACTGCACTAAACTCAAAGCTTTTGACAAATTATGCGGATTTACCGGCAAATGCAGCAAGTGTTTCGCTTTTTACAAATATAGTTAACAATACCAATTTGCTGAAAATAGTGCCAAATTCCGGTAATAAACATATATTTGAGACTGAGTATCAGGGAAAAAAATACCAGGCAATTGTCAAAAACGGTAACTACACCTATGATGCAAATGACAAATCACACAATGTGGATATAATTGTTGCTACGGGAGATGTGACACTGAATGCTGACTTTACAGGTACCATAGTTGCAAAGGGCAGGATAATTGTAAACAAAGACCAGTGCGAGATTGATAATGGTACTCAGGAGTTATTTAAGGCATTGCTTCTTGAAAAGGTAAGTGATGCAGACGATGCACTGCACCTGTATGATGTGTTCATGGACGGTGCCAACTATCTGGGTAATGTTTCTTCTTTTTCAAATAAGAAGGAGGCAGATACAAAAATAGATTATGCTACGCTCATTACATACCAGAACTGGACCAAGGAGTAGAAAACAAGCGGCTTCTAAGGCGCAAAACAGCTGCGAAATATTTATATTTGACAAATTTTGACGATATATACAAGGGAGGAATCCAATATGTCTGTAAAAGAAAAAAAGAATAATGGTGGTTTCTCTCTGGTAGAGCTTATAGTAGTGATAGCGATATCTGTCGTACTCATAGGTGCGGCAACCATATCCATTCGCTCGGTAATGGGGGTTGAGGTGAAGCAGTGTGCCAGAAATATTGAATCGATAATTAATAAAACAAGAGTCACCACGATGGGAAAGGACAGCGCAGTTCTTGAGATATACAAGGATGCATCAGATGGTGCCTACTATTATAAGACGACTATAAATGGTACAGTATCTGATCCAAGCAAAATCGGAAAGAACAGGATTGATGTATATTATTCCGTGAATGATGATTATACCGGCAAGACACAATTGAACGGCTCAGACAGTATAGTGCTTCAGTTTGACAGAAGCTCAGGTGCACAAAAGCCTGATGCCAATGGTAAGTGCTGCAGCCGTATCTGGATTCAAAAAAACAGCACCGAGAAGGTTATCACGATATACAAGGAGACCGGCAAGGTGGTATGTGAGTAATTTACATAGTTTAATGATGAATATTTTATTTTGACGCAAGGCTGTTATAAGGTTGTATGATGAAATCGGAGAGGAAGATGAACCATGAAACTTTTAAGGCGCATGAACAAATCAAATAATAGGAAAAACAGTGGCTTTACACTTGTTGAGCTTGTCATTGTCATGGCGATAATGGGAATACTGGGGCTGGCTGTTGCAGGCTTTATCGGTACGAGCACGAAGCAGTATAAGTACGCTTCAAAGGACGTAGATTTACAGTATGAGGCACAGCTTACGATGAATCAGATAGGAGACCTGATAATTGATGCGCAAAAGGGTGTCAAGTATGAGCCTGCTACAGTGGCAGCGCCGGTGGAGGTGGCATCAGCAGCCCCTGAGGCCGGTTATGTTGCAACTGCATCAGCGGAAGAAGCGTCATCCGAAGAAGCATCATCTGAGGAAACATCATCCGACAGCAAGCTGATTATCTACAACAAGGATTGTACATACAATATCATATACAGACCATCAGAGCACAAAATCTATCTGCGAAAGGATACACTGGATCCTGTAACAGGTGCGGTGAAGGCAGATGGTCAGGGCAAGGAATCGCTTATGGCAGAAAATGTCACAGGCTTTACACCTGATTTAAGCGAGGCAGAAAGCAAGAACTCTGTCGGACTTGTCGTGGACTTTAAAGCAGGGGACAAGAAGTATACATCAAAGCAGAACTTCACTATGCGAAATAAGGTACCGACCGGGGCAGATGTGGAGTATGTGGCACCGGCAGAGCCTGAAGGAATAAGGATATATTATAAAGGCAAGGATGTAACCAACGGAACGGTATACTATGAAATGAAGAAAAATCAGAATAAATTAGAGTTTACTGATAAGATTCTGGGTGGAAAGTATGATTCAAAAAATGTAACGTGGGATCATTCTGGAACAAAAAATGGTGGAAACTTTAATGCTAATGGTGATGTATATAATGTAGAACTTATGGATAATGAAACTACAGATCAATTTGTTATCACAGTAACATCCAAAGACGATACGTCATTGACGGCAAAGGTAACTGTAAACGTAGCACATCCAATCAATATTCTGCATTGTGATGCAGATAAGCATTTCAATTTAGGACAGACGCATCAATTGTTTATTGATGAATGGGAGTTAAAAAATTCTTCATTAAATGGTAAATATCAGGTTAAGGATTTTGTATGGCATATGGAGGTAGAAAGTGTCAGCTCAACAGGTGCAACCGAGCACAAGGGAGATATATCCTTTAGAATGGGCGATGATGGCAAGCTGATTTATGGACCGGAGGGCAATGGTGAGCCTGATGGAATATTTAAGTTTAGTTCAAATGAGATTGCAGGAGAAACAGGAGCACAAGGTAAGCCAGATGATCCTAAATATAAGAACTATCTTAATTATTATATTTTAGGTTATAATAAAGAAATGCATATCACTCTCGGAAATGATTTTCTTACCGGAGAGAAATTAAATATCAGCGTCTGGCTTGGACTTGAGGATATGCCGGAGTTTAAGTCAAATACAATTACGTTTTATACATATTAAGAAACAGAGTAGTTTTTTACAAAAGGAGCAATCGCAATGAGCAAATTAAGAAAAAAAATAGTGGTTCCAATATCGCTCACACTTACAGGATGTCTCGTTGTGGCAGCTTTTGTGCTGAATGACAGCCTTACAAAGGTCGATGCAAATGTAGCGTTCAATGGAATATCGGATATAGTCAGCTCACATGGCAAGGACAAGCCCTTCAACATAGTGGAGGTGGTGCCTGACAAGAAAATGGCATCCATTGGCTATCTGATTGACGGTCAGGAGCCTGACGATTGGTTTGGAACACTGTCAAAGATGTCTGATAAAGATGGTGCCGGTGTAAAAAACAGGTCTGCCTATATGGAAGGACTGAAAACAAAGCTTGCGCCTATCACTACCGAGGAAAAGGATAACACAAGGCCTCTTTATTATGAGCCGTATGAGGAGAGCTATGTCAGTCAGGGCGATGACTGGACAGAGCTTGCCCTTGTAGATATGGACAGAATAAACAAGGGTACCACCGGTTATAAGATGACAGAGCAGGCAGAAGGAGATTATAAGTTCAATACCGATTACCAGCTTGCAGTAAATGAAGAGGGACTGCCTACAGGTCATTACAGACAAAATGTTGACCATTATGTTTTCATGCAGGGCGAGGATGAGACGGAAGATGGCTCTGATACAGAGAATGAAAATGGCAATCAAATTAAGGCACCCGGCAAAAGAGGCTACTACAGTGTTGCATTTACTGCGGTCAAATTGCCGGATGGCATGACAAATACCCAGTATCTGGTAGAGACTGATAATTCACAGAAAGCTGATGGAAATACAGACAGCAGTACAGATAATACGCCAGATACAGGCACAGCTGACGATACAGTTGAGAAGCATGTAGTCTATGCTATAAAGAGTTCATATGCAATCGTTTCCGATGAGAGCATGCAAACCATCGCAAAATATGACCCAAAGGCATATATTTACAGGACTGACAATTCAGATACCACATCACCATATAAATTTGTTGCAAGAGCTGACCGGATGGCAGGTCTGCCTGATGGCAGTAAGCCGGATTATGAGAAGTATACATACTATACGGTTGAGATGGAGTATGTGCCTGCAGATAAAATCACTGATGACGAGATCTACTACGAGGTGAACACTGAGGTACCTATCGAGTTTAATTATGATGAGACCGGCGAGTATGGAGCAGTGCTTGATACACAGAATCCATACGAGAAGATAGATGATGGCACACCGGACAATCAGTCGGCAGATAACACAGGAAAGGTAATCCTCACTGATACAGACGGATATTTTGATATAGTTAAGGACAGCCAGACATACACCTATGTGGGTGATGGAAATGGTGACTATATCATGGTGGCTGATAAAAACGGCTCGCTTGATTATCCTGTAAATACCACACACATATATTATAAGGGTGGTTTCAAGAACAATAACTGGTTCAGAAACGGTGTATTTAACCAGGAGGGAAAGACAGGCGATGATGATAAGACTGCCAATATGACCTTCAAGGTAAAAACGGTCACACCAAAGGAGCTTGAGCAGATAGATGTGTCAACAATTGATTTACTCTATCTTTCCGGCTCAAAGTCCATCCTTTCAAAGGATTTAGGAGACGATGCTGCAAAATATAATGCTGATAATGACATTTCATGGGACAAGGTAAAGCAGATAGTCCAGCGTGTACATCAGAGTGGCATCATGATGCCTGTTATAGTGGATAATGGTATTGTGTGGGCTTCTTCATCTGCAGATTACTCAAGTAATATTAAAAAGCTTGCAGGTCTTTTGAGCTGTAACAATTTCAGTTCCTTGAATTTTACTAAGGACTCAGCTGATAATTTTATTAACTGGAATGATAACAAGGTCATAACGTATTACAAAGTTGACAGTTCAACTCGTACACATGGCTATGTGGTTGGCAACGAATATGTTATTCCACGAAACTATTCTCCTGATACGGATGTGCCGTTTGTTTTAAGAGATGATTTTGCTTCTGCGTTTATTGAAAATGAAGATGAAACACAGTTTGTCAATGCTGCTAAAAATGAGAATTTTGACGAGATAGCAGAGTACATCAACTCAGAGAATACAAGCAGGAAAAATGAAAATAATACTCTGGGACAGGAAAAGTATGAATACTTTGAAAAGAAGATTTCAAAGGCGATAGTTTTAAGCTATATCATATCGTATTCTGATAAGAGGGATGTCGCAAAACCGATGGATGAGCTCAACATCCTTGATATAGAGCCGGGCATGAATACCGGAAGCGTCCCGGGTATTATTGATGACCTGAAAAAAAATCTTAAGTCATGGCTTGGCTCTAACTGCCCGGCTGAAGACAAGATAAATATCACCTGCGTCAACAGCTCAGAGTTTATAGGTCGAATTGAGGATTTGAACAATTACGACATGATATATATGGGGCTGTGTTGGCATAATTTGAATTGGGGGCATGAGAATGGGAACAAAGAGTGGATAAGTGTATATAATGACTCTTCCATGAATGGGCTTATTTATTCTAATGTTGGTGATATAGTTGTTATAGATCCAAGTTCTATAAGTAAAGATGAGAACGGATTTACACGCTCTAGCGGACATGCCGGTCTTCTTGACAGTGATTATTTGGAAAATAATAACGGAGTAGGATTAGGACTTAAAACCGATTTGACAAAACCTGATAATAATAAGAATTATGTGAATGCCGTAAATACATATAGAGGCTCCGGAAATGATATTACAACCGAGAAGGTAGAGGCTTTAAATAATTATTTGAAAGCCGGTTATCCTATTGTGGTAGACAAAGGATTTTATAAGTATGATAATAGTGAAACAGTAAATGATTATTATATTGACAATTGTTCAAATATATATGATTTTTTAAAAACAAATACTCTGGATGATCATATAATAAAGACATACTCTGATAATCACCTGTCAAAGGACCTATATACCAACCTCACTGCCGAAAAACCGCAGATAAAGGTCAAGGAGCAGAAGAAAGAGGAAGACAAGGACTATGTAAAGCTGGAGGATAATCACATAGTACTTGAGTTTAGTATCAATAACCGAGGTGGAGCAGATGCCAATGCATCCTTTGATTTAGGGTTCTATCTTGATACAAATGCGGATGGTAAGTTTTCACCTACACAGGAAAAGATAGCCGGAAACAATGTACAGATTTATCAGGATGGTACTCTTGTGAGTCCACAGCTTGATGCAAATGGAGAATATTACTATAATCTAAAGGCCGGAAAATATAACTATAAACTGGTTTATGAACTGCCTACACAGTTTGTAGGTGTTATTCCGTGGCAGCTTAGGGCATCGCAGACTTCGAACTCATATCGTTATGATGTGACAGGAGGATATTTTTACAAGCAGGCTAACAGTGATCAAAAGCAGCATATTAAGATTTTGCAGGTTAATACATCAAAAGGAAATAACGGCAATTACCTTGCAGGGGCTACTACATTTAATATGGAAGAGCAAAAGAAAAATCAAAATTCAGAATTTGCAAAGCTTTTAAAGCAGGTTACAGATTTTGAACTTGACATTACAACTCTTGATGGAGATTCTGATACATTTAAGGCTCTTTGTAAAAATGACAAGGTCAAGGATTATGATATGCTTGTAATTGGATTCTCAGATTGTTATGAGATTTATAATGATAGTGGACAGGTGGATAAAATAAGAGAATTTATCCAGTCCGGCAAAGCAGTATTATTTACCCATGATACTACATCACTTAGCAATAATAAAAATACTGAAAAATATTGGGAAAACGGTAATGAAATACGAAATAATACCTGGGGCTATGAATTCAACACCATTGTAAGAGATGTCGTTGGAATGGACAGGTATGGTATATTGAATAGTTCTGCTTTGAAAAAGGGAAATACTCTTACTAAGGGAACGGCAGACTTTGAGGCAGCGGTGAGCTATGCAACAGAACATAAAACGGATTTGGCATATCAGCCTAGGTCAAATAGGACAGTAATTACCAGACAGAATCAGGGCTTCGTGTATGGCGATTTGAATTCAAATCAAAATACGGAGTATGGCGGTTACAGACTATATGGACAGTTGTGGAATGATATGGGCCACACCTATAATGCTACAAAGGTGAATTCCGGACAGATTACTACATATCCGTTTAAGATTTCCGACAAGATAAATATTTCTGACACACACAGGCAGTACTATCAGCTCGATTTTAATGAGGACAGTGACAATGATGGTGAGAGTGATATTGTTGTCTGGTATACACTTTCAGATCAGGGGATTTACAATGCTTCACCTAAGGATGTACGAAATAACTACTATATCTACACCAAGGGCAATGTCACATACTCAGGTGTAGGACATTCCAACGTCACAGGTTCGATTGATGAGCTAAAGCTCTACATCAACACCATGATTGCGGCATACAGTGTTGTAGAGCATGCACCTGCTATTTCATTAAAAGAGGGCTACGACCCTAAGTCAGCAGATATCAGTACTATTTACTCGACAATAGATGCTGCTATACAGCAGGATGAGGAGGCAAAGACAAATGGTAATCCTGATGCTGCGAGACTGGATGTAGATGATGATGGCAATATTGCCACACAGGATGTATATTTTACCGTTAAGGATACCAACATGCTTCGTAATCAGGTAGATAAGGATACGACTGTCAATATGAGCTTCTTTATCGAGGGTACAAAGGATGACCATGATAAGGAAATAGATGACGATGGCAATACAATCTACCAGAAGGAGATGAAGAACTGGCAGATTTATTCACTGCATGATGATGGCTCAGAGGCTGACCTTCTAGGACCATCAGAAGCAGGAAATAACAGAACCTTCTTTGCAAATAATAAGACCTATAAGGTTAAGGTACCTTTAGCGACTCTGCCGGCAGGGCAGAATTCCATCAAGGTATACGCAGTGGCAAGCAGTAACATCACTGTCATGCAGAACAATCAGGAGGTTAAAAAGAATACACCGGAGGCATACAAGACCTTCCAGATACAGCGTGTAGGTCTTGCCGATTTGGATTAGTTTTCAAAGGCTCCTGGCTATTACATACTTTTCGATCAAGCACAATTTATCAAACAGAGACTTATATAAACCATTTATATAGTCTCTGTTTTTTTACTGTTTCTTTATACTTTCTTTATTGAATTATCCGCGCTTATTGATAAAATAGATAGTATGCGCACGATTGCGGATATTTTTGCATTCGTGTATGGGGGATAATTAACCGGAAAGAAAGGAAACGTTTATGAGTAAAATTTTCAAAAACCTGATTCCATACTGGCGATGGATCATATTAATATTTGTTTTTCTCATTGCTCAGGCTTACTGTGATCTGGCTTTGCCTGCGTACACATCTGACATCATTGATGTTGGTATCCAGGATCATGGCATTGAGCATATCCTGCCAAAGGAGATTACATCGGAGGATTATCAGATGGCACAGACATTTATGCTGTCTGACGAGAAAGAAAAATTTACGGACTGTTACGAGGCGCAGGATGCTTCAAAATCTGATGACGGTGTGGCAAAATACAAGCTGACAGCTGATTCGGACACACTTGATAAGCTGGATGAGGAGCTTTTGGTTCCTCTTGTCATGGCATATCAGGCTTTTCAGTCGGGTGAGCAGATGGATGTGGATGCATCGGCTATCCCGCAGGGAGTAGCGCTCGATGATAACATGATAAAGCAGATAAGAAGCAAGGTGCAGGAAAAAATCGATGCGGTGGGTTCAGCTACTTTAAAGTCCATGGGTGTAACTTTTGCGACAAAGTGTGATGAGAATGCAGGAATCGACGTGGATGCCAATCAGGTTGCTTATCTGTGGAAGGCAGGCGCCAAGATGGCAGCCTTTGCAGCTATTATGCTTATAGCAGCATGTGTTGTAGGTTTTGCGGCTTCAAAGGTCGGTGCCGCTGTCGGCAGGGATTTGAGGGAGAAGACCTTTTCAAAGGTTGTAGGTTTTTCAAATGCCGAGATTAACAAATTCTCTACGGCATCACTGATTACGAGAAGCACGAACGATATACAGCAGATTCAGATGGTTACTACTATGATGCTTCGTATGGTGCTTTACGCGCCAATCGTTGGTATCGGTGGTATCATCAAGGTGGCACAGACCAAATCCGGCATGGAGTGGGTGATTGCCATTGCGGTTGCTGCCATCATGGTTTTTATTTTCACACTGGTTGGCATTGCGATGCCAAAGTTCAAGATTATGCAGAGTCTTGTAGACAAGGTAAACCTTGTTTCTCGTGAGATTCTTACAGGTCTTTCCGTTATCAGGGCTTTCGGCCGTGAGAAGGAGGAGGAAAAGAGGTTTGATGAGGCTAACCGTGAGCTTACACGCACACAGCTGTTTACAAACCGTGTCATGACCTTTATGATGCCGGGTATGTCCATGATCATGTACTGCATCACACTTGGTATCGTGTGGGTTGCAGCAGGCAGAATAGACAATGGCTCCATGCAGGTAGGTACCATGACTGCGTTTATTACATATGCCATGATGATTGTTATGTCATTCCTCATGCTTTCAGCCATGTCCATCATGCTTCCGAGAGCTGGTGTTGCGGCAGAGCGTATCGATGAGGTTATAAAGACAAACAGCACTGTAAATGATCCAAAAGAGCCTGTTACTGAGGCTGATCACAGAGGTGTTATCCGTTTCAACCATGTGGATTTCAGATATCCGGGAGCAAAGGAGGATGTGCTTCCAGACATTGATTTTGTGGCGGAGCCGGGCAAAACCACAGCTATCATCGGAAGTACCGGCTGTGGAAAGTCTACACTTGTAAACCTGATTCCGCGTTTCTATGACG
>OJMN01001380.1_pt1 | contig 14098 bp, 10 predicted proteins | sample 1597261 | NCBI WGS metagenome assembly OJMN01 (sample SAMEA2452130, study PRJEB22498) | human gut metagenome | biome: human feces; feature: human gut; material: feces | place: Australia | collected 2012 | reverse complement strand
CCCTGCCGTTACATCAGGATCTTTTGAAGACTGAAAAGAACGGTAATAGTACCACTGGTAACGCGGTGCTATATTGAAGGCATAAGTGATGCCGAACGGTAACGTCAATTTGGCATTCAAAATAGTATTAAGTACTGTATAACCCGACTCACGTTCCTTAAATTGTTGTCTGTAATCATAGTTGTACCCCGTATTTCCTGAAACATTTCCCATCGGAAAGCGCTCCAATTCTCCATTTTCATTCCGATAAGAAGCAAATGGGCTGTTTTCAGTGATCTGCTTGCCCCAGTCTACCGTGGTATCCCCATCGGTACGCTCTTGGAAGTTGACATTAGCGCCTACTTCAAACCAGTTGGTAACTTTTGCATTCACTTTCATGTTAGAACGGAAAGTGGTATAATCATTACCTACTGCCACTCCTTCATTATCCATATATCCCAGAGAGAAATAGTAATTCACACGATCGGTAGCGCCAGACATGCTCACGTTGTAATTCTGGTTGAGACCTGTACGAAAAGAATGATCGTACCAATCAAAAGTTTGTCCCAAGAGAAAATTGGCAAGGCTATTTCCCTGTAAACCAAGCCTAGTGGCTCCCCATACTTCTTGGTCGGAAATGTCCGAACCCGCATTGGTATATGCACGCCATTGGTCAAGGGTAATACCGTATTTATTCAGATTTTCCTGTGTGGGAGCATCATAATATCCTGCAGGGTATTTTTTCTTATCCGCCTGATACTCTTCATAAGCACCAGTTTCAGGGTTTACACCGTATGTACCTGCAACATACCAATCGCGGCGATACTTCAAATAACCTTCCCCATCATAAACATCACGGTTAGCTCCCATTGTAGAAAAGCTCCAGTTGGTACTGAAATTAATCATCGGTTTACCATTTTTTCCTTTCTTGGTAGAAACAATAATAACACCATTAGCAGCTTTTGCCCCATACACAGCAGCGGCAGAAGCATCTTTCAATACATCAATTTGCGCAATGTCATCCGGATTGAGTTCGGAAAGTTCTCCATAAAACATCATGCCATCAAGAATAATCAGCGGATCATTATGCCCACCGTCTGTATAAAGTGAACGTTGACCACGAATTTGAAGAGAACCACCACCTTTCGCAGAAGCATCCATACCCACATTCAAACCCGGTGTACCACGTAGTACATCCTGTACTGTCTTGGGTGCCTCGTTAGCAAGATTGTCCGGACGAATCTGAATGACAGAACCTGTCAAATCCTTTTTACGCATCGTACCATAACCCACTACAACCACTTCGTCCAACATCTCAGTATTCTCCTGCAATACTATATTTAAAGGTTTTCCTGAAATGGCTTTCACACTGGCCGTCTGATAACCGATAAATGAGATTTCAATAGTTGCATTAGCAGGAACACTCAATCTGAAGTTTCCATCAATATCGGTTATCACACCATTGGATGGATCTCCTTTTTCTTTCACGCTGGCTCCAATCACAGGTTCCCCCGTTGCGTCTTTCACAATACCAGTAATGGTCTGTTTCTGTTGTTGCACTGTCTGTACGACATTAACATCATCTTCGGCAAATACCGCCAAAGGATGAATACCGACGAAACCTACACAGATTAGCAAGGCTGTTATCGCCTTTCGATTTCTTTTGAATCTAAACGAATTCTTTTTCATCGTCTTTTAAAATTTATTAGATAATTAAGGTGACTAATTCAACAAGATGCATATATGTTCTTTGTTCTAAATCGTTAGCCAAAAGTAGGTGGATATAAGGAATAAGAGGATGAATCATTACCGGGAAAGGGTTATAAACGCCTTATAAGCAGGTTTCCGGTAATAATTCACCCTCCTATTACTCACTTTTTCGGAAGTTTGCTCCATATATTATTTCATTAATTCTAAAAACATATGAGAGCATACCTTATTGACAATCCATTCATGAATCCAGTTACAGAAAAACTGGAAGTCATAATACTTCCTTCGACTCTTTACGAAGATATTACAGGCTATATTACCCAATTGCTATCAAAAACAAATGCATTGTCTGCACAAATGCAGAACCAATCGAAGTATCAAAGAATTGCGCCCAATCCATCCGAGCAAGCATTCCTTAAACAAATACTTGCTGCTATCGAGAAACATATGGATAATCCGGATTTATCCATGCCACTCCTGCAAGCAGAAATCCATATATCCAGATCCATGCTCTATCGAAGAGTGAAAGCATTGACCGGATTGTCACCCAGTGAATTTATTTGTAATGTCCGCATGAAGAAAGCATGCAGCCTATTGTCGGAAAGGCAATACAATATATCAGAAGTAGCTTATAAGGTTGGCTTTAACGATCCGAGATATTTCAGCCAATGTTTCAAAAAGAAATTCGGTAAAGCCCCCTCTACCTTCAGACGGTGCGGAATAATAATATAGCGATAGCACTACCGTTATTATCCGGTAATACTATCGCTATATTTTGTTTCAGATAAAAAATCAATTCTTCATATCTTCAAAGAATCGATGAATGGCATCCTTACTGACTACCTTCAGTACAGCAGCCCCATCCCCAACAATTACCGTATCGAAAAGGAAAGACAAACTATCAAATCCCATTGGATCTTTACTTATACATGAATAGTAATAAGCGGAAGCATCCTTGGCACTTTTATCGGCAGGTTTTCCTATGAAATTTCCTAGATAGTAATTGCCATCAAAGATGTTATTTGTGGATTTGGTAAGACGAATCTCCGATTCCTGAGGAGCAAAAAAGATATTTTCTTTAAATATAGTGTTATTAGCATATCCATCCCATGAATCAGATGTAATGATACTACGGTCTATGAACGAAGCCGTCTTAGGATTAACATGCAGGATATTATTGTTTATCAGCGTATTCTCACAAGGTCCACCGATATGAATAGTAGCAGAAAATATACCACTGCGTGTGGCACGTGGACGAATAGCATCATTAATGCTCACATTGTACTGTACTACCGTACCCTGATTGCCTACTCCACCGTCTGTCCCGGAATTACAAATTAAAACCATCCCCCCATCATTATCATGACTAAAATTATATTGAATGGTCGTATTATGGCAATTATAATCGGAATCAAAGCCTTGTGCATCCCAAGGGGCTTTATGGTCACTCACTTCATTAAACTGAAGAACACTGTTGTCGCAACTCCATGGCCAGAAACCGGCAGCAGCTTCGCTATGCGGTAGTGTTCCCGGACAATTACGCATCAAGTTATATTCTATCAGTGCTCCTTCACAGCCTATCGGAACAATACCGTCACCGGGAACTTCTTCTATCAAGTTTTTACGAACAACAGTATTGGTACTGGGATGCCAATTATTACGGCTGCTATAGGAAGACCAAATCATGCCATTCCTCTCACAACGGCGAATGATGCAATTCTCAATGGTCAATCCATCAAAGGTCGATATTACATCTTGTCCTTTATTCACAATTAAAATGCCAGAACCACCTCCTTTCTGCTTGATTAAGCTACCATTTACATCATGGATTTCCAATGCATTGAGTATGATGTTATGAGATACACCGTAATTCTCACACAGCACTTTTACACCCGTGCGGTGTGCCAGCCGTTCTGTACCAGTATTTACCACTTCAAGGTTCTGTAGTGTAAGGTAGTCCGAGTTCTGTACTAATATTGTATATAGTGAAGCATCCGGTGCTTTGATACATGGTTTTCTACCGATACCGTAAGCATCTATAATAACCCGTTTATCAGCCTTCCCCTTCGCTGAGAGTTCCAAAATGCCGATAAAAACAGACCCTCTTCGAAATAGTAACGAATCTCCTGCACGAAGCTGAATATCTTTCAACCTCTCCAGACTTTTCCAAGCTGTTTGTTTACTCAATCCATTAGCATCGTCGTTACCTTGCAAGGCATCTACATAATAATTTTTTCCAGTCTTGGCACTGCTATCACAAACACAGAAAAAGGTGCATGCAAAGACAAGCAGCAATGTTGCCGTTTTTAGTTTAATCATAGTTTCCTTCTTTAAATTCATATTTATATTTAGAATTAATTCACGTCCTCAAAAGTAGAGGAATATAAATAAAAAGAAGGAGAACTATTACCGGAAAAGAGAGACTGATGGTTCAAAAAGGTACTTTCTTGCTAATAAATTCAATTCTCATACTTCATCATGTATTCTGTAGGAGACAGTCCGAACTTCTTCCTGAAACAAAGACTGAAATATTTAGGATCATTGAATCCCACTGCATAAGCCAGATCTGAAATACGGATTTTCTTCTTTTCATCTATCAAACGACATGCAGCTTGCAGACGAACATTATTGATAAATCCAGAAGGAGTAAGCCCCGTCAATAACTTCAACTTATCAGCCAGAGTAGTTCTCGCCATTCCCATCTCTGCCAAGAATTGTGCATGTTCAAAATTACAATCATCCAAATGTGCATTCACACAATCCACTGCTTTTTGGATAAAAGCCTCATCCATAGAAGTAAAATTCAACTCTTTAGCTTCAAACACTAATTGCTTACGAAAATCTATTCCCATACGGTTACTCTTCTTCAACAAATTGTCTATCTTGGCTAATAAAACAGACAAGCGGAGTGGTTTGCAGATATAACCGTCTGCCCCCGATTCATACCCCATTACCTGATCCTCATCAGTTATCTTGGCCGTCAACAAGATGACTGGAATATGGCAAGTTTCAAATTTCTCTTTAATCCTGCGACATAATTCTATTCCATCCATTTCAGGCATCATGATATCCGAAACAATCAGATTCACTTCTTCTTTCTCAAGCACAGCCAATGCCTCTACCCCGTTTCTTGCCTGTAAGATATGATATCTGCCCTGCAACAAACGGACCATAGACGACAAAAGATCCTCATTATCTTCTACCAGCAATACAGAGGAACTACCCGGTTCTCTTTCAGCCATATCCGTAGCAACTGCTTCTTCTACTTCACCAACAGGCAGAACATTATAAGCTGCATACTCCATACTTTCATCAATTTCCTCTTCTTTGAATGCCTCCCGCCGCACAGGTATTTGTACCACAAATGTATTGCCTTCCTCTTTATTGCTAAAGGCATAGATAGTGCCATGATGCAATGCCACCAGATCTTTTGTCAATGAAAGGCCTATGCCGGTACCAATAGTATGGAACTTCCGATATTCACCTTCATAGAACCGTTCGAACAAATGTGCCAGTTTTTCTTCCGGAATACATTCTCCCGGATTGTTGACAGTGATTTTCAGTAATCCGGTTTCTTCATCATAAGACTGACACAGGGTTATGGCACCTCCTTCAGGAGTATATTTAGCAGCATTAGAAAGCAGGTTATATATAATCTTATCCAACTTATCTACATCGAAATATCCAGAACACTCTTCAGTCGCCTCCAAAGAAATAGATAATTTTTTCTTCTTTACCAAAGGAGCAAAAGCCAAAACGGAGTTTTTCAGGAATAAGCTGATATTACCACAAGAAACTTTCAACTTCAACTTTCCGTTTTCTACCTTTCTGAATTCAAGAATCTGCTGGATCAGTCTGATTAAGCGGGAAGTGTTGTTCTCCATAACCTGAAGAAGCCGCGAACTACTTGGTATTTCTTCCTTTAGTTCATCCACAGAGGCTGAAATTATAGATAAAGGAGTGAGTAGTTCATGTGTGATATTAGTAAAGAATTGCAGTTTGGCGTGATTGATTTCTTCTATCTTCTGGCGCTCAATTTTCCCCATTGCTATGGCTTGTCTCATACGAATGCGATTACGTACCATTCTATAGAAATAGTAGGTAATCGCCAGTATGCACAATACGTATACCGTATAAGCATACCAACTTTCATACCAGGCCGGAAGGCGGTTAAGGCTGATCTCAACCACATGGTCACTCCACAAACCATTTCCATCTGTAGCCTTTACCTGAAACACATATTTACCTTTACTCAACTTATTATAGAAAGCTGAGTTTTTTCCTGCCGACAAATATATCCACTCTTTATCTATTCCGGATAAGCGATATGCATATCGTATCCGCGAACTATTCTGATAGTCTAAAGATGAAAACTGTATCTCGATATTTTGTTCTTCCGGATATATATCAACAACTTTCAATGATTTACCCGGCCGTTTATTATCCAGTAGAATACTCCGTCCCATAATCCGTATATCAGTTATAAGAATATCTTTGGGTTGGGAAATATTGTCCAGACGTTGAGAAGGAGAAATAGATAATATACCAGGAATACCACCAAAGTAAAGTTGCCCGTCAGCATCTTCAAACACAGACTGGGGAAGAAAACGGTTGAAACCAATATTCTTACTGGATGCATAGAAACTTCTGTAAGCTCCATTCTTAGGATTAAATTCCTTGACCTCCCTACTGGTTGTTATCCATACATGATGAAAACGATCCACTATGATATTGCTAATCTTGTCTCCGTTTACTCCACATGCCGTATTATAATCTTCAAAAGAACCGGTTTCAGAATCAAATAACATAATACCTCCTTTATCAGTCCCCAGCCATAATTTATTATGATCTGCAGCTACACATAGAAAAGAATGAGGGGCAGAATATTCTGTCATATGCCTTTCCCTGTCAATCCTGATGAGGCCTTTATTTTTTACAATACCCCAGATAATACCATCCTCTGTTTGAGCCAAACCTTTGATAACACCTATATTATCAGAAGCAAGCTCCAACTTCTCACTTTCTATCTGGTAGATAAACAAATGATTACCTGCTGCAATCCAAAGATTACCATCATTATCTTCAAATAAATAATTGATAACATCATAGGTCTTTGATACCGAAAACAAATTCACCCTACGTTCTATTTCTATCTCCATATTATTCTGGCTCAAGCCATATAATTCACAGCTGCTTTGCGGTACTATCCATACCAGCCCTTGTTTTTTTGATTTCAGCAAATAAGAAAGTACCAGAAATGGACTGTCACTGACTGCTTTCGAACTGGTATAACATTCGATTTTATCTTTCTCCGGTTGATAAATACAAAGTCCGAGACGCCTTTGGAAAACCCAAAATATTCCTTTCTCATCCTTACACAGATTTTCAAAAATTGGTGTCCACTTTATTTGTTTTTCCAATGGGGCGATATTGTATTCATGCAAATTATCCTCATCAAAATAGATGATAAAGTTGTGATTATCCAGAGAAGTCACCCAAAGATTGCCATCCCTATCTTTAATAATACGCTTTAATGCTTTGTTGTATTGCGGCAAAAACGTTGAGGTATCTACCTGCTTCAACAGTCCACCCGTTGTGACCTGATAGGCAAACAAGTCACTCCATGATATTGTCCAAATATAGTTGTTCACATCATCTTGCACAAGATGTAAAGCCGTCTTGGCTATTTGTCCGGCAGAATTCATAGGTAATGGTTGAGGAACATATTGCAATTCCTTAACAGAATTCAAGGGATCCAAACGAATAATCCCCTGTTGCCAGGAAGCCAGCCAATAATAGTCTTTCTCTCTATCTTGTATAAGATCACTTATCCTATCAGTATAAGGGAAGAATAGTTCAAATTCATCCTTTTGCTTATTCCATTTATGTAATCCTTTACCAGATATAGAGAGCAACAGTTGATGTTTTCTATCTTCATACAGTACATACTCCTCTCCCGGACCCGTAGAACATTGCAATGAGTATATTTTCAGAATCTCTCCTTCTGGCGAAAGTCGGAACGTTCTTCTATAGACATTTATCCATATAGAGTGATCTGAGGTCACTATGATTCCCTCTATATTGATATCCTTAAGCTCTGCGATATCCGCAGATGCAATAGTGTAAGTTTGTTTATTTAAGATATATAACCCCTTATCAGTTCCAATCCAGATATTGTGTGTGATACTGTCTTCTCCCAGACAAGTGATCACATTACTTGGCATCATATCCGGATCTTTAAAGTCAGACCTGAATGTATGGATATTATAACCATCATCACGACATAATCCTTCCGCTGTACCATACCATATATACCCTTCAGAATCCTGAAAAATGGTATTGATGACATTCGTGGACAATTTATCTATATGGGGAATATCCTTAATCTGTATATTCCGGGCATTCATATAAAGAGATAGCCCAAGAAAACCAAAGAATGTTACCATTCTTACAACATATGAGAAAAAAGGTGCTTTTCTTAACATAATACAAGATTTTTATGCTGCAAATATATAAATTATGCAAGCATAAAAGTACATTTGGAAGAAAAACGTCTATTCTTCAAAAAGCCATCGCCTCTTTCACTAAGCACATTTCATGATAGGAGGTCAGTTTTTCCAATAATAAAAATCTCTGGATTATGAAATAGATACCCTATTCATTCCGGGTATTCCCGAAAGCCTCACGGATATGGTCGATGCCAAAACACTATCATGGATTAAGAGACAATCTACATTAGCACTGATTGAATTACTCCATCAGATTACAGACAACGTTTCAGAACCGTATAGCAAAATGGCGTTTTTTTACAAGCGTATGCAAAATCCAAACGCTATTTTTGCAAACCCAATGAAGCGATATGAATATACAGGAAAAGAAGTTGGTCACTCATATTCTTAATTTCGTCATAAGAAATCTGTAGGTTGGTCTACAAACTTTTTACGGAAAGACTATTCGGCTTATCTTTGCATCAAACGAAGTGCTTCCAGAAAGACTAAACAGACTAAATAACATAAGTGGTATAAAATAAGTTATCGCAATGACAGACAATATTTTAATCTTCCGGACTTCTATAGAAAAGAAGCAGGAAATAAAGAAAATAGAAAAGTTATTCACCCAATATCCACAGATCCACGTATGGAACGTAGACTTTGAAGATTGGGAGAAAATACTGAGAATTGAATGTCAAGGGATAACCCCGACTGATATCTCGGACGCACTGAGTACAATCGATATCTGCGCAACAGAGTTAGAATAAGGTAGAAGTTATTCCAAGAGCTGCTACCGAAGCACACTAAACAAACGAGTTACTATTTATCTCAAACTTACCGACAGGCCCCTGAAAAGAGTTCAAACAGTTGCTTCCGTTTTACCGGCTTAGGCAAGAAAGCATTACATCCGGCATCCATAGCACTGGCGCGGTCAGCATCGAAAGCATTGGCTGTAAGTGCTACAATCGGGATGTCACTATTGAACTCCCGAATCTTCCGAGTAGCTACCAAACCGTCCATAACAGGCATTTTCAAATCCATAAGTACGAAATCAAACTTCCCATTGCGAATCTCCTCAACAGCCTCTACACCATTGGTCACCCGTAACAAGTCGTAATCCTTAAGAATACTCCGCACTAACAAGAAATTGCTGTCGTTATCTTCAGCCACCAGAATTCTGAGTTTCCTGTCACTGCCTTCGCTAAACACCGGACGACGGTTTGGAAGAGATGTTTCCGGACAACCGACGTCTCCATGCTGAAAGATCTCACACGGAACCCATGCCCAAAAGGTCGATCCAATCCCCTGTTCAGAAGTGAATCCGATCTCTCCACCCGCAGCTTCAACAATTGCCCGGGAGATTGCCAATCCAAGTCCTGTACCTTGAACAAATTCATTCAGCTTCTGGAAACGACCGAAAACCCGATCCTGTAAAGTCAGTTTACCTTCTTCCTGCAACTTCATGATAGCCACGGCAGTAATTAACTTGGAGATAGAAGCTATCCGGAAAACATGCATGACATCCATGGGGACGTTTTCTTCTTCATCGGCAAAGCCATATCCTTTACTATAAATCAAACGATCGTCCTTCATCAAAGCAAAAGAAGCTCCCTTAATTTCCCATTTTTGCATAAATTTTCGGATTATCCGATCGAATTTCAAGGTGATGTCCAATTCAGAGTCATTGTTATTAATAACTTGATTTGCAGGGAAAAGCATAAGCGAATCGGAGGAAAGGGTTGAAGATAACAAGGTCGTATCTTCAGCCGGGGAAAATATACTCTCTTCCAGACTCATTCTCCAGGGCTTTACAAAAATAATCAGTCCGGCGACCAGTATCAATATAATATATTTCATTACTTATTTTAATGTTGTAATGAGCGGATCTCATACACAAGATGCTCATCGAACGAGTTTTAATACCATTATTTTGCAATATTATAAAAAAGATGACTTTTATAAAACTTTTGGGGAATAAAAACTTCTTAATATTACCTAAAAGTGGCTTTAACACTCTTCAAGCAATCTGAAATAATATTTCATCAGTTCTTGTAATAATGGTAATCCGGGATCGAAACGAAGTTCATCGATTCGGTTGATTGGCAAAATTAGAGGAGAAGTCCCGGACAGAAAAGCAGCATCATACCGGGCTAATTCAGAGACAGGAATACGCTTTTCAATGATCGGAAACCGATGTTTATGGCAAATATCGAATACTCTTTTCCGGCTTGTGCCGGGAAGAACATACTCTAAAGGGGCAGTAAAGATGACATTGTCCCCGATAAAGAACACATTGGAACGGGAACCTTCTGTGATATATCCTTCTTTATCGACCAATAAGACCTCGTACACCTGTTTTTGTTTTATCAGTCGGTTCGTACGTGTCCGTAAATCCGTATTGATGTATTTTACACCGGGATTTTCACGCATGGCGGAATAAGTCAGGGTCGGAACTCCTTGTTTATAATCTTCGGAAGTGGGATAAGCATGCGGAATTTGGAAAATATATTCATCCGGTTTGCCCGATGTAAAATGCAGTACGTATTTCAGATTACCTTCGGTCATGTTTTCCAGCCGGATAAAATGCTGCAATTTATCCGGTAGGTTTAAATCTTCCACATGAATATCGATGTTTGATTTTTTTAGTGAATTATCCAATCTTAAGAGATTATCTTTTAAGAAGATGGGATTCCCTTTAAAAATCCGGATCACTTCGTATATGCTCAGGCCCTTTTCAAATATTTTTTCTGAAAATCCGGCCTCTGATGTAACAAGGTTATTCTGTAAAATCATGGCTTTACAATATTCAAATCGTTTATTCTTATAAGTTTTTACAAAGATACAAAATACCTATTTCCGTTTCTCAATAATTTGGCGTAATTTTGGGCACATTTATGGAGAATAGCTTACAAATACAACAGATCGAGCTGTTCCTGGAAGAGGTGATTATCCGGGAGCTGGGTAAAATGCAGGAAATAGAAATTTCTTATATGCCATTTGTATTGATGGGACAGGCGATCGAGGTATTGGGCGGCTTTCTGGACAATAAACCGATGAAAGCGAAAGGACAGTCTTCCCGTCGGTTTTCAAATAGTGTAAACCGGTTGTTCGGAGGAAGATATCGTTTGTTGAACGATAAGCTTTATTTATATGATAAATTGCGCAACCAAATGACACATACATTTATTCCAGGAGGGGATTTGTTGCTTTTAAACCATGCAGATCCTGCCGGTCGTTATCAGCATTTACAGTATTCCGGAGGAAAATTAGTTTTAATAGCCGACGTGTTTTATCAGGATATTTGTCAGGCTTGCCGGCGTTTGGTGAATCATTTGAAGGAAGGCCGGATAAAACCGAAAAATATAGCATTTGAGAATGAAGGATAAACGGATCATATTGATCGGAGCAGGGAATGTCGCTCATCATTTAGCTCCTGCCTTATTGAAAGCAGGGTTGAATTTGTGTCAGATTTATAGCCGGAGTATCGAATCGGCCCGGGAATTAGGCAGGAAAACCGGTATTACTTATACTGCTGATCTTTTCGGTATCTATCCGGATGGGGATATTTATATTTTTTGTGTAAGTGACGATGCATTACTCTCACTGTTCAAGAGTATCCGGATCAATAAAGAGGCTATAATCCTGCATACGTCCGGCAGTTTGCCCATGGATATTTTTAAGCCCTATGTCACTTATTACGGAGTTTTGTATCCTTTACAGACTTTTACCAAAAAGAGGGATCTGGATTTTAAAGAGATCCCCTTGTGTATCGAGGCTTCGAATCCGGAGGTTCTGGAAGTGCTCCGGGGATTGACAAGACTCTTGTCGGTGAGAGTAGAGGAAATTTCTTCAGAGAAAAGGAAAACTTTGCACTTGGCTGCAGTCTTTGCCAATAATTTCGTCAATCATTTATACGGTATTGCCGGGCAGATTTTGGAACAGGAAGGATTGGATTTCAGTTTATTACGCCCTTTGATTTTTGAAACGGCTCACAAAGTCATGCTGATGACTCCCGAAAATGCCCAGACAGGTCCTGCCCGCCGGGGAGATGAGTCGATCCTGGGTATGCATAAGGCGATGCTGAAAGATAACCGGAAATTATTAAATTTGTATACCCAACTTTCTGATTCTATCCGTGCTTCCGTATTGAAGTCTGCCGAACAGAAAGCGGAGAGCGATAATAAACCTTTAATGTTAACTTTGTGGTAATCAAAATAGAAAATGAAATTTTTTAAAGACGAACTTAAAAAAATACGGGCTTTTGTATTCGATGTCGACGGAGTATTGTCACATCAATCCCAAAATCTCACACCGGACGGAGAATTGATAAGAACTTCCTGTACGAAAGACGGATATGCCATTATGTACGCTATCCGGAAAGGGTATATCATTGCCGTTATTTCGGGAGGTGGGGCACCGGGCGTACGCGAACGTTTGGAGAAATTAGGAGTCAGACCGGAGGATATTTATCTCAAAGTCGCTAATAAAACAGAGGCTTTAGCAGAAATCGAACAACGTTATTCACTGGACAAAGAAGCCATTATGTATATGGGCGACGACATTCCGGATTATAAAGTGATGACCCAAGTCGGATTACCGGTTTGCCCGCTGGATGCTTGCGAGGAAATCAAATCGGTTGCCAGGTATATTTCTGATATCACTGGAGGAGACGGATGTGTAAGAGATGTTATTTCCCAGGTGCTGAAAGCGAAGGGAGATTGGATGGATACCAACTGTTATGTAAAAAGCATGTAAATTGAAGAAAAAGTTTATTTATATAATAATAAGTAAGTATGTATGAGATACTTCGGTTAATACGGATTCGTACAATTGCTTTTGCAGCTCTGACGATGTATGCCATGCGTTATCTGGTCATTCGGCCGATGCTGGATATCAATGGATTGGCTTTACAAATGACCGGGTGGGCGTTTTTTCTGCTCGTTGTTGCCGTATGCTGTCTGATATCGGGGGCTTATGTGATCAACGATTATTTCGATACCAAAAGCGATCGGATTTCAGGAATTAAAAAGGTCGTTGTAGGAAAAAGCATTAGCCGGAGAGTGGCCATATCGTTACATACTGTACTTAACCTGTTTGCCGTTTCTATCGCCTTTTATCTGGGATTTGCCGTGGGAGTCTGGAAAATCGGAATCCTGTTCCTGTTGGTATCCGGAATCCTTTGGTTCTATTCTTCTACTTACAAGAAATATTTTTTGACGGGAAATTTGTTGGTGGGTATACTGGCTTCTTTGATTCCAATCAGTGCTATCGTTTACGAAATTCCGTTATTGAATATGGCTTATGCAGAACTCCTCATCGAAACCGGAACGAATTTTTTATACATGTTCGATTGGGTATTTGGATTCGCCTGGTTTATCTTTTTGAATACTTTGATGTATGAGATCAATAAGGATATATACACGGTAGAAGGAGACCGGGAAAACGGGAATCATACCATTCCTGTAAAGTTGGGAATCAGGGCGGCAGAAGGAATTATTACCGCTTTAGCAGGTGTAGCTATGATTTCGGCTGTGCTGGCCTATTTCGTCGAATTCTCAGCTTCTTTAGCCATACTGATTTACATCATCTTCGCTTTGTTGCTTCCTTATGGGATATATATCATCTCCATCTTGAGCGGTAAGCGGAAAAGACGCTTCCAATTGTGGCTGATTCGTCTGATTATGGTATTGTGTTTGGGTGTCAGTGTATTTTTAAGACATTTCTTTCTCCTTATTTTTGCAGATTGAACGATCGGATAATAAAAATAAGATCTATGGAATATAAATTAATATTGGCTTCGGCTTCTCCAAGACGGCATCAGTTGATGTGTGATGCCGGATTTAAGTTTGAAGTAAGACTAAAACATACGGAAGAAATCTGGCCTGAGGGATTGGCCGTAGAGGAGGTTCCGCTTACCG
>OJMN01001369.1_pt1 | contig 14174 bp, 9 predicted proteins | sample 1597261 | NCBI WGS metagenome assembly OJMN01 (sample SAMEA2452130, study PRJEB22498) | human gut metagenome | biome: human feces; feature: human gut; material: feces | place: Australia | collected 2012 | reverse complement strand
GTCCAACCGCTGTAATATCGTTTTGTATTCGTCATTAAACAGGGTATATTTCAGAAAATCCGTTTCGCAGCTTACCCACGGTTCCAGTTTGACAACTGCCTGCCGCAATGATGGCAGGCAATTGAACAATTCTTCGTAAGTCATAAAGCGGACTCCCGTCTGCAAGCTCCTGCCGGCTTCGACAAAGTATTCGATGCGTTTGGACGGAGAGTTGCTGACAACGATTATCTGCATTTCCCCTACTCCGTAATCATCGGGTAATACCACATTTCACCGTCGTCCTCATCAGCTTCTTCCGATTCTGCAATATCAATCTTCATCGGAAGTTCCTGCAACTTCTTCTTCATGCCCTTGCTCAAATAATTGTAGCGCATATTAATAAACTTCAAATGGGCAATCTTGTCCATATTGTCCAGCAAGAGTTGGGCACCTTCATCTTTGAGGACACCTGCCGAAATATCCATTGTCTCCAATTGAGGAAGGATATCCGACTCCAGGAACATTTTTACAATCTCATCCTGTTCTTCCGAGTTCACGATGCCAAGATAAGTCAATTTCGGGAAACGCGTCTTAGAGAAAAGCGGACGGAATATTTCAATATCAGCTTCAAAGCCGTAGTCTTCCACGCCGACATACAGAACCAGTTTTTCCAGATTCGGAAAATCGGACGCCAGAATATCCTCTACGACTTCCGTAGGAAGACCGCCACTGATAATCTCCAGTGAACGCAATTCCGGACGTGAGGTTTGTCCCAGGCGCAGGCAATTCGTACCTTTTATTTTCAAGTCTTTCAATTTGGGCATAGCGTCGAGCAACGGGCTGAGGTCTGCCTGTTCAATCCAGGAGATCTCCTGTTCTTCCTGATCGATATCTCCCCAAAACAAGCCTTCAATGTGTGCAAATTTATCTTTATTTTCGAGTATTCCTTTCAGTAAATCGGAGCAATCTTCACCTTCATAGTCCCAACAACCGATAGTGATTTGTTTATATTCGGGCAGATGCTTGTCTTTCAGAATCTTATCCAATAGCCGGACATCGTTTTCGTATTCATCATAACTCAAAGTGTATTTCTTGGCTTCCACTTTCATCTCGCGTGCCGTTTCCTCTGCTGTTTCCACATAGCCTTTCTTTGTTTTCTCCGCAATAAGTTTATTGGCAGCTTTTTCGGCTTCTTCAGCAGTCGAGTAGTTTTTGACTTGTGTCTGACCGTCTGTTCCCAATTTGCCATAGTTAACGGTTACGTCTGTTCCAACTACATCTATACTCCAGAATTTCTGTGACTTAAAGTCTTGAAATACGAATACTCTTTTCATAATACTTTTTTTAATGGTTGATATTTGCCCATTCAAAGCGCAAGAACGCATGAACGACGTCTGCAAAAATAATTATTTTTCGCCACGTACAAAGCAATCGTACACTAAACTTTCAAAACTAGAAAATACAAACAAGAAGGGCTGCCCCCGTTTTCCGGAGCAGCCCTTACTATTCAGTTTCTATACTTCTGTATTAATCTTCAATAGTACATATACTTACGCGGTTCCAATCCGGTTCGGTAAACATGTCACCTACGCCCTGACCTTCGGCAGTGATACGGGAAGCGTTAATCTTGTATTTATTGACCAGGATAGTCTTGACAGCTTCCGCACGTGCGGCAGCTATTCTAGCATTGACTTCCACACTTCCTTCCGGAGAAGCGTATCCTTTGATAATCACTTTTGAATCAGGATATTTCTTCATGTAGGAAGCTACACGTTCCACATTCGGAAGTTGCGAAGCATCTACCACCGAGCGGCCTTGTCTAAAGGTAATGATAGATTCCGGAACCCTGTTTGTCTTTACCACAGCAGCGGGAACAATCTTTGTGCGGCAATCTTCCAGATCACGCTTCAATCCACTGATTCTTTGGACAGCATTATTCAGTTCACTGTTTTTATTATTCACTTCACCGCGTAGGGCATTGATAGAAGAATTCAGATCATCAATTTCTGCCTGATTATAAACTTTCACTTTGGTGAAGTAATGGTTTCCGTTACTTGTTTTGAAATGATAAGTCAGCCCGGCTGTTATTTCAAAAGCCGCACTATTGACATTAAAACGGCTTTTTGCTCTATTAAAATCACCTTGCATATCGTACACGATAGCTGGTTGAAGTCCAAGGGTCCAGGCCTTACTTTCTCCAAGGTTAAAATTAAAATTCATTCCAAAACGGGTGGACCAGGAATTCTGGTCTCCATCGCCGCTTGCATAATAATGTAACCAACCCATTCCGGCCACAGCTTCCACTTCAAACAAACGAGGTTCGCCCGTGTAACTTGCAAATAGATTCATCAAATTGACTTTACCCAATACGCTGACATCCGAAGCATCGAAAGCCGTTTTACTGGATGTGGTATTGATATATCCCATTCCTTGGAATCCCAAACCGAAGATAGGAGTTAATTGCTTTGAGACTCCCACTCCAAAAGTGGGACGCATACCTTTAAAGAAAGCACTGTGAGTAAGGGGAGTAACTCCACCGGCATTTACTCCGACAGACCAATTATCTGTAAGTTTGGTACCTTCTACAACTGATTGGGCATTTGCTACTGTAAAGCCACCCAATATAAAAGCTAATAAAATAATAGATTTTCTCATATTCATAAGTTTTAAATGTAATGTTTTATCTGCTAAATCATTAGAAATGTATTGTTTGTTCATGTCTAACTTTCTAGTTCATTTTTTAATTCGTTATTCACTTTAAACAACATATCATATCAAAAATTAGTTCGCAAGCCATGAGCCCTATTAACATCTATTATGCTTTCGAAAAATCTAAAATATGGAAACATCAATGCAAACGCCTCATTCCCTGAAGAGAAAGGGATCCCAACATCGCTAACCATTATGCATCTTGTTTCATTATTCTACACTTTCATTCATCCATCAGGCAGGAAATACATAAACCGGACTCTACTAAAATACGAAGAATAGAACATAAACGGAAAGTTATCAGGTTGTTAATGCCATATATCGTTCTGATAAAGAGCGAATATTTTTCTTCCTTTTCAATTGGAATCTTGATTTAATTTCTAACTTTGCCGCCAACATCGGTTTCCGGAATGGCATTATCACCAGACGGAATTAAAAGGGAATCCAGTGAAAATCCGGAACTATCCCCGTAGCTGTAAGTTTTATCTCTCTCATAAAAAAGAGAAATGTTATGGCATTCATTTGCCACTGATTCATGAAACGGATCGGGAAGGCGCCACAACAAAAACAAGTCAGAAGACCTGCCGATAAAATTTCCGTTATTCCAGGCTTTCGGGTGAAAGGCAATAGAACGAATCGTACAGGTCCATTTTATTACAAGTCTCCAGAAATTGTCGTGCATGAATAACTATGTAGGCACTAAATCTATTTTGTTAATTCTTAAAATATAGGTATGATTAGTTCGGAGATATTCATTATCAAAAGAGACGGAAAAAAAGAAGCTTTTTCCCTCGACAAAATCAAAAATGCCATATCCAAGGCATTTTTATCAGTAGGTAGTTTTGCTACGCAAGATGTGATAACCAATGTGTTAAGCCGTGTCAGTATCAGTGACGGAACAAACGTAGAGGAAATCCAAAACCAGGTGGAAGTCGCCTTGATGGCAGAACATTATTACAGCGTGGCCAAAGCGTATATGCTGTATCGTCAAAAACATTTGGAAGACCGTGAAGTCAGAGACAAACTTAAATTCCTCATGGATTATTGCGATGCTTCCAACCCTGCCAGCGGTAGCAAGTACGATGCCAACGCCAATGTGGAAAACAAGAATATCGCCACGCTGATAGGAGAACTGCCCAAATCCAATTTCATCCGCCTCAACCGCCGCCTGCTGACAGACCGTTTGAGGGATATGTATGGTAAAGAGGCTTCCGACCGTTATTTGGAACTCCTGAATCATCACTTCATCTACAAAAATGATGAAACCAATCTGGCAAACTACTGTGCCAGTATTACTATGTATCCCTGGCTGATAGCAGGAACAACAGCAGTAGGAGGCAATTCTACCGCCCCGACCAATCTGAAATCCTTCTGCGGAGGATTTATCAACATGGTATTTATCGTATCCAGTATGCTAAGCGGCGCATGTGCCACTCCTGAATTCCTGATGTACATGAACTATTTCATAGGTTTGGAATACGGACAGGACTATTATAAACACCCTGATAAACTGGCAGACTTGTCTCTGAAACAAAGATCGATCGATAAAATCATCACAGACTGTTTCGAGCAAATCGTATATTCCATCAACCAGCCTACGGGTGCCCGCAATTTCCAAGCAGTTTTCTGGAATGTGGCTTATTATGACAAGTATTATTTCAATAGCCTTTTCGAGCACTTTGTTTTCCCCGACGGAAGCAAACCCGACTGGGGTTCGCTTAGCTGGTTGCAGAAGCGTTTTATGAAATGGTTTAATGAGGAGCGTACACGCACCGTTCTGACATTCCCTGTAGAGACAATGGCACTCCTGACCAAAGACGGCGATGTACTGGATAAGGAATATGGCGACTTCACCGCTGAAATGTATGCCGAAGGACATTCATTCTTCACCTATATGAGTGACAATGCCGACTCTTTGAGTAGCTGCTGCCGTCTGCGTAATGAAATACAGGACAATGGCTTTAGCTATACATTGGGAGCCGGAGGAGTCTCTACCGGTTCGAAGAGCGTGTTGACCATCAATCTGAACCGTTGTATACAGCATGCTGTAAAATCAGGTATTCTCTACCCTTTCTTCCTGGAAGAAGTAGTAGACTTGGTTCACAAAGTACAGCTTGCCTATAATGAGAACCTGAAATTATTGCAGGCAAAGGGTATGTTACCTTTGTTTGATGCGGGTTATATCAATATGAGCCGCCAATATCTGACTATCGGCGTGAACGGACTGGTGGAAGCAGCCCAATTTATGGGAATCGACATCAACGACAATCCGAAATACGAGGCTTTTGTGCAGGAGATTCTCGGCATGATTGAGAAATACAATAAGAAATATCGTACCAAAGAAGTACTTTTCAACTGCGAAATGATTCCTGCCGAAAATGTGGGTGTGAAACACGCGAAATGGGACAAGGAAGCCGGATTCCAGACTTACCGCGAATGTTACAACAGCTATTTCTATATTGTAGAAGACAAATCGCTGAACATTGTCGATAAATTCCGCCTGCACGGGCATCGTTATATCGAGCATCTGACGGGTGGTTCGGCTTTGCACATGAATCTGGAAGAGCATCTTAGCAAAGAGCAATACCGGCAGTTGCTTCGTGTTGCCGCTACCGAAGGTTGCAACTACTTCACATTCAATATTCCGAATACAGTATGTAACAAATGCCATCATATCGACAAACGATATTTGCATGAATGTCCCGAATGTCACAGCGAGAATGTGGATTATCTGACCCGCGTCATCGGATATATGAAACGTATCAGCAATTTCTCCCAAGCACGGCAAAAGGAGGCCGATTTAAGATATTATGCTTCGGTACGCTGATTATGATATTGTTTTTCAGGAGATACCGGATGAGGTAACATTAGCCATCAACCTCTCCAACTGCCCCAACCATTGTAAAGGGTGCCACAGTGCATATCTAATGGAGGACGTAGGAGAACCGTTGACGGAAGAAAGTCTTTCTACCCTGCTCGGTAAATATGGAAAAGCAATTACCTGTGTCTGTTTCATGGGCGGTGATGCTTCACCCGCAGAAGTGGAACAATTAGCTGCTTTTTTACACAAGCAGACCATCACTCCGGTAAAAGTCGGATGGTACTCCGGGAAGAGCAAGCTGCCGGAGCACTTTGATGTATCTCATTTCCAATATATAAAGTTGGGACCTTACATCGAGTCTCTGGGAGGATTAAAATCTGAAACGACCAATCAACGGTTGTACCACATAGAAAATGGAATAATGGAGGATATAACTTATCGTTTTCTCCCCCATCATTCCAAAAAGATTTCTTAATAAGAGAAACGCTCAAACGGAGTATGTTATATTTACCGTTTGAGCGTTCTTTTTTCTAACTACTTCTTTTCATTCGTATTTATGATTTCAGTACCCGCTTCAATCTGTTTAATCCTTCTATCAACTGCTGTCGCGGACACGCAATATTGATACGGATAACCCCTTCACCAGTCTCTCCATACAGACTGCCTTCGTTCACCCAAAGTTTTTCTTTCTTCAACAAGTCTTTTACTATTTCTGCTGACGTTTGATTCAAGACCGAGCAATCCACCCAAACCAGATATGTACCTTCCAACATCATTACGGGAAATTCCGGAAGATATTCATCAAAATAACCTTTTAAATAGATGTAATTCGCAAACAAATAGATTTTAAGTTCTTCCAGCCATTCTTCGCCCTCATTGTAAGCAGCCATCAACGCCTCCACTCCGAAAGGATTCACATCACAAACTTCATTTATATTAATCGCTTTATCTATTCTCACCCGTACATTTGCATCTGCAGAAATAATATTGGCTATCTGAAGCCCTGCCAGATTAAAAGCCTTGCTAGGCGAAACAAAGGTTACCGAATTCATAAGAAACTCTTCTGATATAGAAGCAAAAGGAGTATATTCATGCCCCAGAAATACCAATTCACAATGAATCTCATCCGCAACCACAAAGACATTATTTCGAATACAAATCTCACCTATCCGCCTTAACTCTTGTTTGCTCCACACTCTTCCGGCAGGATTGTGCGGATTACATAACAACAGAAGTTTGACCTTCGGGTCTGAAACTTTCCGCTCCAAATCATCAAAGTCAATCTGATAGCCCCTGTTTCTATATACCAAAGGATTGGCAATCATCTCGCATCCGTTATTACGGATAGAGGAGAAAAAACAGTTATATACAGGTGTCTGCACCATTACTTTATCTCCAGGCACTGTCAATGCTTTAATCACAGCAGATATTGCCGACACAACACCGGTGGTATAAATAATCCACTCTTTTTCCATCCGCCAGGCATGTCGTCGAGCAAACCAATTTACAACTGCCTCGTAGTATGCATCAAGTACACATACATATCCGAAAATTCCATGTTCCACCCGTTTCTTCAGTGCCTCCACGACAGGGGGAGCCGTACGAAAATCCATATCAGCTACCCACATCGGCAATACATCCGCATCTTCAGCCGAATCCCATTTATAAGAATTCGTTCCTCTGCGTGGAATAATTTCATCGAATTTATACTTCATATTTCAATTAAAACAGGTTAGATCATCCCAAAGTTTCAATTCGCAATTTGCTGGTGATTTAATATTTTCGTCCAAAATGATTGCTCCGAAACTTTCGGCAACAATACTTCCCGTACGAGGATTTTTTACGCTATGAACGGGACTTTTAATCGTTGCCTTCACACTACTGTGTTCAAAAGCAAGGTCAGCATCTTCTGCCATCGTACAATTTTCCATCACCAGATCATGTGCGTAGCAAAGCGGTTGAGTCCCCGAAATCCTGCAATTTACCAAACGTAAGTTTTTAGAATGCCATCCCAGATATTCTCCGTTCAACTCGGAATCATAGACTGTTACATTTTCCGTATTCCAGAAAGCATCTTTGGAGTTGATAACTGCATTATGGATTTCTACATTCTTGCAATATTGGAACGAATAGTTCCCGTTTTGGGCATAGTTTTGTATCTTAATATTCTCACTGTGTATAAAAAGGTAATCCGCTTTATCAATCTGTACGTTCTTCAGCTCTATATTACGACAATACCAAAACGTTTCCAAAGCATTAGGCAACTGCACGTTTTCGAGTTTTATTCCGTCCATTTCACGGAACATCTTCGGTGCTTCTACCAAGGTATCTGCCATTTGCAGACTTTGAGAGTACCATAGAGCAGCACGGGCTCCCTCTGTAAAGAGACAGTTTTTCACAATGAATCCGTTGGTATGCCAAAAAGGATATTTTCCTTCAAAGCGACAGTTGATTGCTATAATATTACTACATTCTTTCAATGCAGATTCACCGGCGTGAATTGTTACATCTTCCAGTTGAAGGTCGTGGGTCGCGAACAGAGGACGTTCGCCTCCATATTCTTTATTTCTTATTTGTTCCATTAGTTTATTCTTTAATCTGTTATTTCAAAAGTTACATTTACGCCTCCTGAACCAAGGGCGGAGGCCAGTCCTGAAGGATTTGTTATACGTCCTAAACGGGTATAAGTATATGAAGTGGAAAAGGTTTCATAAAATAGGACCACACAAGTGGAACCGTAAAGCATCAAGTCACCTGTCCGAATAGTCCCGGGATTGGACGACGCTGTCGGCAAACCATTCGACAGATAATAATATTTTTCATTACCATGCAGTTCAGACATATCCACTGTCATAGGGAGTAGTCTCTTAAATGCTTTCGCAGTCTCATTATTTTCCAATGTGGCATTGAATGAAACAGGTCCGATTGTTATTTTAAGATTATTGCTCACTGGGGTATCATCGTTATTGTCGTCATTATCATCGGGATTATTGCCATTATTGTTACTGCCATTATCACCGGAACCAGAACCATTACCCGGAATCACTTGTTGACCTGTTCCCTGTATGGGTTCATCTTCGCTACATGATGCGGAACCGATCGATAATGTCAGCATAGTAAGAATTGCTATTATATAGTATCTCATATTTATAGTATTAAAACTTATTTCTTTAGATATTCCTTAAAGAAGGATTCCAGTTTATTAAATGGAATAAGGCTCACACGATCGTAAAGATCTACGTGTCCGGCACCGGGTACTATATACAATTCTTTAGGTTCGGCAGCCAATCGGTAGGCGTCTTCACTAAATTCACGTGAGTGGGCATTTTCACCGGTAATGAAAAGCATAGGGCGGGGTGAAATAGTCTCAATATCTTCGAAAGGATAGAAATTCATAAATTTCACATTACTTGAAAGTGTAGGATGAGTGGTGGTCATAGGAGTTGCTCCGTCGGGGGTAAATTCTCCTCTTTGTGTACGGTAGAACTCATAAAACTCCCGTTCAATCGGACTGGACTTTTCTGTCAGTTGATGTACAGTACCACCTGTATATTTAGTTTCTCCACCTAAAAATTCAGCATAACGCTGTTCTGCCGCTTCAGCCATTATTTGCTTTCTCTGTTCCAATGTCAATGAGTGTTTTAACCCATTACGGCTAGCCGTACCCATATTGTACATACTGATTGTCGCAATGGCTTTAAGGCGAGGGTCTATTTTCGCTGCACTGATAGCAAAACTTCCACTGCCGCAAATACCGATTACTCCAATTAGATTCCGGTCAACAAACGGACGGGTACCTAAAAAATCAACTGCGGCACTAAAGTCTTCCGCATAAACTTCCGGCAGAACAGCATTGCGCGGCTCGCCTTCACTCCCACCCCAAAAAGACAGGTCTATGGAGAGTGTTACAAAACCCCGTTCGGCCATTTTCGTTGCGTAAAGATTCGCGCTCTGTTCCTTGACAGCTCCCATTGGATGTCCGACAATGATTGCAGGGTATTTGTCCCCTTCTTTCATATTCTTAGGCAGAAACAAATTTCCGGCTACCTTCATTTTATACTGGTTGGAAAAAGAAACTTTCTTCACACTTACCAAATCACTTTTATAAAAGTTATCTGCATCTGTCTGTGCAGAAGAAAAATTAGTTCCGAGCATCATAATAAATACAGCTGTTAATAATAAAATCCGTTTCATATCTCTTGCGTTTTAATAATTAAATAATTGATTATCTATTTCTACGTTGCAAAAATAGGGTGAAATAAAGAGACTGTATGTAGATGAATTACTGACATTATTACCCGAATTACAGATTCTGTTTTTTATCAATCTGCTATAATATCTATTCTAACCTATTTAAGGAATGAAGTAAGTATCAAAACCAGAGAAGCCAAAGTCAAACTTCCTGCTTTTGCGAACGCCAAGTTTATTAGGAGAAGTAACTAAAAAATCATTAAACAAAATAAGAAAAGTCGAAACTAAAAACCAATATATATTATCTACTATTTTTAGGTTTATCATCAGTCACATTTTCCAAGGTCGGTAATATAGGTAAAATAATCCGTAATCTATATACAAACCGAATCTAAAATCAGCAGTATCTTTGCAGTGTGATAAAGATAATAGGTATAAACGTAAAAAAACAAATTGATATGTATTTAGAAAATATTTACTCTCCTGCAGACGTAAAGAAGTTATCGTTTCAAGAACTCAACGATTTAAGTAATGAAATCCGTGCATCACTCCTGCAAAAGTTGAGTGAACACGGCGGGCATTTCGGACCTAATTTTGGAATGGTGGAAGCGACTATCGCTTTACATTATGTATTCAATTCACCGGAAGATAAGATTGTTTTTGATGTATCGCATCAGAGTTATGTGCATAAGATGCTGACCGGACGGAAAGATGCTTTCCTCTATCCGGCAGAGTATGACAACGTATCCGGTTATTCCGAGCCACATGAAAGTAAGCATGATTTTTTTGTTATCGGTCACACTTCCACTTCCGTCAGCCTGGCTAGCGGATTGGCGAAAGGACGCGACCTGACCGGCGGTAATGAGAATATCATAGCCGTGATAGGCGACGGATCTTTAAGTGGCGGCGAAGCATTCGAAGGATTGGACTATGTGGCGGAGCTTGGTACAAACATGATTATTATTGTCAACGACAATCAAATGTCTATTGCCGAGAATCACGGTGGTCTTTACAAGAACCTGAAAGATTTGCGTGACAGCAACGGTCAGTGCGAATGTAATTTCTTCAAGGCTATGGGATTGGATTATATGTACGTGAACGACGGCAATAATGTGGAAGCATTGGTTGAGGCTTTCTCTAAAGTGAAAGATATTCAGCATCCGATAGTAGTACATATTAATACCCTGAAAGGCAAAGGGTATGAACGCGCAGAACTGGACAAAGAGACTTACCATTGGCGTACTCCGTTCAATATAGAAACCGGAGAATCCAAGTTTGGCGAAACTGCGGAAGATTATAGCGAAGTAACCGCTCAATATCTGCTGAAAAAAATGAAAGAAGACAAGCGGGTGGTAACAATTACTTCGGGTACTCCTGCCGTTCTCGGGTTTACTCCCGACCGTCGTCAGGAAGCCGGCAAGCAGTTTGTTGATGTCGGTATTGCCGAAGAACATGCAGTGGCACTTGCTTCCGGTATTGCCGCTAATGGGGGAAAGCCTGTTTATGGGGTATATAGCACATTTATCCAACGATCTTACGACCAGCTATCGCAAGACCTCTGCATCAATAATAATCCGGCAGTCCTCTTGGTATTTTGGGGAACATTATCCGGTATGAATGATGTAACTCATCTCTGTTTCTTCGATATTCCGCTTATCAGTAATATTCCGAATATGGTCTATTTGGCACCAACCAGCAAAGAGGAATATCTTGCCATGCTGGAATGGAGTATCCGTCAGAATGAACACCCGGTGGCTATCCGTGTGCCCGCAACAGATGTGATTAGCTGTGGCGAGTCTGTGGAATCCGATTACAGCGTTCTCAATCGTTATAAAGTCGCTCATCGCGGTTCGAAAGTAGCTATCCTTGCGTTAGGTTCGTTCTTCGGATTAGGACAGTCGGTGCTGTCATTGCTGAAAGAAAAGGCAGGTATTGATGCAACGCTTATCAATCCCCGATATATCACCGGCATTGACAATGAGCTAATGGAAGAACTGAAAGCCGACCACCAACTAGTGATTACATTGGAAGACGGTGTGTTGGACGGTGGTTTCGGTGAAAAGATTGCCCGTTATTACGGTGCCAGTGATATGAAAGTCCTTAATTATGGAGCGAAGAAAGAATTCGTAGACCGGTACGACATACAAGAGTTACTTCGTGCCAATCATCTGACAGATGAACTGATTGTAGAAGATATCAGAAAGATTATCGGCTAAAGAAGTCCTAACCAGTTCATTATATATTCATGTAGGTTGATGCACTTCCGTAACGGGGGATATGCATCAACCTACTTCTATTTACTATCTATTCTGACTGTCTATCTCTTTAAGCAATTCGTCAACAGCCGTTTTCAGTTGCATATCTTCCCCTTTCACTACCGTTTCAGGGCTATTGGCAACCTTAATATCAGGCTCTAACTGGCTATTTTCCAGATAACTTCCATCCGGCAGACGATAACCGATAATAGGAATACCGAATACCAGTGAAGGGTCTTGCAATGTTTCCCAAGATACGCTTGTCATTGTTCCCGGCACAGGCATACCGACCAGTTTGCCTATCTTCTGGTGTTTGTACACCCAAGGCGTACCGTGCGCATTGGAATAGTTAGCTTCACACTGCAACATGATAGAAGGTTTATTCCAGCGACGGCTCGGCATATCACAGGCTTCGCGTCCGCGTACTACCTGCGTAAAGTATTTCTGACCGCTGAAAAGTATCTCGATATCTTCGTGCAGACGACCGCCGCCATTGAAACGGGTATCAATCACAATTCCGTCACAGTTGTTATATTTACCCAAAATATCCGAGTAAACAGTACGGAAACTTCCGTCGCCCATGGACTGGATATGTACATACCCCAACCGGCCGTTCGACCATTTCTCAACATCGGCAGCACGTTGTTTTACCCAACATTTGTATAACAAACCGTTGAGTCTTCCGCTAGTGATAGGCATTACCACTTCTTCCCAACGCTCCTTATTCTGCGGATTATACAACGAAACCAGGGTTTTCTTTCCGGCTTTATTATTCAGTAAAGCAGTAATATCCTTATCCGGAGCCAGTTCCTCACCGTTAATCTTTTCAATAATGCAGCCTGCTTTTACTTTTGTACGGGAATGGTCGAACGGGCCTTTCTCGATTACCTCAGCGATTTTCATTCCTTTTTCCTGGTAATTCCAATCGAACAACAAGCCCAGATTAGAAGTTACATCTCCCCCGCCTCTCGGAGAATAACGTCCTCCGGTATGCGAAACATTCAGTTCGCCCAACCATTCGCTCAATAATTCCGCAAAGTCGTAGTTGTTGTCAATATGAGGCAGGAACTTGCGGTAAGCAGCCGTCATAGCATCCCAATCGACCCCATGCATAGTAAGATTGTAGAAGCGTTTTTGATGTTGCTTGTACACATGGTCGAACATTGCTTCACGCTCGGCAGCCAAGTCCATTTTCATTTCAGCCTGATAACTGATTGATTTCAATGCATCCGACTTCGCATCCATTTTCTGCATCATCCGGCTTCCCAACAAGAAAATGTCCCCTTTCTTATCCAACATCAATGATGCCCAACCGGTATTGAGTTTGTGCAAACGTTTTGTGTCTTTTTCACGAAGATTCATTTTCCAAAGGTCATAGCCGCCTTCGAAAGCTGAGAAGTAATAAAGATTCTCTCCGTCTTTTGAGAGTATGGCACTGCCTAAATCGGAAGAGTTGGGAGTCAGACGGACGATACGGTCTTCAATGCCGTTAAGCTCTACTACTATATCTTTCTTGTCTGCTTTATCTTCGGATGACTTGTCCTCGTCAGCTTCATCCTTTTTGGACTTATTTACATCTTTCTTCTTGTCACCGTCTTTCGCTTTCTTCTGTTCCTTTTCTAATTCTTTGAGCAGTTCGAAGTCTTCCTTGCTTAAGCGATAGCGGTCATAAGCATCCTGATTCAAGAATACCAGCATCACATCCTGTTGTGAACCCCAAGAAGCATGCGCACGCATACCGTAACGTTCAGTTTGGAAAAGAATAGCGTTTCCGTCCAGTACCCAACGCGGAGAACCGCTAATATATCCGCTGTTAGTCAAGTTGGTAATAGTACCGCCTTGTGCGCTGACAATACCTATATCCGAATAAGGATCATGGCGATTGCCAATAAATTCAAGAGTAAACCATTTGCCGTCCGGCGACCATTCATAGTCGAATCCGCCTCCGGTATTATACCATGTAGAACCGTCCGTCACTTGACGAACTTTCTTCGTCTTTAAGTCAAGTACCATTAAGCGGTTACGGTCTTCGATAAAAGCCAGCTCCTTACCGTCCGGAGAATATTGCGGATAAGCACGTTCCACTGTTTTTGAAGGAAGCAAGACTTCTTCCTCGATAAGAGTTGCATTAGGGAAATTGGCTTCTTCCTTACGGGCTATTTTGGCGGTGTAAAGTTGCCAGTTACCCGTCCTTTCACTGGCATAGACCAGCGTCCGGT
>OJMN01001363.1_pt1 | contig 14226 bp, 10 predicted proteins | sample 1597261 | NCBI WGS metagenome assembly OJMN01 (sample SAMEA2452130, study PRJEB22498) | human gut metagenome | biome: human feces; feature: human gut; material: feces | place: Australia | collected 2012 | reverse complement strand
TTTCCGGTAGTTTGGAGTTCGGTACGGTGAAGCAGATGAAAAAGGATATGGTGACGGAAATAGCTGCAACGTTGGCTTTTTCGGCTATACAAAACAACGATAAAATCGGGGTTATCTTTTTCTCTGACCGGATAGAGAAATTCATTCCACCTAAGAAAGGGCGTAAGCATATCTTATATATTATTCGCGAACTGATTGACTTTAAAGCGGAGAGTCGGAGGACTGACATCCGGCTCGGACTGGAATATCTGACAAACGTAATGAAGCGTCGTTGTACAGCCTTCCTGTTATCCGATTTCATTGATCAGGGGAATTTTAAGAATGCAATGACTATCGCCAACCGGAAACATGATATGGTGGCTATCCAGGTGTATGACCGCAGGGTAGAGGAACTGCCGGCTATCGGTTTGATGAAAATAAAGGATGCTGAGACCGGACATGAGCAGTGGATTGATACTTCGTCGCGTGCTGTTCGTCGTGCTCATCACGACTGGTGGGTGAATAAACAGGTGGAACTGAACGAAACATTCACTAAGAGCAATGTCGATAATGTGTCGGTACGTACCGATCAGGACTATGTCAAAGCATTGATGAATTTGTTTGCGAAACGAAATTAATCGGAAAAATGAAAAGATATCTATTTCTGATAGCCCTATTGGGGATGTTGACTGGCAAGGCAGTGGCTCAGTCGGTAACAGTGGATGCTACCATTGACTCTCTGCAAATTTATATCGGTGACCAGGCGAAGATTAAACTTCAGGTAGCCTTGGATGCCGATAAACGGGCTATTTTCCCTGTTTATACGGATACACTGGTAAGCGGTGTGGAGATTATAGATGTTGCAAAGCCGGATACGCAGTATATAAATGATGATAAACGAATGCTGATTACGCAGGAGTATACTGTTACATCATTTGACTCGGCATTGTATTATCTGCCACCGATGGAAGTATTGGTGGATAATAAGGCATATCGTTCGAAGGCATTGGCACTGAAGGTATATTCGATGAATGTGCCATTGGATCCAGAGAATCCGGAACAGTTTTTTGGTCCGAAGACAGTAATGCAACCTCCTTTTGTGTGGGAAGATTGGTATGGGATTATCACCTGTGGCATATTGCTTATTCCGATTGCATTATTACTTATCTATCTGATCATGCGTATCTGTGACAATAAACCTATTATCCGTAAGGTAAAGGTTGAACCGAAGTTACCTCCGCATCAGATGGCGATGAAAGAAATAGAGCGTATCAAAGGGGAAAAAGTATGGCAAAAGGGACAGCCGAAGGAGTATTACACGGAATTGACAGATACTTTGCGTACGTATATTAAAGAGCGTTTTGGTTTCAATGCTTTGGAAATGACCTCTTCGGAGATTATAGAAAAGCTGCTTGAAATGCAAGATAAAGAAGCTATTGCAGATTTACGTTCTCTTTTTGAGACTGCCGATTTGGTGAAGTTCGCTAAACATAATCCGTTGATGAACGAAAATGATGCGAATCTGATCAATGCCATCGAATTTATCAATGAAACCAAGGAGAAAGAAGTGGAGAATGCAAAACCGCAACCCACTGAAATTACCATCATTGAGAAACGTTCATTGCGTACTAAAATATTGCTGGGCATAGGCATCGTAGTATTGTCGGTTGCCTTGATTGGTTCGTTCGTTTATATTGGAATGCAGTTATACAATTATTTTGCGTAGTAGCAGAATTTAAGGGTAACTCCAATCTTAAATAGTAAATTGTTAAATAGTAAATACAATGGTTTTTGCCAATATTGAATATTTGTTTTTGCTGCTGTTGCTTATACCTTATATAGTATGGTATATTATGAAGCGGAGGAATAATGAAGCTACACTTCAGATTTCGGATGCTCGTGTATATGCTCATACGCCGAAGAGTTATAAGAACTATTTGTTGCATGTGCCTTTTATGTTACGGATTATTGCTTTGGCATTGATTATCGTAGTGTTGGCGCGTCCTCAAACTACTAATAGCTGGCAAAACAGTGAAATTGAAGGTATAGATATTATGATGGCCATCGACGTATCTACCAGTATGCTGGCAGAGGATTTGAAACCGAATCGTCTGGAAGCTGCTAAAGATGTGGCTGCGGAGTTTATCAATGGTCGGCCCAATGATAATATCGGTATAACTTTATTTGCCGGTGAAAGTTTTACGCAATGTCCGTTGACGGTGGATCATGCAGTGCTTCTGAATCTGTTTCAAGGCATTAAGTGTGGTATTATTGAAGATGGAACAGCAGTCGGTATGGGTATTGCTAATGCTGTTACCCGCCTGAAAGATAGTAAAGCGAAGTCTAAAGTAATCATTCTGTTGACGGATGGTACAAATAATAAAGGAGATATATCTCCGCTGACTGCGGCAGAAATAGCTAAGAGTTTTGGTATCCGGGTTTATACAATTGGTGTAGGTACAAACGGAATGGCTCCGTATCCTTATCCAGTGGGTAACACTGTGCAGTATGTCAATATGCCGGTGGAGATTGATGAAAAGACACTGACGCAGATTGCGGCTACCACAGAAGGTAATTATTTCCGTGCTACCAGTAATTCTAAGCTGAAAGAGGTATATGAGGAGATCGATAAGTTGGAGAAAACCAAGTTGAATGTGAAGGAATACAGCAAGCGCCAGGAAGAATACCGTTGGTTTGCTTTGGCGGCATTCTTGTGCGTGTTACTTGAAGTATTGCTTCGTAATTCTATCTTGAAGAAGATACCTTAAAACAATGCATTAATTGTAAATTACTAAATTGTACATAGAAAGATGTTTCGATTTGAAGAACCTACATATTTATACCTGTTGCTCCTGTTGCCTTTCCTGGCGGCTTTCTATCTGTACTCCAATTATCGGAGACGGAAAGCGATCCGCAAGTTTGGCGATCCGGTGCTAATGGCACAGTTGATGTATCTAAATATCGTCCGGATGTGAAGTTTTGGCTGGTGTTTGCTGCAATCGGACTGTTTGCTGTATTGCTGGCACGTCCGCAGTTTGGCTCTAAGTTGGAGACTGTGAAACGTCAGGGAGTAGAGGTAATGATTGCGTTGGATATTTCTAACTCTATGTTGGCACAAGATGTACAACCCAGTCGTCTGGAGAAAGCCAAGAGACTGGTAGCACAGTTGGTTGACAAAATGGAGAATGATAAGGTAGGTATGATTGTGTTTGCCGGTGATGCCTTTACACAGTTGCCTATTACAAGCGATTATATTTCTGCCAAGATGTTTTTGGAATCTATTAATCCATCGTTGATATCCAAGCAGGGTACGGCTATCGGTGCAGCTATTAATCTGGCTACCCGCAGTTTTACCCCCCAGGAAGGAGTAGGGCGTGCCGTCATCGTTATTACTGACGGTGAAAACCATGAAGGCGGAGCTGTGGAAGCTGCCAAGGCTGCTGCAGAAAAAGGTATTCAAGTCAGTGTTCTGGGTGTGGGTATGCCTGATGGTGCACCTATCCCTGTAGAAGGAACCAATGACTTCCGCCGTGACCGTGATGGAAACGTGGTTGTAACCCGCTTGAATGAGCAGATGTGTCAGGAAATAGCTCAGGCAGGAGATGGGATTTATGTGCGTGTAGACAACTCAAATGCTGCACAAAAAGTGATTGCTCAGGAGATTAATAAAATGGCGAAAGCGGATGTGGAAACACAGGTTTATACAGAGTTCAACGAACAATTCCAGGCTGTTGCATGGATTATATTGTTACTGTTGTTGGCTGAAATGCTGATTTTGGAACGTAAAAACCCGTTATTCCGTAATATCCATCTGTTTAAAAAGGAAGAAAGGTATGATGATGAGAAATAGAACTATCGGAATTATCTTGCTGCTACTGACGGCTATTTCAGTTTCTGCACAGAAAGCGGAACGCGACTATATTCGTAAGGGAAACCGTGCTTATAAAGATAGTACGTATGTAAATGCTGAAGTGAATTATCGGAAGGCTATTGATGTGAATCCGAAGTCAGCGATATCCATGTATAATCTGGGTAATACACTTATGCAACAGAATAAGTTGCAGGAGGCTATGGAGCAGTTTGTTGCTGCCACTAAAATGGAGAAAGATAAGGGTAATCTTGCTCAAATCTATCATAATATGGGAGTAATATTCCACTCCGGTAAGGATTATGCCAAAGCTGTGGAAGCATACAAAGAGTCACTACGTAATAATCCGAAAGATAACGAGACGCGTTATAACTTGGCTTTGGCTCAGAAAATGCTGAAAGATCAGGAACAGAATCAGCAGAATCAAGACCAGAACCAAGATCAGAATCAAGACAAAAAGGAGCAGGAAAAAGAACAAGATAAAGACAAACAAGACCAAAATCAACAAGATCAGCAGAACCAGGATCAACAGCAGCAACCTCCTCAGCCACAAGAAAATCAGATGTCAAAGGAAAATGCTGAACAGCTTTTGAAGTCGGTGATGCAGGATGAGAAAGATGTACAGGATAAGGTGAAGAAACAGCAAGTTATCCAGGGTGGTCGTTTGGAAAAGGATTGGTAAATAATAAAAGATACGATAATATATGAGAAAATTAATTTTCTTATGGATAGCACTGGTAGTAGTCAGTCTGCAAGCTTTGGCTAATGACAAGGTGTCATTTACCGCGTCAGCTCCTGATGCTGTAGCGGTGGGTGACCAGTTCAGACTGGCATATACAGTGACTACACAGAAGGTGAGGGATTTCCGTGCTCCTTCTATTAAGGGATTTGACGTACTGATGGGACCCAGTCGCTCTCAGCAAAGTAGTATGCAAATAGTTAATGGGGTATCGACCTCAACCAGCAGTATTACTTTCACTTATATACTGATGGCTACTGCTGAGGGTAGTTTCACAATTCCGGGAGCTACAATTACAGCCGATGGTAATCAGATGGTTTCTAATTCTGTGCAAATCAAGGTTCTGCCAGCAGATCAGGCCGGAGCAGCTTCTTCAGGCGGAGGTAGTAGTAGTCAACAGGGCAATACCAGCCGTGCTTCTTCAGGAACTTCTGTTTCCAATCAGGATCTCTTTATTTTGCCTACTATTAGTAAGGCCAATGTGTATGAACAAGAAGCATTCTTGCTGACTTATAAAATTTACACTCTGGTTGACCTTCGTGGTTTTGACAATGTTAAACTTCCTGATTTTAAGGGATTTCATTCACAAGAAGTAGAACTTCCGGGTGATAGAAAATGGAGCTTGGAACATTATAAGGGACGGAATTATCAAACTACCGTTTACCGGCAATTTGTGCTGTTTCCGCAGCAGTCTGGTAATTTGACTATTGATCCGGCACGTTTTGATGCTTCTATTGCTAAAGCTACTCAAGTATCTGATCCATTTGAAGCTTTCTTTAATGGTGGCAGTAACTACATTGAAGTCAAAAAGACATTGATGACACCGAAACTAACTGTAGATGTAAAACCCTTACCAGGCGATAAACCTGCTGATTTTTCCGGTGGAGTGGGAGAGTTTAGCATTTCTTCTTCCATTAATAGTACTAATGTAAAGACAAATGATGCTGTAACTATTAAACTTGTCATTTCCGGTACAGGCAATTTGAAGTTAATAGGTGATCCTGAGGTGAAATTTCCGGATGACTTCGAGGTATATGACCCTAAAGTTGATAATAAATTCAGGCTGACAAGTGCAGGGCTTTCGGGTAGTAAGGTTATTGAATATCTGGCTATTCCACGCAATGCTGGAACATTTAAAATACCAGCGGTGAAATTCAGCTATTTTGATATCAAATCCCGTACTTATAAGATATTGACTACCGAAGAGTATGAATTGCATGTAGAGAAAGGTGAAGGAAATGCAGCGCAAACTATTGCTAACTTTACGAATAAAGAGGATTTGAAAGTCTTGAATGAGGATATTCGCTTCATCAAGCAAAATGATGTGACGCTTTCTCAAAAGGGAGACTTTTTCTTTGACTCTATGTTATATTGGTTGCTCTATTTAGTACCTGGCATTGCGTTTATCATTTTCTTTATCATTTACCGTAAGCAGATAGCTGCTAATGCTAATGTTGCGAAAATGCGTACGAAAAAGGCAAATAAGGTTGCTGTTAAACGTATGAAGTTAGCTGGTAAGTTGTTGGCTGAGAATAAAAAAGATGTTTTCTATGACGAAGTCTTGAAGGCTCTTTGGGGATATATAAGCGATAAATTGAATATTCCGGTTTCTCGACTTTCAAAAGATAATATTGAAGAGGAACTTCGTAAATATGGAGTGGAGGATGCTTTGATTAAAGAATTCCTGGCTGCATTGAATGATTGTGAGTTTGCCCGTTTTGCTCCTGGCGATGATAATCAGGCTATGGATAAAGTCTATTCGGCTTCATTAGCAGTAATAAGTAAAATGGAGAATTCTATTAAACATTAATTAGGAGGTTATATGATGAAAAAAATACTGTTTTTTACTTTTGTTGGCCTATTAATGGCATTGACCTCTTCTGGACAGACTGCATCGGATACATTACAACAAGCGAATGATTCGGTAACAATAGGTTCACACACTGAATTTTCAGCTGCTGCGCAAGAGAATAGTGTGACAAAAGCAGAAGGAGATAGCGCATACGTGAAGAATGATTATGCCTCTGCTATTCAGATATATGAAGCTTTGCTGAAAGAAGGAAAAGCGGCCGAGGTATACTATAACTTAGGAAATAGCTACTATAAGGCTGGTGATATAGCAAAAGCCATTTTAAATTATGAGCGTGCACTTTTAATACAGCCAGGCAATGCTGATATTCGGGCTAATTTAGAGATTGCTCGTGCAAAAACGATTGATAAAGTGATCCCTGTACCCGAGGTTTTCTTTGTATCTTGGACGAAATCATTGATTAATTGTTTGAGTGTGGATGCTTGGGCGAAGGTAGGCGTCGTTTGTTTCTTTTTGTTGCTTGCATCTCTTTATTTCTTCTTCTTTTCCAAGCAAATCGTGTGGAAGAAAATAGGATTTATTGCAGGGATAGTATTTCTGGTGTTAGTTTTATTAGCGAATGTCTTTGCTTTTCAACAAAAAAATGAGCTATTGAATCGTAACAATGCTATCGTACTAACTCCAAGTGTAACAGTACGTAGTACTCCGAGTGAAAGTGGCACCAGTTTGTTCATATTGCATGAGGGACGGAAGGTTGAAATTAAAGATAACTCCATGCGTGAATGGAAAGAAATCCGCTTAGAGGATGGTAAAGTAGGATGGGTACCTGCGTCATCTGTTGAAGTTATCTGATAGATATAATTCTTTCATAATAAGATAGTTAATAATAGAAAGAAGCCTGTTGAAAGGGAAAATACAAATCTCCTTTTGACAGGCTTCTTTATTTTTGTAAAAAAGACACCGAAATAGTTTGTTTTATCTTTTTTTTTCCTTAAGTTTATAGCGTGATAAGTGAAACTCACAGAGTTATTAACCATTAAATTTATAAATATGAGAACAATAACATTTAATGAACTTCGCAGAATTAAAGATTCATTACCTACTGGTAGTATGCATAGAATAGCCGATGAGCTCGGATTGAACGTCGATACAGTTAGAAATTTTTTTGGCGGTCACAATTTTAAAGAGGGTAAGAGTGTTGGGATACATTTAGAGCCTGGTCCGGATGGTGGTTTGGTTATGTTGGATGATACTACCGTCCTTGATAGAGCTCTAAAAATTCTGGATGAAATGAATGCCAGTGCTGAGCCTGTTCGAGCTTAAGAAAAGAAAGTTATAAATGAATCCCAATTGATAGACAAACAATTGGGATTTCTTATTTGTTTATAAAGTAAAAACAGTTGATTATGGAAGACAAGTTAGTAACCTTAGCTATTCTGACTTATGCAAAAGCTCAGATATTGAAGAATGTGCTTGAAAATGAAGGTATTGAAACCTATATTCATAATGTAAATCAAATACAACCTGTAGTGTCTTCAGGTGTGCGCTTACGTATAAAAGAAAGCGATCTACCGCGTGCATTGAAGATAACTGAGAGCTCTGCTTGGCTTTCTGAAGAGGTAGTGGGAGGGAAGTCACCCAAAGTAGAAAAGGAGAGTAATAAGGTCTTAATTCCTGTAGACTTTTCTAATTATTCAATGAAGGCATGTGAGTTTGGTTTTAATTTCGCTCAGAATATGGGAGCGGAAGTTGTGTTGCTTCATGTTTATTTTACACCAATCTATACCACGTCATTACCTTATGGAGACGTTTTTAATTATCAGCTAACAGACGATGAAAATGTAAAAAACATATTACAAAAAGTTCATGCAGATTTAAATACTTTATCTGACAAGGTAAAAGCAAAAGTAGCTTCAGGAGAGTTCCCGAATGTAAAATATAGTTGTGTATTGCGTGAAGGTATTCCAGAAGAGGAAATTCTTCGTTATTCGAAGGAATATCGGCCACGTATTGTGATTATGGGGACTCGTGGTAAAAATCAGAAAGATATAGATTTAATTGGTAGTGTAACTGCTGAGGTAATTGAGCGAAGCCGCGTACCAGTTTTAGCCATTCCGGAGAATACTCCATTTAAACAGTTGGCAGAAGCTAAACGTATTGCATTTATCACCAATTTTGATCAACGGGATTTAATTGCATTCGATTCTTTGATTGCTGCTTTAAAGCCATTTCATTTCTCTGTATCTTTGATTCATCTGTCAGATGTTAAGGACACTTGGAATGAAATTAAATTAGGTGGTATTAAGGAGTATTTTCAAAAACAGTACCCGGACCTGGAAATTCATTATGATGTTGTGATGAATGATGATTTCTTGAACAGCTTAGATAATTACATAAAAACTAATCATATTGATATAATTACGTTGACTACTTATAAACGTAATATATTCTCTCGCTTATTTAATCCAGGTATTGCTCGGAAGATGATTTTTCATTCCGATACACCGCTGTTAGTTATTTATGGACGCCCAAGCTAAAATAAATAGCGCAAGCATTTCAAATTAATAATAACGATTATGTTTAATATATGGCACTAATATTCTTCTTGCATAATTAAAGCCAACTTCTTAGGTCTACCCATATCTTTTGGCGGTCCTGCCCCTGTGTGTACGGAGTGGCGTGTAGCCTTATTTTATTGCGGGTTAAACGTCCCCAGCCCTCAAGTGCGGTGCGGCTTATACGGTATGTGTACTTAATCATATAAAATAAACCCTAAAAGTTTTTTGTCTAACTTTTAGGGTTCACTTCAAAAAGCAGTTTTTTAAGTTTATACTACATCAGCTTTTCAATTTCTTCAAATTCTGGTCCCATATCTAAATTATAATATACTCTGTAAAGACCATTCAACCATAAATCCTTTTGGTCAGGTTTTAATTCTCTTGCTTTTTCATAGCAAGGTTTTGCATTTTCATAGAAAGCTTTCAAAGTAATCTGATCTTCTTTATATTTAGGATCATTAACGTCAGTAGTAGCTTTTTCTGAGAAGTCTTGAGCTTGGAGACAGTAGATCAGTCCTAAATTGGAATAAGCTTCTGCATAAGTAGGATCTACTTCAATTGTCTTTTTGTAGTATTCAATAGCCTTATCATAATCCTTCATATTGTGGTAAAGATATCCTTTTACGTACAGATAGAATGTATTATTGGGGTCTTTAGCTAACATTTCATCAGCGAATTGCATGGCTTCATCGTATTTATTGTTATTGCTATAATAATCAATTAAATGACCGAAGAAGAATGAATGCTGAGGGTATTTTTGCAAACCTTCTTTTAATGAAGCAATCCACTTAACAGTATCGCCTTGTGCTTTTAAAGCTGTAGAGATGAACTCCATAGCATACTGACCTACTTCTTTGTCGTTCTGTGCATAAGGAGCATATTTCAGAACACTGGGATAATCCTCCATCTTTGCTGCTGCCAAGCTTGCATAATAAGCAATCTGAGCTAAGAGTGTATCTGTCTGCAAGAAGTTTTCCTTTTCAAACATCGGATTCTGAGCAATTTCAATATAAGTTCCAAAGAAATCTAATGCTTCTTTGTTCTTCTCTAAGTTATAATATTGAATACCGCCATTGATCAAGTTTGGGCGTTCTGCTACAATAGCAGCAGCATTGGGTTTTCTGTACTTGTTCTTGATTTTTCCCTTTTCATTTGGAACCTGTGCGAGTTCATCGCACTTAAGGTAGTATTTGCACATATTCAATGCGCTATTATATACCTTAAGAGTATCATAAGGTTTTCTTAAATAGGCATTTTCCATCTGTTTTTCATTAATCCTTTTCTGAATAAAACCTGCTACATCCCAAGTATCGGCATTATCCTTTGTTTCAGGATTAGTCAAGGCTTGATTGATGAGCTGCTCGGCCTTATTAAAGTCCGGATTCACTTCATTTGCAATGCTTTTAGCTTCTTTCACAGTCTTTTCTTGAGCGAAAGTGAAGCCTGCAGCGAGCAATAAAATCACTGAAAATAATACTCTTTTCATGATAGTTGTAAAATTAAAATTAATATTATGTCTATTCTTCATCTTCATTATTGACTTTATTATCAGAGTTATAGTCTTCCTCCTCTCCTTCTACCTCATTTATAGTGGGAATTGGAGAATTTTCATCATCAACAGGAATTTCATCTTCCATACTTTCTGATGTAACCTTACATACTGAACCGATCTCATCATTTCTCTTTTCAAGATTGATCAGACGAACACCTTGGGTAGCACGACCCATAATACGGACATCAGCAACTTTCAGACGAATGGTGATACCAGATTTATTGATAATCATCAAGTCATTATCATCTGTTACAGACTTAATTGTTACCAATTTACCTGTTTTATCGGTGATATTCATCGTCTTAACACCCTTACCGCCACGATTAGTCTTACGGTAGTCTTCGATATCAGAACGTTTGCCATAGCCTTGTTCAGAAACTACCATAATGGTTTCTGCTTCAGGATCTTTGATGCAAATCATTCCAACAACTTCATCTTGCCCGTCTTCGTCAAGCGTCATACCACGCACACCAGTTGCAGTACGTCCCATAACGCGTACAGCACTTTCGTGGAAGCGAATGGCACGTCCATTACGATTGGCAATGATAATTTCGTTGTCACCGTTAGTCATACGTACTTCGATAACGCGGTCGTCCTCACGGATAGTAATGGCGTTTACACCATTCTGGCGAGGGCGGGAATACTGTTCAAGTAATGTCTTCTTGATAACACCATTCTTGGTACAGAATAAGACATAATGGCTGTTGATGAAGTCTGTGTCAGAAAGGTTCTTCACACGCAGATATGCATTTACAGCATCGTCTGAATCAATATTCAGCAAGTTTTGGATGGCACGTCCCTTGGAATTCTTGGTACCTTCAGGGATTTCATATACTTTGAGCCAATAGCACTTACCCTTTTGAGTAAAGAACATCATGGTATTGTGCATGGTTGCCGGATATATGTGTTCAATGAAGTCTGCATCGCGGGTATCTGTACCCTTGGAGCCTACTCCACCACGGTTTTGAGCACGGAACTCACTCAACGGAGTACGTTTAATATAGCCCATATGAGAAATGGTGATAATCATTTCGTCATCTGCATAGAAATCTTCCGGATTGAATTCTTCGGATGAGTAAACAATCTCAGAACGACGTTCATCTCCGTATTTTGCTTTTACTTCAATTAATTCATCAGTAATAACTTTGCGGCAAAGTTCGTCATTCGAAAGAATTTCTTCGTAATAAGCAATCATCTTCATTACTTCTTCATATTCAGCATGAAGCTGATCCTGCATTAGACCAGTCAACTGGCGCAAACGCATTTCTACGATGGCACGAGACTGAATTTCTGTTAATTGGAAGCGTTCTATCAAGCCGGCAATAGCATCATTAGGTGTCTTTGCAGCACGGATGATACGGATTACTTCATCGATATTATCTGATGCAATGATTAAGCCTTCCAATATATGAGCGCGTTCTTTAGCCTTACGCAAGTCATATTGAGTACGACGAATAACCACCTCATGGCGATGTTCTACGAAGTACTTAATCATGTCTTTCAGATTCAGCAAACGAGGACGCCCGTGTACCAATGCTACGTTGTTCACACTAAAAGAAGTCTGTAACAGCGTCATTTTATAGAGTTTATTCAAAACTACGCTGGCGTTGGCATCACGTTTGATATCAATCACAATACGCATACCTTCACGGTCAGACTCATCATTGGCATTGGAGATACCCTCTATCTTCTTATCATTGGCTAAATCAGCAATATTCTTGATCAGTTCCGCCTTATTGACACCATACGGGATTTCCGTGATGACAATTTTGTCATGTGTAGAACTGGTTTCTATTTCTGCTCTTGCACGCATGATAACGCGACCGCGACCGGTAAGATATGCCTCGCGTACGCCACTCATACCATATATATATCCTCCTGTTGGGAAATCGGGAGCTTTCACATAGTTCATCAACTCCTCTATCTCGATATCGTTGTTCTCGATGTATGCGATGCAAGCATCAATAACCTCTGAAAGGTTGTGGGTAGGCATATTGGTTGCCATACCTACAGCAATACCAGATGCACCGTTTACCAAAAGGTTTGGAATACGGGTAGGCATAACGGTAGGCTCCTGCAAAGAATCGTCGAAGTTGCTCTGCATATCAACGGTTTCTTTGTCGAGGTCTTGCATCATATCTTCACCAATCTTGCGCAAGCGACACTCGGTGTAACGCATAGCTGCTGCGCTATCGCCGTCTACCGAACCATAGTTACCCTGGCCATCTACCACCATGTAACGCATTGCCCAAGGCTGTGCCATACGAACTAATGCACCGTAAACGGAAGAGTCACCATGCGGGTGATACTTACCCAATACTTCACCTACAACTCTGGCTGATTTTTTATAAGGTTTATCAGACGTATTTCCCAGTCCCATCATTCCGAAGAGAATTCTACGGTGGACAGGCTTAAAACCATCTCTAACATCCGGAAGGGCACGCGAAACGATGACCGACATGGAGTAGTCAATGTACGATGACTTCATTTCCTCCTCGATGTTAATCTTTATAATTCTGTCTTGTTCAAGCATTTAAAAAGATTATTAATTATACATACTTTGGTTCATGAAAAACCACGCTAAAGTACTGCTTTTTTACGATATACAAAAGTTTTCGCCCATAAACTTTATTTCAGAACCATTCTCTCACCTACTTTGTTCTTATAATATATAAATAAGGTATTAATAAGGAGCTTTTTCCCAAGAATGAAAGCACTTTAGTATGATACTGGTGAACGGATATTAAACTGTGGCACGGGTTTTGTATATAAATAATAAATAAAACGATGAAATACGTACTGGAAATTATAAATGCGTATCTTTGTATTAAGTAACACCTTAGAATAAGGAAGGAGAATATTAAGTATGAATAATCAGTTTTCACAAAGAGTTTCTGACATTATCACTTACAGCAAGGAGGAAGCTAACCGGCTGAAGAATAGATATATCGGTCCGGAGCATCTTCTACTCGGCATGTTGCGAGACGGCGGAGGGAAAGCTATAGAAATATTGCAGAAACTGGATATAGACCTAAACAGGGTTAAGAAACGGCTGGAAGGTTTTTTAAAAGAGATTGAAGATGATAACTTGTTGCCCGATGCAGACATTCCATTGTCTCCGATGGCAGCTAAGATATTGAAAATGTGTATACTCGAGGCTCGTCTGCTGAAGAGTGCCACTGCTGATACTGAACATGTATTGCTGGCTATCTTGAAAGACGGTAATAATTTGGCCGCTACGGTATTGGAAGAAAATAATATAGACTATAAGTCAGTGTTCGAACAGCTTTCTATGAAAGCCAGCCCTAACGCAGGTATGGGATTTACGGAGGATGATGACGAGGAAGAAGATGAAATGAATATGTCTTCACGCTCTTCTCAAAGTGGTAGTTCACAGTCTTCTACGCAAACTGCGTCTAAGAAACCATCCAATGATACTCCGGTATTGGATAACTTTGGTATGGATATGACCCGGGCTGCGGAAGAAGGTAGACTGGATCCTGTGGTAGGTCGTGAACGTGAAATCGAGCGGTTGGCTCAGATATTGAGCCGTCGTAAGAAGAATAACCCGGTATTGATAGGTGAACCTGGTGTAGGTAAATCAGCTATTGTAGAGGGATTAGCATTACGTATTGTCCAGAAGAAAGTATCCCGTATTCTGTTTGATAAACGTGTGGTAATGCTTGATATGGCTTCTGTAGTAGCCGGAACCAAGTATCG
>OJMN01001352.1_pt1 | contig 14321 bp, 12 predicted proteins | sample 1597261 | NCBI WGS metagenome assembly OJMN01 (sample SAMEA2452130, study PRJEB22498) | human gut metagenome | biome: human feces; feature: human gut; material: feces | place: Australia | collected 2012 | reverse complement strand
CCGACAGAGATCGAGCCATTCGGTGGAGCTGCTACCTGCCTTGGAGGAGCCATCCGTGACCCACTGTCAGGACGTACATATGTATACCAGGCAATGCGTGTTACAGGAGCCGCTGATCCAACCGTATCTGTAAAAGATACATTAAAAGGAAAGCTTCCACAGAAGAAACTGGTTAGAGAAGCAGCACACGGATACAGCTCTTATGGTAACCAGATCGGACTGGCAACCGGAGCAGTAAAAGAAGTCTATCATCCGAATTATGTTGCAAAACGTATGGAGATCGGAGCAGTACTCGGGGCAGCACCAAGACGTGCAGTCATCAGAGAAACTTCAGATCCTGGAGATATCATTATCCTTCTCGGCGGACGTACCGGACGTGACGGATGCGGTGGAGCAACCGGATCTTCCAAAGTACATACAGAAGAGTCTATCGAGACCTGTGGAGCAGAAGTACAGAAAGGTAATGCACCTACAGAAAGAAAGATCCAGAGATTATTCAGAAGAGAAGAAGTCAGCAAGCTGATCAAAAAATGTAACGACTTCGGAGCAGGCGGAGTATCTGTTGCTATCGGAGAACTTGCAGACGGACTTCAGATCGACCTTGATAAAGTACCTAAGAAATATGCCGGCCTTGACGGAACAGAGATCGCAATCTCTGAATCACAGGAACGTATGGCAGTTGTTGTAGATCCAAAAGATGTAGATGAATTTATGAAATATGCATCCGAAGAGAACCTGGAAGCAACAAAGGTGGCTGTCGTAACAGAAGATCCAAGACTGGTCCTTTCATGGAGAGGAAAAGAGATCGTAAATCTTTCACGTGCATTCCTTGATACCAACGGAGCACACCAGGAGACAACCGTAGCGGTTGATATCCCGAACAGAAAAGACAGCATCCTCGTAAGAGAAGAAGTAAAAGACGTAAGAGAAAAATGGCTTGATATGTTAAAAGACCTGAATGTATGCTCACAGAAAGGTCTGGTAGAAATGTTCGACGGATCCATCGGAGCAGCTTCTGTATTCATGCCGCACGGTGGAAAATATCAGAAGACAGAGACGCAGGCAATGGTTGCCAAGCTTCCGGTATTAACAGGAGACTGCGATACCGTAAGTATGATGAGTTACGGATTTGATCCATATCTGTCAACATGGAGCCCATATCACGGAGCAATCTATGCAGTGACAGAGTCTATCGCAAAGATCGTTGCAGCAGGTGGCGATTACAGCAAGATCCGTTTCACATTCCAGGAATATTTCCGTCGTATGACAGAAGATCCACACAGATGGAGTCAGCCGTTCGCAGCTCTTCTCGGAGCTTACAGTGCACAGCTTGGATACGGACTTCCATCCATTGGTGGAAAGGACAGTATGTCAGGAACATTCGAAGACATCGATGTACCACCGACACTGGTATCTTTCGCAGTGGACATTGCAAAAGAAAAAGACATTATCACACCGGAACTTAAGAAAGCCGGAGATAAACTGGTATGGCTTCGTATTGAGACAGATAATTACGACACTCCTGTATACGAGAAAGTTATGGAGCAGTACGGTAAATTTACAGAAGATATCCACAGCGGTAAGATCGTAGCAGCTTATGCACTGGACAGACATGGTATTGCGGCAGCAGTCAGCAAGATGGCATTCGGTAACGGCATGGGTGTGAAGATCGAGCACGATGTAGACGCAAGAGATTTATTTGCACCGGCATTCGGAGATATCATCGCAGAAGTACCGGCTGATAAGGTATCTGAACTTGGAATTACTTATACTGTAATTGGTGAAGTAACAGACAGCGCAGCTATTGAATATAACGATGTGAAGATTGCGTTAGACGAAGCAGTATCTGCATGGGAAGAAACACTGGAAAAAGTATTCCCGACCAATTCCGGAGCGGAAGGACAGGATGCGAAGGTGGAGACAGGATTATATGATACATCTGATATTTATATTTGTGACCACAAGATCGCTCAGCCGACCGTATTTATCCCGGTAATGCCTGGAACAAACTGTGAATATGACAGTGCGAAAGCATTCGAAAGAGCAGGAGCAAAGGTAATCACAAAAGTATTCAGAAATATGAGTGCATCTGATATCGTTGATTCTGTAGAAGTATTTGAAAAAGCGATCGAACAGTCACAGATCATCATGTTCCCAGGTGGATTCAGTGCAGGTGACGAACCGGACGGATCAGCAAAATTCTTCGCAACAGCATTTAAGAATGCGAAGATGAAAGAAGCGGTAGAAAAATTATTGAATGAGCGTGACGGACTGGCACTTGGTATCTGTAACGGATTCCAGGCTCTGATCAAGCTTGGTCTGGTACCAAGCGGAGAGATTACAGGACAGCAGCCGGATTCACCGACACTTACATACAACACGATCGGCCGCCATATCTCCAAGATGGTCTATACAAAAGTAGTAACGAACAAATCTCCATGGCTCAGAGAAGCAGAACTTGGCGGAGTATACACCAACCCTGCATCTCATGGTGAAGGAAGATTTGTTGCAAATAAAGAATGGCTGGACAAGTTATTCGCAAATGGCCAGGTTGCAACACAGTACTGTGATCCGGAAGGAAATATCACAATGAACGAAGAATGGAATGTCAACGGTTCTTACTGTGCGATCGAAGGTATTACAAGCCCAGACGGACGTGTACTTGGTAAGATGGCGCATTCAGAAAGAAGAAACAGAAGTGTGGCAATGAACATTTACGGAGAACAGGATATGAAGATTTTCGAATCAGGAGTAAAATACTTCAAATAATGAATGTTCAGGTGTCTGAGACTTCCGGTAATGAGATGAAAATTGGCATCCTTGTATTATAATAAATGCAATTTAGAGCGCAATCTGTTTCATAAAAATGAATATAACATGAGAAAAAGCACAAAACCCTTGCAAAATCTGCAAGGGTTTTGTAAAAAGTTGCAAAAAATAATAAAAACTGTAAAAAATATCTTGCCAGATACACTTGTTTGCTTTACAATAGTAAAGGACAAAGGCGTCAGGGAAAAACAGATGGCGTAAGTCATCTGCTTTTTTTATTCCAAAGCGTGTAGAAAAAACAGCCGGCGGCTGGATCGCAGTATTTGGACAAATTGTTGGACAGGGACGCTTTTGAAAAGGATACGTATATTATTTTAGGAGGTAGAAAGCTATGTCATATGTTGATGAAGTACTGGAGAAAGTAGTAGCTAAGAATCCTGCAGAGCCAGAATTCCACCAGGCAGTAAAAGAGGTATTAGAGTCATTAAGAGTTGTTGTAGAGGCTAACGAGGAGAAATTCAGAAAAGACGCTCTTCTTGAAAGACTTGTTGAACCTGAAAGACAGATTAAATTCCGTGTTCCATGGGTAGACGATAAAGGACAGGTTCAGGTTAATACAGGATACCGTGTACAGTTTAACAGCGCAATCGGACCATACAAAGGAGGATTACGTCTGCACCCATCTGTAAACCTTGGTATCATCAAATTCCTTGGATTTGAGCAGATCTTCAAGAACTCACTGACAGGACTTCCAATCGGCGGAGGTAAAGGTGGTTCTGACTTCGATCCTAAGGGAAAATCAGACAGAGAAGTAATGGCATTCTGCCAGAGCTTTATGACAGAACTTTGCAAATATATCGGAGCTGACACAGATGTTCCTGCAGGAGACATCGGAACAGGTGCAAGAGAGATTGGTTACATGTTCGGTCAGTACAAGAGAATCAGAGGCCTGTATGAAGGTGTTCTGACAGGAAAAGGATTAAGCTACGGCGGATCTTTAGCAAGAACAGAAGCTACAGGATATGGACTTCTCTACTTCACAGAAGAATTATTAAAGATCAACGGAAAAGACATCAAGGGAATGACAGTTGCAGTTTCCGGAGCTGGTAACGTTGCAATCTATGCAATCCAGAAAGCTCAGCAACTTGGAGCTAAAGTTGTAACAGCAAGTGATTCTACAGGATGGGTATATGATCCGGATGGAATCGACGTTGCAGCATTAAAAGAAATCAAAGAAGTAAAACGTGCAAGACTGACAGAGTACAAGAACTACCGTCCTAATTCAGAATATCATGAAGGACGCGGTGTATGGTCTGTTAAGGTTGACCTTGCTCTTCCATGTGCTACACAGAACGAACTTCACCTTGAAGATGCAAAACAGTTAGTTGCTAACGGATGCGTAGCTGTATGCGAAGGCGCTAACATGCCTACTACATTAGAAGCAACACAGTATCTGCAGGAGAATGGCGTGATCTTTGCACCTGGTAAAGCTGCAAACGCTGGTGGTGTTGCTACATCTGCACTTGAAATGTCACAGAACAGCGAGAGACTTAGCTGGACATTCGAAGAAGTAGATGCAAAACTGAAGAACATCATGGTAAACATCTGCCACAACATGGACGATGCTGCAAAACGTTACGGAATGGAAGGTAACTATGTTGCCGGAGCTAACATTGCAGGATTTGAAAAAGTTGTAGATGCTATGACAGCTCAGGGAATCGTATAGAATTAGTATTTAATTTATCAGGCGACGGCTACTCGGACCGGAATAAAAGTTAGTAATCCTTTCCTGTTCAGGTTCCGTTGGCGGGTAATACTAAAGGGGCAAAATTCTGCTAAAAGCAGGCATTCAAAATTTGAAACTCGGCATACGCCTCAAACAGTCAAATTTCGAACCTCTAACGCAGAATTTTGTCCCTTAAGATTTTCCAACAACAACCTATTTCGAGCATATACTGCTTTTAAAGTACATACTCTTCCAGCACATTCTCTAATGCGTTTCTATAATTTTGTTTCTCGATTTCTTCTGTCGTGATGATGTCTATGGATCCGATTCTTTTACCGTTCAGGTAATACATTGTTTCACCCACTTTTTCACCTTTTTTTAATGGTGCTTTTACATTCTTATCTTTTCTGGTTTTATTTTCTATCTTGGTCAAATCTGCACCTGTGGTGTCTATATAGGTGAATGCACCTTGCTGGCGTACCTTTACCTGTTTTTCTCTGCCACCCCTGACTTCAACCGGTGATATCTTCTTTTGTTTCTTTTCTGTGTATTTCTGACATTTGCCGAAACCATAATTCAATAAAGTAATCGCGTCTCTGACTCTGGCTTTGCTGTCATCTGCTGCCATGATCACGGCGATCAGATCAATATCATCTTTTCTTCCGGTTGCGGATACACAGAATTTGGCTTTACTGGTAGAGCCAGTCTTTAACCCAGTTGCATACTCATACTGACGGATCAGTTTGTTTGTATTCGTAAGTCCGAATTCTGATTCGCCCTTTTGGGTTTTATGTATGATATTCTCCATCCAGATGTTACAGTAATCAAAGATTTGAGGATATGTAGTGATCAGTTCTTTTGACATCAATGCAATATCTCTTGCCGTTGTCAGATGACCGTCTGCATCCAGACCGTTGCAATTTACAAAATGTGTATTCTTCATGCCAAGATCCTTTGCCCGTTTGTTCATCTTTGTAACAAATTCTTCTTCGTTTCCGCAGATGTATTCGGCCATCGTCACACATGCATCATTCGCACTTGCCACAGAGATACATTTAATCAGTGTATCTACCGTCTGTGTCTCCCCAGGCTCCAGAAATACCTGTGAGCCACCCATGGATGCTGCATATTCAGATGTTGTCACTTCATCCCCCAGCTTGATCTGCCCACTGTCCAGTGCATCGAATATTAACAACAATGTCATAACTTTTGTTACACTTGCAGGCGGTAATTTCTCATCCGGATTTTTTTCATATATGATCTGTCCTGTTGATGCTTCCATCAGGATTGCCGACGGTGCACTGATCTGCTCTTGTTGTCTTTTCTCATTCTCTGTATTATTTTCTTGTGAATTTTCCGGTTGATTCTCTTCCGACGGAACTGCATATGCAGGTTGTAAAAAGAGTACAAAAGACATTAGTATTGCGCTGATACATCGTCTATGCCGCATCTTTTTTGATTCCTCGCTGACATTTTTTCGATTATTATTATCTTACTCGGAGAAATTGTATATTATTCCATAACTCTATTGTTTTCCCTCACCAAAAATCATATAATAGACAGGAACACTTTTTGAAAGGATGACAAATTATGAAATTTATATACCCTGCAGTATTTCACAAAACCGAGGAAGGACATTATAAAGGATATTTCCCGGACCTGGAATGTTGTTATGGAGAAGGTGAGACTCTGGATGAAGCCATTGAAAGTGCCAATGAAGCGGCACGTGACTGGATCACACTGGAACTTTCCGAAGATGAACCGATGATCCCATACGTATCTGATATTGAAGATATCGAAGTAAAAGACGGTGAGATCATCCGCAATATCTCCATGAACATCCGTTTCTACGAAGGCTGGGACGAATAACCTGTGTATAAAATTTTTGAATCTGAAATTTCTTCCAGATTATGAAAACTCTTCTAGTGTATTAATTATATTTCTCCACATACTATGGATGTAACAACAAGGAAAAAGTTACAAAGTTACCAGAAGGAGGAGTATAAAAATGGCAAATCGTTCATCAAACAAAGCAGCCGTACCTGAGGCAAAGGGTGCATTAGACAAATTCAAGTATGAGGTGGCAAGCGAACTTGGAGTTCCGTTATCAGACGGCTACAACGGAGACCTGACATCAAGACAGAACGGATCTGTCGGCGGTTATATGGTTAAGAAAATGATTGAACAGCAGGAAAAACAGATGGCAGGCAAATAGTCTGACACCGCCTGCAAAAGCTAGAAACGCAGACTGGAAAATTAAAAAAATCAACACATGATTTCTATTATTACAAAGTTGTCATGTGTTGATTATTTTTTGTTATATTCACAGAGTCTGCACATTGCGGCTTCTTTGTTATATCCGCCGGATCCATCTGCAGTGATTTCCCCCGTTATGTTATATCACAACTCCTGCCGCATTCTCATAATTCGGCAGTTTTCTGATCCATTCTTCATCTTCTTCCGTAAGCTGATCTGCGGCCTCATTTGCCATCTGAAGGATCTTCGCATCCTGATAGATATCTCCAAGCTTGAAATTCATAAGTCCGCTCTGGCGGATACCAAAAAGGTCTCCGGGACCACGTAGTCTTAAATCCTCGCTTGCAATCTTGAATCCATCATTTGAGTGATTTAGAATATCCAGCCGCTCTTTCGTTTCCTTTGATTTTGAGGCACTCATGAAGATACAGTAAGACTGATATTTTCCACGTCCCACACGTCCCCTTAACTGATGAAGCTGCGCCAGACCGAATCGTTCGGCATTTTCGATCATCATGACGGTTGCATTTGGCACGTCGATTCCAACTTCGATAACTGTGGTTGACACCAGAATCTGAATCTCATTTCTTCCGAACCGGTCCATAATATCGTCTTTCTGTGCCTGCTTCATCTTTCCATGCAGACAGGCCACCTGGATCTGATCACCCATCTCTTCTTGAAGTGCTACTGTATAATCCGTTACATTTTCAGCTTCCATTGTCTCGCTTTCTTCTACCATCGGACAGATCACATAGCACTGGCGTCCTTCTGCGATCTGTTTTTTCATGAAATTATAGGCTTTATTGCGATATCCGGTATCTACCACACAGTTTTTAATCGGAAGACGGTTCGCCGGAAGTTCGTCAATCACTGATATATCCAGATCACCATATAAAATAATCGCAAGCGTTCTTGGGATCGGCGTCGCACTCATAACCAATACGTGAGGTTCTCCACCCTTTAATGCAAATGTTTCCCGCTGTTTTACTCCAAATCTGTGTTGTTCATCAGTTATGACAAGCCCGAGGTTATCATAGCTTACAGCCCCCTGGATCAATGCATGCGTTCCGATAATAATTTTCGCCAGTCCGCATTCAATCCGGTCATATGCACGCCGTTTTTCTTTCGCTGTCATAGAACCCGTAAGCAGTTCAACCTTGATCGGGATATCATAATCTTCGAACATCTTCGTTATATTCTCATAATGCTGCCTTGCAAGCACCTCTGTCGGTGCCATCATTGCCCCCTGATAACCATTGAATGCCGCATTCATCAGCGCAAGTACCGCAACGATCGTCTTACCGGAACCGACATCCCCCTGTACCAGTCTTGACATTGTCTTGTCCGAACCAAGATCTTTCTCAATCTCTTTCCAGACTTTTTGCTGTGCACCGGTCAGTTCAAAAGGCAGATTTTCCAGAAATTTCTGTACCTCCGGCCGGGACTGCATCGGATAATTATTGTCCAGACGTTCATTTTTCTCCTTTAGTCTTCGGATCGACAAAATGAATTCCAGAAATTCTTCGAATACCAGGCGCTCTCTTGCATGATAAAAGACTTCCTTATCTTCAGGAAAATGTATTCCTCTCACCGCATAATTGTATTCTGCCAGACCATATTTCAAACGCAGTGAATCCGGCAGGATCTCTCTTGTAAGATCCAGACCATCCAGTGCCTGCTTCATGGCCTTCATAACCATGTTGTTGGATAATCCGGCCGTCAGACCATATACAGGCTGTAATGTATGCAGCTTCTCTTCGTATTTTGCAGAAGGATAGAAGATCTCCGGATGTTCCATGACCAGATCGCCTGTTTTCTTACGGACGACTCTTCCACGCAGTGTGATCACGCCTCCGCCGGATAACGTATTTCTAAGGAAGGGCATACGGAACCAGATTACTTTTAACGTTCCGGTAAGATCTTTTACATGAAGTGTCGTTACCTGCATCCGGCTGCTTCCGGATACCTGTACACGTCCATAGATCGCACCGGTAACTGTCTGAATCTTATCCTCCTCCAGCTCACTGATGGGTACTGCTTCCTCATATACATCGTATCCATGCGGATAATAGCGGATCAGGTCGCCTACTGTATAAACATTAATCTTTTCAAAAAGCTTCTTCGTCTTCTCTCCGATTCCTTTTAAATCTCCGATGTCTGTCTTTTCTATCATACCCTTCTTACTTCTCCTATCTTATAACTACAATCTCACATTGCAAAATCACTTCCGGTTCATGTATGCAGAGAACCGAACCCATACACCTAAAGCATTGTCACTTCCGGTATATAAATTCGGTTCTATACATATCTGTTCCAATTGTAAAACTGAACAGATTTTGTTCATTTATAATTCTGCACCTTGCTTACTCTACAGCAAGAACATAATAATAGATTGGCTGTCCGCCAAACTGAATATCCACATCTACATCCGGATACAGTTCTGTGATCTCTTCTGTAAATTTCTCAGCATCTTCTTCTGATACTTCTTCACCATAATAGATACTGATCAGTTCTGAATCTTCATCTACCAGATTAGCGATCAATTCTTTTGTAGTCTCTTCCAGATCTTTTCCAACTGCAAGAATTCCGCTGTCACCGATACCCATGATATCTCCTTCATGGATCTCTTTATCATCAATGTGTGTATCTCTGACTGCGTATGTTACCTGTCCGGTCTTTACATTCTTGATCTCTTCCAGCATTGCCTCTTCATTTGTCTTGGCATCTGCGTCCGGCATGAAATTAATGATTGCCGTAATTCCCTGTGGAACTGTTTTTGTAGGGATTACAATAATCTCTTTTTCTTCTACCAGTGATTTTGCCTGGTTCGCTGCCAGTACAATATTCTTATTATTCGGGAGAATAAATACAGTGTCAGCATTTACCCGATCGATGGCATTTAACATGTCCTCTGTACTAGGGTTCATGGTCTGTCCACCTTCGATGATATAATCTGCTCCCAGTTCTTTGAATATCTCATTCATACCTGCTCCGATAGAAACTGCGATAAATCCCATCGCCTTTCTCGGCTCTGCAGGCTTCTTTTCTTCGTGTGCTGCTTCTTCATTTGCCTGCTGTTCGGCAAGTTTCTCTGCATCACGGATCAGCTTCTCCTGATGTTCTTCACGCATATTATCAATCTTCATCTTGGAAAGCTGTCCATAAGTAAGTGCCTTCTGGATCGCAAGTCCCGGATCATTCGTGTGTACATGAATCTTGACCACATCATCATCTGCAACACATACGATAGAATCTCCGATAGAACTTAAGAATTTCTTGAATTCACGCTCATCGTCCTCCGTAAATTCTTTCTCTGTCAGAATGATAAATTCTGTACAATAACCGAATTTGATATCTGCGGTATCTTCTGCATTTACTTTATTTACCGTTACACCTGTGCTTGGTTCAATTACACTGTAATCAATCTCTTTACCAAGGAATGCATCATATGCTCCTTTGATCACTTCCAGAAGTCCCTGTCCACCGGAATCTACTACACCTGCTTCTTTTAATACCGGAAGCATCTCCGGTGTCTGGTTCAATACATCCTGTGCATGCTCAATAACAGCCGGGATAAACACTTCCAGATCATCTGTTTCTTCTGCCATCTCTGCTGCCTTTGTCGCAATTCCACTGGCAACAGTAAGAATTGTTCCCTCTTTCGGCTTCATAACGGCCTTGTAAGCTGTATCTCTTGCTCTCTGGCATGCTGCTGCAAGTGCAAGTACATCAATCTCTTTTTCTTCTTTGATTGCTTTTGTAAATCCTCTTAAAAGCTGTGAAAGGATAACCCCGGAGTTACCTCTTGCACCACGCAGAGATCCTGAAGAAATCGCCTTTGCAAGATCTTTCATAGCCGGTTTATTTAATGCTGTTACTTCTTTTGCCGCTGACATAATCGTCATAGACATATTGGTTCCCGTATCACCATCCGGCACCGGGAATACATTTAATTCGTTAATATAATCTTTTTTCGCTTCAATGTTCTGAGCACCTGCAAGAAACATCTTTGCAAGTACGTCCACATTAATCGTTTTCGTAGCCACTTCTTACGTTCCTCCTTAAATCCACAAACTAATCAATGACTCTGACGCCTTCAATATAGACGTTGATCTTATCTACCTGCATACCGGAGAATTCTTCCACTCTGTATTTTACATCACTGATCAGATTATCTGTTACAGCGGAAATACTTACGCCGTATGCCACAATAATGTGGAAGTCAATACTGATATGGTTATCATCACTTATATTTACATGGATTCCTCTTGTCAGGCTTTCCTTCTTTAACAGATGAACCAGTCCATCTTTCATATTCACAGCTGCCATTCCTACTATACCAAAGCATTCTACAGCTACTGTTCCTGCATATTTTGCAATTACTTCAGGATCGATCGTAATAATTCCTAAATCTGTACTCATACATCCTTTCATAGCCAAAACCTCCACTTCTTTCATTATCTATCAAAATCAAAACACAATATATTTTATTATACCCTGTTCTATCTTCAATTACAATAGTTCTTGTTGCGCAAAAAAACTCAGATTCCACACAGCGAAATCTGAGTTTCAATACATCTTATGCACGCTCAACTTTTCCTGATTTCAAACAAGAAGTACAAACATACATCTTCTTTGTAGCTCCGTTTTCTGTTTTCACGCGAACAGATTTTACATTTGATTTCCACATCTTTGGTGATTTTCTATGAGAGTGGCTGACATTGTTTCCAAAGTGAGCACCCTTTTCACAAATAGCACATTTTGCCATGACTGCACCTCCTAACGCTCATAATAAGTTCTTTGTCCGAACTCGCAACAATAGTTATTCTAGCAGACTGTTGCAAGAATTGCAAGAGTTATTTAATATTTTTTTGTTTACATTTTATTTTTAGCAGCAAAACAGGCAATATCCCACCGCAATACACAGAATAATACACAGGATCTGGCAGAATAAGCCCGGTAAGACCAGAGCCAAAACCATTCCTGCTGCCACCCAGAACAACGCAAATCCTACGATTCTCTTCACAGACACACACCTGCTTTTTATACATTATATGTATGCTGCTTCAAAAAATTCCGGTTATTTTTCTGCTTCGTCCAGGATCTTATTCACATCGTCTTCTGTAACATTGTCTTCTTTTCTGGATGTGAAACGATCCATCACATCCGGAACCATATCCAAAAGCTTAGTGATCGTATCCTGATTCTTGATATTCACAAGCTTGGTGTGACCATTCTGAATCACCAGCACTGCACTTGGTGTCATCTTTCCACCGATACCTCCGGCACCTTTTTCTTTCTTATCTGCATTGAACGCGCCCGCACCTACCGCAAATGACACATCCACCAGCGGTAAGATGATCGTATCTCCGATATGGATTGCATCTCCTACTACCGTCTTGGATGACACAACTGCGTCCATCCCATGGAACAGCGCCTCTACGGTTCCCTTAAAATTATTTTCAGCCATCTTTTTTCCTCCTCGTACTATCGACTTGTACTGTCTAATCTATACTTGTTCTGTTTATATTCGTCTGATCTATCATCGGATTATAATTGAAACTCCCGGATATCATGGTAAGTCTTTCGGATTTCCCTGCACCACACCAGATTCCACAGGAAACAAACCAGAGGCACCATGCGGAATCCTCCGCGGACCTTTACATCCCCTTTCAGGATCCTTCTTTCAAAATTCGGTTCTATCGATAAAAATTCTCCGATAAATGGGTAGATTATACTGAAAGCTGCAAGTGCCTGCCCTGTATGGCATGGATCCTCGAATCCAAAACGAACGGTACCTTTTATCACTTTTGGTTTCCAGCGTTTCAGCAGTTTCCCTGTTTCTTTTTTGGCCTTTGAAAAAGCTTTCTGATGTACCGGATCTTCCAGTTCTTTTATGATCTTATCTTTCTTTTCTGACAAACTCTCCAGCTTTTCTTCCGCATGTCCGACTGTATGCTTTATCTTATCACAGAACTTTACAATTGTACATTTGATCTTCTCAAATCTTCCGGTTTTTTCTTCCTTTTTTTCTATCTTATCCGTCTTCTCCGGTTTTTCACTGTTTTTTTCCGGTTGAACTTTTTCAGGTCTCTCATGAGTTTTTTGCAAAATGCTTTCTGGGCTTTTTTCAGTCTTTTTTCCGGACCTTTCTTCCATATCCTTCGAAGCTGCCTGGCCGCTTTCCACAATTGTTTTTTCTTCTGCAGACTCTTTTTCCACTTTCGGTAGTCCGCGACTGCTTTCCACTCTCTGTTCTTTCCGAGTCTCTTCCCGATCTGTATTTTCTTCTTCATGAGTTACCTCCTTTTTAGGTTCACTTCCAAAAGATTTTGATAAAGAGAAATATGACTGCCGTGTAGTTTTACCTAAGTACATGTGTATGAAACAGGAGTGGGTAGAGCGCTTGGAGTATATCACAAACTTCTACATGGATTTTGCAGGAGAGAATCGCTATGTCGGAATCTTTAAGACAGAATTAAATGGAGTTACATTTTATTTCATTGATAATGAATTTTATTTTTCAACTATAAATTTATCTTATCGGTTGGATGGACAGAAATGTGATTGGCTTAAACGGGTAGGGATTAGTGCTGCGACAATTGGAGTGTATATGGAAGATATTTGTCGGTTCTCGTCGATTAAGATGGAACGAGGAATTGATTATCCTTTCTCTCGCCAAGTGTCCATGTCGTTGAATGTAACTTTTTAAATTGATGAACGATGAAAAAGTATATAGTTAGCATTTGTTTAGGAATGTTCTTGTTTTCCTCCTGTTCGAATTGGTTAGATGTAAAACCGAAAACGACGGTGGAAGAAGAAGAGGTTTTTAGCCGGGAATTAGGTTTTAAAGAAGCTTTAACCGGAGCGTATATAAAGATGGCGTCAACTGATTTGTATGCCAAAAATTTGAGTTATGGTTTCTTGGATATATTGGGACAACGTTACCAGATTAATGCAGTGGCAAATTATGAGAACCCCCTGTGGTATACATTCCCATCTACATACACGGAAAGTTACACGGAAGCGATTTGGTCGAAGATGTATAACGTGATCGCTAATTTGAATAATTTGTTGTATTACTGTGATAAAAACAGAGATGTGTTTACCACGGAGCATTATTACGAAATTATTAAAGGGGAGGCTTTGGGTTTGAGAGCGTTTTTGCATTTTGATTTGTTACGGATGTTCGGACCGATATATAAAGACAACCCAACTGCGAAACGAATTGCTTATCGGACGGAGTTTAATCAGGAACCGAAGGAGATGCAACCTTCTAACGTGGTGGTGGATAGTATTATTGCTGATTTGAAAAGAGCTGAAATTTTATTGACCAATATAGATCCGTTGAATTTTGAATTTCCAAAAACAGAAGATGGGAATAGTGGAACGGGAAAAGATGGCTTTTTGGAGTATCGTCACAAACGGATGAACTTGTATGCGGAAACAAGACCGAGGCGGTTAATTATGCGAATCAAGTTATTGACGGGAAATATTTCGATCTGATAGGGGATGCAACAGATGTTTTACGTTCAAAAGAGATCGTGTTCTCTGTTTACGTGGATAAGTT
>OJMN01001350.1_pt1 | contig 14334 bp, 15 predicted proteins | sample 1597261 | NCBI WGS metagenome assembly OJMN01 (sample SAMEA2452130, study PRJEB22498) | human gut metagenome | biome: human feces; feature: human gut; material: feces | place: Australia | collected 2012 | reverse complement strand
GTTTTTTGTGATTTCGCAGTGAAGTTTTTTCTCGATTCTATACTATTTGACTTTTTCTGATAATGTTTGGACTTTCTGCTTGTGCATATCTTAACACAACTAAATATAGATTGCAACACAAAAATATATCTAAAACAGCACCATAAACGCAAGTGCATAAGTCAATACATCTGGATGAATCGACTCTTCTATGGCCGGGTACACATGTTTTTCCATAACCTTGGTATGCTCAAAAATCCGCCCTAACTCAGCCATAAGTGGAAAATAATCATCTTTTCCATCCTCTTTCCAAATACACGGCAGAACCTCCGAAAGGATTATATAATTACATGCACTACTAAGCAAAACCTGCAAAAAATCTGCTTCATTACAAAGATACAAACATTTCGCAAGATAGCTGGCATACAACTTTCGTTTTGCAGAAAACTGTTGATCCGAACAATTTTTATTTTTCTCCCAAAGCAGACGCACATACCTTTTCCGCTTGGCATCACTCAATCCATACACCGCCTCATTCCATAGGATACGATTTTTCACCCGAAGATTTGTCTGACGGATAATATGACAGAACGTATCCACAACAGAAGAAATCACTTCCCATGCCGAATTTTCCAAGTCTTCCTTTGACATACTGTTTTTCACCAATTCAAATTCCTGTAAAAGAGAAGAAATCGTCCCCTCATTCGGAATTTCAATACCTCCAGCCTTTTTCTTTTCCTCAGAAAACGCATCCATGTATAGATATAAAACTACTCCCAGACCAATTCCAAGCGGAATGGATTCTTCCTGTAAAATATCCATACTAACACTCATAAATTCAGCCATTTTCTCCTCAAAAGGAAGAGTTTCTTTCTCTCCTTCCTCAACCAGATAAAGTGGACCTTCATGCTCAAAAATTCTCTTAAGTACCTCTTCACACGAATGATTCAGCATAGAAAAAACAGTCTTTCCTTCAATATTCAGGCAGGTCCTCGGAAAAAGTTTACACGTATTTCCCATGTGCTCCGGACCATATTCTTGATAAATCTTACAAAGACCCATTTCATCTAAAAACGGACACTCTTTTTTTTCCGTCATTTTTATAAAATAATTTCCATCCGTCTGCCCGATATTCTTCTTTACATATTTACTAAATGCCCCATGAGAAGCCTCGTAAAAATCATAGGTTTCTTTGTCTAACGCAATATCCCAGCCACTGCAGCAGGTATTTTGGCACGCTGAACCAGAACAGACAAAAGAATCAAAAAAATCAAGTTTGTAGGACACTGTACCTTCTCCCCTTTTACTATTTCATAAACTCTGCTAATTTCTGCGGTTCTCCATGTCCGGGATAAACCATAATTTCTCTGTCAAGTGACTCCAGATACGGTAGTGTAATACCGGCAAAATCTTTTTTACTGCCACCCGGCAGGCGAAGAATCGTTTCGTGGCCTGTCACCAGCGTATCACCGGAAAAGAGAATCTTTTCATCCACTAAAATACAAATACTGCCTTTTGAATGTCCGGGAGTTTCCTTCAGAAATATCTTATGTCCCTGCCAGATAAACTCATATTCTCCTTCAAATGTTTCGTCTGCCTCGCAAGAGTACGGCTGAATATCCATATTCCGTATATACTCTTGTATTTTCTCTTCTTTTCCAATAAAAAGCACTTCCCAAAATTCAGATAAATTTCTATAGGGATTATCCAACGCACCTGCGCATAATTGGGAGCATAATACACTCACTTTTGCAAAATTTTCTTTCAACCAATTTACTCCTGATATGTGGTCATAATGCTCATGTGTCAAAATTACAAGAATACGGTTAATATTTCTTTCCCTTAAGTATAAGAGAGCATCCTTTGAAACACATGGGTCTATAATCACTACACTGTCTTCTTCCTGCCAAATGTACATACAGGAATCAATTGGGTAAAACACATAACTTTGAATTTTCTTATTTTCCTTTTGCATTTCAAATATCCTCTAACACCAATTGTATTTTATATACACCTTTATTTAACTCACACTGATAGGTATGCAACTGTTTTCCTGCTATAAAACCCCCATCCTTGTAAATCGCATAATTTTTTATTCCATACATCTTACCACCAAAACGAAATCTAAGTACCCCCATTAACGCTAAGACACCATAATCATATGTTCTCAGCATTCTGGAAATCAATTCTCCATCATCCGTTTCACAAATTTCTGCATTATGTGGAAATTGTGAACTTTTATAAAAATGTTCTCCTTTTCCATTTTTAATTCCACTTATTCGTTCATTCAAAAATTGAGGCATCATCTCTTTAAAACACTGAATTCCCAATTCCATTCCTTTTTGAACAATCTGTAATGCCGCACTAGTTTCGTCAAGAATTATTTTTTTCTGGCATATAATTTCTCCTGCATCCAGTTCTGCATTTACATAATGCCATGTAACACCTGTAGATTCTTCTCTGTTAAAAATCACCCAGGAAGGTATATTTACTCCTTTGTAATCCGGTAAAAAAGAGTAATGAAAATTTATAATTTCCACCGTATTACTCTCACATATTTCACTCGGAATAATCACAGAATTATTTGCACTTATAACTAATGTTTTGGGAACTATTGCTTGGCTCAAAGTAGCAATAACATCATTGGCAGGAAAATATCGCACATTGTTTTTATCACAATTTTTTTTCAACAATGAGACAGGGCTATATTGGCTTTCAATTACAAAAATATTTGTCTTGTCAACATAATTTAATAGCTCATACAAACAGTCGACAGCTATCTTCCCATTGCCCAGAATTACAATACGTTGAAATCTCATTTCGTATTTTCCCTCCAATTTCCTCTGCAATTTTCCCAAAGTCTTTATTGGTCATTAAACGTGCATCATATCCATCAAATCTCCTACCGTCTTACATACAGCGATTTCTGACGCATGAAAAATCTTATCAAATTTTTCATTCATAAATGCAATAAAAGAAAGTACCGCCACGGAATCCCATGTCTCTACTTCTTCTAAAACCGTATCCCGGTCAAATTCTCCTAAATCCATTTCTAATACATCTACTAATTCTTCCATTTTTTCCTGTTCTGTCATTTTAATATCCTCCATTTTTATAATTAAATTTCTCCGCCATTTTTCTTTACAACTTCACAAATTGTTGTAATATTCTGAAAATTCTCAGGAATGATGTCAAGCCCATCAATCAATATACCAAACGCTGCCTCAATTTCTGAAACCACCGTTACGATATCAAAGGAATCCAAAAGGCCATCTTCGATATAATCATTGCTTTCCTTAAAATCAAATTCCGGTCGAATTTCATCCAAAATTTTATAAATCTGTTCCATCTTTTTATCCTCCATTTTCTTTAATTACAGCCTGCTGTTACCGGTATCAAAGTTCCTGTTATATACTTTGCTTTATCGGAAACCAAAAACTCCACTAAATAAGCAAGATATCTTGGGTCAATAATACCAAACGGCTGGTTAGCCTCAATTCTTCCTTGTAAATCAAATGTATTTTCCATATCACCACGCAGCAAAGGTGTATCCACATAGGTTGGCAATATAGCATTCACACGTATTTTTCGTCTTGAAAATTCCTTCGACATTACCTGAACAATAGCATCCAACGCCGCTTTTGACGCCGCATAACCGCAATGCCCCGGTATACACGAGTGAGCTGCCATCGAAGAAACTGCCACAATTGAACCACCATCATTGCTATAACGTTTCGAGCCAAAATATCTTCCCAGTTCAGCAAAAGCATATGCGTTTATTTCCATCTGTGCTTCCATATCTTCGTGAATACGAATTTTTTTTACCGGCATGGATGTTCCTACTCCGGCACAATGAATAAAACCATCAAACTTCATTCCCTGCTCTTTGCAGACGTCAAAAATTGTATCGTACTCTTCAAATTTCGTCAAATCAAACGGAATCAAAATTGGTTCATTTGCCATTTCTTTTGCCGTCTCTTTAAGTTTTTGTTCACTTCTTGCCACCATCACCACGCGATAGCCGCATTCCGACAAATACTTAGAAACCGCTGCCCCAATTCCGGAAGAGGCCCCTGTCACTAAAAATGTTTTCATCTTTTTCACCTATTTCACAAAAATATAATCTCGAATTTTTGTGTCCTTCCATGCATTTCGGCGGAGCGCTTTTTTATTCTCTGCATTAAACCATGCATAGTGCATTTTGATGCCATTTTCCTCATATTCAATCTCCTTGACACGGCGCTCTATGCTGTACAAAATATCGGCAGAGGCATGATTATAGGAAAAGGCACAGTACAGTTTTTTTCCTTCTCTTCGATAGATAAAAAAACACTCAATTTTATCACCAATTTTATAAATCATAACTTCTTTTTCTTTCACAATCTGCAGCAAGTCATCTTCCGATGGAATATGATCTGCCTGCAAATCAAAATTTTCCAACAAAAGTTCATAAATCTGTGGAACATCTGATTCCACGGCATATTTCGCACAATCCGGCTGATACATATCATAAAGAAGCTTCGCCATCTTTCCTTCCGGAACTTTCTCTTCTGCTTCTACCTGAATCTGTCTTTTCAGATATGTTGCATAGTGGTGATAGCCTCCTTCCTCAATTGCCTCAAAAGGTGCAGCCCCTTCCCTACACAAATAATCTATAACTGCATGCTCCGGAGTCTCTTTTAATAACACCTTCAATTCTTCTAAATCTGCTGCATGAAAATATACACGAAATACGCCTTCTTTTTGTCGCCAAAAGACCACCGTCTTTTCCCCTGCTGTCATCTGATATTCCGTATCCATGGACTCACCCGGATAAAAATTGGAATATGATACTTCACCGGCTTTTCGACATTTCGTTATCTGCTGCATAACCTCATGCAAACTACTCATTTTTATCCCTCGCCTCCTATAAATTCGATATTGTCATCTCGCAAAAATCGAGGTCGCCCAGTTCTAAGAGTGCTGCTCCCCAGCATAACCCGGCACCAAAACCGGCAAGACAGCACCGATAGGAATTTTCTTTTATCTCCTCTGAAAGATTACTTGCCAATGCAAAAGGTACCGTATTACTGTTGGAATTTCCAAAATCCCCAACTACATTCATCGGCATCTTTTCATAAGGAACTTTCATTTTATCTGCCAATTTCTGCAACATAAATTTATTGGGCTGGTGGAATAAAAACCAATCCACATCGTCCACCGAAACATCACCATAGGATAACAATTCTTCAACCATCGGCGGCACTTCTCTCTGAACGAAATTAAACACACCGGAGCCATCCATCCACATACAATTCTGGGTTCGCATCGTGCCATCTCCAATGTCCATCATAACATCCGTTTCCGGACTTCTCGGCAGACGGAATCCCCCCGCTGGAATAATTAATGCGGTTTGCTCCATCATTATATAAACTCAAAAAGATATCGCCCGCCTCCGAATCATTTTCAATAATGGATACGCTTGCACCATCACCACCAAAACTTGGATAAGCAAGCGGCGTTTCCTTCTCTTTCCGGCACAACACATCACCGGTAAATAATACAACTTTTTTGTCCTTTGGCATATGTTCCAAAAGCATACAGGCTTCCATCAGCCCCATAATATAGCCGGCACAAGCCTGGGGAATATCTACACAAACAACATCATGGGGCAAATCAAACTCTCCATGAATGATGTTGCTGACATGTGGCACATAATGGTCCGGAGAAATCGTTACGACTACTACTGCACCGATTTCCTCTTTCTTAATCCAGTTATGTTGCAAAACATAATCAAATCCATACACACATAAATCCGATGTCGTTGTCTTTGATTTCGCTGCTCTGCGCTTTCCATAACCCATAATCCGTTTCAGGCGTTTTGTGTGAATATCCTGAAATGGTTTTGTTTCTTCATCATAATCGTATTCATTTTCCGGGAGCACACCTAATACTCCACGAATTCTTTTCTGATGGAATGTTGTAATCATTTTATCCTCCTTAACCGACTCTATCTTCTCGGAATACTTGGTCTATCCTGGTCTCCGTCACCGCGGTACAAATGAAAGGATGGCCAGTGAGCAACCACAATGCGGATTTTCACGTTTTCCCTTTCAAATGGCTCAAAATAGTTCGGAATAATATTACCATCCTCTTGTGAAAGCAGTGAAAAACCAGCTTTCTTCAAATATTGATGTGCAATGCCGTAACAGTAAAAATCAATAAATTCATATGCCTTTTCCTGCAAAAGCCAATCCCACAATCCTCCACTGTAGGAAACTGCAGCATCTTCTCCATAAAAATCAATTATTTTGCATACCTGCACACCATCATGTTCTGCTTCCCGGCAGACAAACACACCCGAACAAGTTTCTTCCCGGTTCATTACCCGGTAAAACTGATATTCATAAACCGGATGGTTAAAATACCGATGCTCAATATACGAATAATTTTTGTAAGGGGTGTTCTTTTTCAACTGAACATCCGAAACAGCTTGTTTAAACTCATCCATTGAAAAGATGCATTCAAATTTTCCTGTCTCATCATTAAAATCCGTCTCCGGAATTGTCTCAATTTTTGCCAGTTTAAATCCATCGTTCTTTCCTAACCTATACCAGCATTCCAGACAAGCCGTCTCACTTCCATACAAATGTTCAATTTTAGCAGCACGCTCATTTAACCCAAGTGAAAACACGTCTCTTGGCTGCCATCGCTCCCATGAATACTCTCCCAAACTAAGTCCCAGTGCCGGACTTTGATTTGAAAGAACCTTCCACATAGAGCCGGACATATCCGGATTTGCTTCGTGATTATATAAAATAAAGCCATTGATGCCAAAAATTTTCCCTGTCTCATCATCCACTGCAAGATTAAAATTTAATTCTTCACCTTGCACATACATCCACTCAAAAAAGTCTCTGTCCACAGCAAGTATGTGGTCTTTCTTCCAATGTTCTGCAATAAACTGCATAACAGCAGGAATTTCTGAAATCTCCGCTTTTCTCACACAAAGCATACTCATTCTCCCTAACTAAGTAAATCGTTTTTTAACTGTTTACGGTTAATTTTGCCATTGTCATTTAACGGCATTTTTTCAACTGCAAAATATTCGGACGGTATCATATATTTTGGCAGAATTGACATCAGCCTCTTACGGATTGCCAATCCATCGATACCCTGTTTGGATTGGAATACCGATACAATCCGCTTGTGCTCTTCATCGTAGAGACAGCAGGCATTGTCAATTTCTTCCATGCTCAGAATTGCCGTTTCAATCTCTCCTAACTCAATCCGGTAACCCATATGTTTAATCTGGAAATCTTTTCTGCCATCAAACATAATTTCTCCAAATTCATTATAATGCGCCAAATCTCCTGTCCGGTAAATCTTTTCTTCATAATACGGATTTAGAGGATTTTGAACAAAAGCAACGCTTGTTTTTTCTTCATTCGCATAATAACCAACCGACAGAGAAGTTCCTCTCACACATAACTCTCCCTTTTTGTCCGGCTCAGTTATCAAACAATTTTCATCGTCAAGAAGCATGATTTCCGTATTTCTGCATGCCTTACCAATCGGAAGCGGGTCATCATCTGCAAACTCTCTGTTTACCCGAAAGAAAGAACACACATCGGTAATCTCAGTCGGTCCATATAGATTTGCAAACTCTGCCTCCGGCAGTACCCGGCGCCAGATATTCAAATGGCGGTTTGGCATAACCTCGCCACAAAACAGTACCTTTTTAATTGCACTCAAATCAAAACGTTCCAATAATCCGCTGTTTGCTGAACCAACCAAAGCCGACGGCACCCAGAAAATAAACGTAATCTTTTTTTCTTCCAGATAAGCAAGCAGTTTCGCCTGAAATGCATAATACATCTCCGGTGGAATATAAAGTGTTGCTCCACAACTCATGCACAAATAAATATCTAAAATCGAATTATCAAAATAAAACGGAGCCTGATTTGCAATTTTCACATTTTCGTCAATAGAAAATTCTTCTGCCGCCCAGTCAATGTAATCAATAATGCTGCGCTGTGTAATTGCAACACCTTTTGGTACGCCGGTCGAACCGGATGTAAAAAACACATACGCTAAGTCCGTATCAATAATTCGGTTTAAATACATGGAAGAATCCTTGTTATTTTGCCGGAAATCAATATCTTCCAAATATAAAATCATATCTTCCAAAATACCATTTTCCAATAATTTTTCTGCACTCTTTCGGTCAGAAATAATCAACGCCGGCTTTAAACATTTCAAAACACCCTCCACTTTTTGAAATGGAAATTTAACATCCGTCGGCGTGTAATAATTTCCACTATACAAGATTCCGGCAAAGGAAATCAATGTATTCGTTCCCTTTGGCAGATAAACTAAAACCGGCAGATGCCGACCCGATAATTTTGCTGTTATTGCATCTGCCAGACACAATGCACGCTGTCTCCACTCAGAAAATGTAACAGAAAGTTCACCATCTGAAATTGCAAGTTTGTCCGGAAATTTTACTGCCGTTTCTTCTAAATAGCACAAAACCGAATTTTTCATACGAATCCCCCTTAATAAATCATTCCTGCTGAAATGGATATAATTTCACCTGTAATGTATGCTGCCTGTTCCGACATCAAAAATCCAATCAGACCTGCAACCTGTTTGGGAGGAATCACTCCAAATTTCTGAGGACTGTTTCCTTCTTTTTCCCACATATCCATGTCTTCTTTTATCATCGGTGTCGCGACAAATGCAGGCGCCACCCCGTTCACACGGATTCTGCGGTCTGCCATCTCTTTTGCCATCACTTTAACCACTGCGTTTACCGCCGCCTTTGAACTGGCATACGCCGCCATTCCTTTTTCCATCTCATAAGCAGCCATTGATGACATTACCACAATTGACGAACCATCATTCGAATATTTTCGTTTAGAAAAATATTTACCTAATTCTATAAACGCCATCGGATGAATCTGATACATCTTTTTGATATGTTCTGTCTGAATCAGACGAATTGGCATATTTTCACCAATACCGGCACAGTGAATCAGACCATCCAGTTTAATTCCCCATTCACGGCATTTTATAAAGCATGATTCGATATGCTCAACATCTGTTAAATCATATATCAGATACTTGGTTTCTCCACCAAATTCATTTACAAGTTTTTTTAATTTTTCTTCATTTCTGGCAACCAAAATCGTTGTAACATCTTCCTGCCGTGCCAAGAACCTCGCTGTCTCTTCACCAATGCCAGAAGATGCACCGGTTATCATAATATATTTCATATTACCTCCTCGTTTACCGCTCCATCCTCATCACCGTACCCGATGTAAACTGACCTGCATTGGAAAGAAGGAAACGAATTCCAAAAGAAATATGGAACTGGCGTTTCATCTCTTTTGGACATCCTTTAATCATAAACTCGTCACTCCAGTTTCTTCCCTCGCGAACATACTGAATCACTTCCAGCTTGTCCTTATCATAAGTAATTCCATTGATGCAAAATTCCTCTGAAACAGCATCTTCATCTAACCTGCCAACAAGTTTTTGCAAATTATCAAAATCATTCTTTTCAGCTACAATCACCATCTTTATATCCTGTTCCTGCTCTTCGTTTAACTGAGCAAAAACCTTTGTTATCTCATCGTTATCCATCGTTTCCTGTGCAAAAATCACACCACGGATTGGATATGCCAATTCAGCCTCTGAAATTTCTTTCATAATTTCTTCTTGTTTTTCCGATGTTCCTTCATAAACATAACTTTCATAATACATGTCATTTTGAAGTTCACGCAGTTTTTGTTTATCTTTTCCGACCATAAACACATTTGCTGACTGCATATCCAGACAGCGGCACAATGACTCACCAAGAGGTGTATCCGCTCCATAAACAACTACCGTTCTCTCTTTCATAGAGCCGGTCGGGGTTTTATCTTCTTCATAACATTCATCCGTCTCAATCACCGGAAGAATATTTTTGGTGTCAATATTCGCATATACAATGCCCCAAGACAAACCAACACCAAATCCACAACACAAAAGTCTCACGGATTCTTTATCCGTCAATCGGTCTTGATTTGCACAAATACTAAGCGGAACCGATACTCCTGATGTATTACCAAACTGCTCCATCGAACGCAGTTCCTTTTCCCTGTCAATGCCACATGTATCATCAATGGTATTCAAAATCATATTTTGCGCCTGATGAAAAACATAATAATCAATGTCATCTTCATCAATCTGAAAATGATTGCGAAATGCCATCAAATCATTGGACACATCATTAATCGCAAAATCAAACACTTTGCCGCCATCCATTGATGCCGGTACATTAAATCTCCGTATAATTGCCTCAAATGAATTTCCATCTGCTTTACTCATAAACCGAAGAGGTTCTGCCTCTTTTACTTTTTGCAGGGCAACAGCAGCACCCGCCGATCCAAACAGCATATTATGTGTAATGATATCTTTTGTAAACGCAATTTTACTTTCCGGATAACTAACTTGTTTTACTGTATCTGCCAGCAAAAGAAGTCCCTTATCATAAAGATTTCCAAGCCGCAGCAAAGCAGAAACCACTAAAACTCCAACCGGAAAACTCGAGCATCCCAAATTCATATCAAACACAATGCAGTCTTTTTTTAGCCCTAACTGTTTCTGAATCAAAAAGGCAGTTGATGGGAACACATAATTCGGACGCTGTGTCACTACAATCAACACTTTGATTTCCTCTAGGTTCCAGCCTAGTCTTTCCAAAAGTGGTTTTGCCGCTCCGACACATAAATCCGAACTTCTCTGATGTCTGCCAGAAATTCTTCTCTTAGAAACACCGGTAATTCTTGTCTGTCGCCGATACTGTCGTTTTCCTATTATTGTTTCGTATTTACTATTATCATCTTCATAAGTAGGAACAGCCGAAGCCATTCCACATATTTTTATATCATCTAATTCACCAATCATCGCTGTATCTAATCCAAACGGATGTCTCCTTATAAATAATCAATAATATCCTGAACGGTTTTAAATTTTTGCACTTCTTCCACCGTAAGTCTCTTATTCAGTCTTGTTTTTACCTCTGCCATAAGTCCTAACTTACTTAAAGAATCCCATTCGTCCATTTCCTCTAAATTCATCGTAACATCAATATCCTCTTTATCCATATCAAGAACTTCTTCTAATAATTCTAATTTTTCTTCCTGTGTCATCACTCTTTTCTCCTTTCTACTACATTACAAATAGGCAAATTTTATATCGGTTATTTTACTTCTTTTCTTTAGCAGCAAAACGATTAACAAAAATCATCTTCCTTTAGCAGCACATTCTCATCAATATCCGCCGCCGCATATTTGCCAATAATTTCCTTCATGCGGTATGCCGGAATTCCGGTACCCGGACGCTTCGACCAAATCATATCCTCTTCAATCCGCTGACCCTTTTTAATCGGACGCTTCGTAACCAGACTGCGAAAAGCCCACGAACGCGTTTCTTCCTCTCCCGGGTGCACTTTTTTAACAGAGCCAAGAGCATCTTCCAATTTGCGGATGCCGTCTACTAATTGGTGAAGCTCCTGAAAGTCAATTGACACCGACTGATCCGGTCCCGGTGTCCGTTTATCCAAAATCACATGTTTCTCAATAATACGTGCTCCCAAAGTCACAGCACCAAAACTCGTATACAAATCCGGTGTGTGGTCAGAATGTCCAATAATCGCATCCGGAAAATGCTTTTCCATCTGCAGAATAAATTTAAGGTTAATATCCTCATACTTTGGCGGATATTCAGAGATACAGTTTGTAAAAGCAAGAGAAACTCCTGTCTGGTTCAACACATCATAAGTTCGCTGAATCTCTTCAATTGTACTCATACCGGTAGATACAATCATTGGCTTTCCCAGTCTTGCAATCCGTACCAGAGTCGGAATATCTGTCATCTCACCGGAGCCAATTTTAAAGGCATCGACTCCCATCGCATCCAGTTCATACGCCGCTTTTAAGCTAAATGGCGTACAGAGATATTGAATCCCAATCTTTTTGCAGTATTCCATCAACTCCCGGTGCTGCTTCAGTGTAAGTGCATGCTGCTTCAAAAACTCATACAGCGGAATATTATTTTTCCCCGCAATTACAGCATCCGAAAGCATTTCTTCATCCGGCAGATGATGCTGAAACTTAATGCAGTCTGCTCCGGCAAGTTTCGCCTGACGGCACATTTCCTTTGCCACTTCCACATCACCCATATGATTATCACAGCCCTCGGCAATCTTTATGTACGCGGTATAGTCAGGCGTGGTTATGACTCTCTCCCCTCCAAGGCGAAGGCATTCATTTTTTTCGCAGGAGATGTATTTTCTGCCCTTCCATACCTCTTCGACCGCCTGAACAATATTGTGTATACTTCCGGTACCAACGACAGCATCCACCTCCGGAAGCTCGGTAAAGACCTGCTCGCGGTATCTTTCCGCAAGACAGCCACAGCAGATGATTCCCTTCAGCTTTCTGTGCTTTTTGAGCCATGCAATATCAAGAATATTGTCAATAGCTTCTTTTTTAGCGCTTTCTATGAAAGCGCAGGTATTGATGACGATGATATCCGCGGAGATATCCTCTGCCGTTATTTCATATCCCGCATCCGACAGTTCCTTCAGCATCACCTCAGTGTCGATCTGATTTTTCGGACATCCGAGGGATACAAAGCCGATTTTCGGTTTATTCATTCTGTTTCTTCCTTTATATACCTTTTATATCAGCATTATTTTTACGTTCAGCCAACAGTACGTCGCTCTGATATAAATTATCACTGTTATACAGATTTATTATAATACTTTTACGCCCCTGTGTCAATAGTATATCGGCAAAGAAGGCGATGTTAAAAAAGTCAAATTTTATACGTACCGAGAGCTATTCCCTGCGCTATCTTATTAATATAGCACGAGGCGCTTGATCTCCTGACGCATATCTTACCGACAAAGCACCGATATTTTGTCAGGACAGTAGCGTGAAAATTACATGAAATCTCACTTTTTATACCGTTATTTCAAGCGTAAATTCTCCTTAAAAATGGGAGCAACCTATTTTTGTTTCCAAGGGAAACACAGTCGAATTTCAATACTGTTTTTGTTGACGTTATGCGTCAGATACAAATTATAGTTTGTCAGCTTAATTTTATACGAGTTCCCGCTTGCTATGATATCGATCATAGCGTCGGCCTCATTTCCGTCAATTTTATATACGTTGCAGTTGTACGGGCTTCCGGAGCGGAAAACATTTTAGCCGTAATTACCAACATTAAAATAGAAGAATATCTCCGTTTTAGAAAACATACGGCTCTGGAACCGATGATTCTTATCTCGTTTTTTTCTTTCTTCAACAAAAATAAGCGACTAACAATTTCATTGTACACTACAATATATGCATTGTCGATAGTCCGTCGATCAAAGTTTGAAGTACTAACCGTTAACAAAAAACTCAAAACAGCAATATTGTTAACCTGACCTGCAAGATAGATTATTGACAAAGAGTTTTCAATATTGTATCATATTTTTACATAATAAAAATGATATGGAGGACATCCCATGTATAATTTTCCCATAGGAGTCATGCTTGATTCCTTCAGACTTCCGGTAAAAGAGGCAATCGAAAAAACAGTGAAGATCGGCGCCCACGGCTTTCAAATGTATGCGACCTACGGAGAGCATTCTCCCGAGAATATGACGCCTGCAAAAATCAGAGAGCTTCTTGATATGGTAAAGTCAAACGGACTTGTTTTTTCCGCCCTTTGCGGAGACCTCGGTCACGGCTTCGGAGATAAAGATAAAAATCCAGAACTGATCGAAAAATCAAAACGTATTCTGGATCTTGCCAAAGAATTGGAAACTGATATTGTTACTACCCACATTGGCGTTGTTCCCTCCGATCCTTCTCATGAAAGATATAAGATTATGCAGGAAGCCTGCTTTGAACTCAGTCGCTATGCCGACAGCGTAAACGCTCATTTTGCCATTGAAACGGGACCTGAAACCTCTGAAACACTGAAAACCTTTCTGGACTCTCTCGACTCCACCGGAGTCGCCGTAAACCTGGATCCTGCCAACCTCGTAATGGTGACGGGAGATGATCCGGTAAAAGCGGTACACACACTTCAAAAATACATTGTTCATACTCATGCCAAGGATGGGATTAAGCTTCATGACGGAAATCCCGAATACATTTACGGCATCCTTCATCCCGTTCCCGCCGAAATGCAGGGGATCGAATATTTCCGAGAGGTTCCTCTCGGAAAGGGAAGCGTCGATTTCCCTGCTTACTTAAAAGCACTTGAGGAGATCGGATACCGGGGCTTCCTTACTATCGAGCGTGAGGCGGGAAACGATCCTGCCAAAGATAT
>OJMN01001342.1_pt1 | contig 14427 bp, 13 predicted proteins | sample 1597261 | NCBI WGS metagenome assembly OJMN01 (sample SAMEA2452130, study PRJEB22498) | human gut metagenome | biome: human feces; feature: human gut; material: feces | place: Australia | collected 2012 | reverse complement strand
GGATCGGTAGCAGGCGCAGGCGGAGATGCCATGACGTTTGGTGCAGCAGTAGAGCTTTCTGTTGCCATGCCACTTTCCTGGTTGCCACTGATCAGTGACTATACAAGAGAAGCAAAAGAACCGGTAAAAGCAACCGCAGTCAGCACCGTTGTTTATGGAGTTGTCAGTTGTTGGATGTACGTGATCGGTATGAACGCTGCAATTTACACAGGAGAGTCTGATATTGCAAGTATCATGGTAAAAGCTGGACTTGGAATAGCAGGACTTCTGATCATTGTATTTTCTACCGTTACGACAACCTTCCTGGATGCTTACTCAGCAGGAATTTCGTCAGAGTCAGTATTCTCAAAAATCAATGGGAAATATGCAGCAATTGTTGTAACTGTGATCGGAATGATCGGAGCAATCATTTATCCGATGGACAACATTACCGATTTCCTGTACCTGATCGGTTCTGTATTCGCGCCGATGATCGCAATCCAGATTGCGGATTTCTTCATTCTGAAGAGAAAGGACAGCCTGGAAGTATCTCTGGATGTCATGAATGGTGTAATCTGGGTGATCGGTTTTATACTTTACCGTATTCTGATGAATGTGGATATTCCGCTTGGAAATACACTCCCGGATATGGTCATTACCATCGTGATCTGTATTCTTGCAAGAAAATGTATAAAGACAGAAAAATAGCTTTGAAAGAAAATGGAAATGCCGTGTTGACATTTCCATTTTCTTTTACAGAACATGGAGCGATCTACAGAAGAGAGGCGGAAAAATGAATGCTGACGCCTGGAAATGTGGTAAAAGTTTATAAGAAAGAAGTTTTGGATAATTTAGTTAGCGGATGGAATAAAGTGGGATTTTTATCCTGCAAAATATATATGGAAAAAGAGTTGGGTAGAATGAAAAAAGAGCTTACGACATATGATCGGGGGAAATGTCGTAAACTCTTTTTTCTGTAATTTCATTAAAGGAGAAATGAAAATAAAAAGTATCAAAATACTGAAAACGTCTTATTTAGTTTCGTTAAGTGCTATCCTTAACTTGATATTATAATACCATGTGTATGATCTTCTGTAAATTCGCAGAAAAGACAAATGTTACAAAAATGATACTGTAAAATTGTGCAATATAGCCAAAATGGTGCGAAAAATGGAAAATGTGAAAGTTTTATAATCTTACGACTTCATATTTGATTTGCTTTTCCAATATGTTAAAATTAAAAAAAGCAGAAAATTTTTACAGATAAGGGGAAAGATGATGAAAGAATTTGTTGAAATGCGGGATGTCCGTAAGATTTACCGTATGGGTGAAGTTGAGATTGCCGCAGCAGATGGAATTGATTTTCAGATAAAAAAAGGTGAATTTGCAGTTGTGGTAGGCCCAAGTGGTGCGGGAAAAACGACAGTGCTTAACATTCTGGGGGGAATGGATACGGCAACAAGTGGAGAGGTCTGGATCGATGGAAAGAATATTGTAAAGTATTCGCCGAGGCAGCTTACTTCCTATAGAAGGGATGATATTGGATTTGTATTCCAGTTTTACAACCTGATTCCGAACCTGACGGCGCTTGAAAATGTAGAGCTGGCACTGCAGATCTGTAAGGATCCGCTGGATGCGGAGATGGTTCTTAGGGAAGTGGGACTGGCAGACCGTATGAAGAATTTCCCGGCACAGCTTTCCGGTGGGAGCAGCAGAGGGTATCGATTGCGCGTGCACTGGCAAAGAACCCGAAGCTTCTTTTGTGTGATGAGCCGACAGGGGCGCTGGATTACAATACCGGTAAGGCAATATTGAAGCTTTTACAGGATATGTGCCGTGAACGAGGGATGACAGTGATCCTGATCACACACAACTCAGCGATCACGCCGATGGCAGATCGTGTAATTAAGATGAAGAATGGAAAAGTCGGAAGCATGAAGCTGAATGAAAGACCGGTTCCGGTAGAGACGATTGAATGGTAGGTGGACGTAAAGACCGATGAAGAAAAATATTTTACGCAAAGACTTTATAATAGAAATAAAAAAGACGATGGGACGGTTTGTATCAATCTTTTTTATCGTGGCATTGGGTGTCGCATTTTATTCGGGAATCCGTGCATCAGAGCCAAGTATGCGGATCACTGCAGATCAGTATTTTGATGATTCGGAGCTGATGGATCTGAAGGTAATGGGAACCATGGGACTTACCAAAGCGGATATCAAAGCGATTGGAAAGGTATCGGGAATTGAAGCTGTAGAAGGCGGATACAGCAAAGACGTGCTTTGCCCGGTTGGAGACAATGAAAAGGTTGTCCATATGCTGAGCATGCAGAAGAATTTTAATCAGGTTTCGGTTGTGAAAGGCAGGTTGCCGGAAAAAGCCGGAGAATGTCTGGTGGATGAAGATTTTCTGAGCTATACAGACCTGAAGGTTGGCGACACGGTAACTTTCCATTCTGGAGATGGAGAGGCATTGACGGATTCGCTGGTTACAGATACATACAAGATTGTCGGGATCGGGAACAGTCCGCTGTATATTTCATTTGGAAGAGGAAGCAGTACGATCGGAACCGGAGAGATCAGTGGATTTGTTGTAGTGGATAAAGCTTCTTTTGACATGGATGTTTATACGGAAGCTTATGTGAAGGTGAGCGGTGCAGAAGAGAAAACTGCATTTACGGATGAATACAATAATCTGTCGGATGCAGCAAAGGAAGCCGTGAGTGCAATCGAAGAGGAACGCTGTGCAGCCCGCAAACAGGAGATCGTAGATGAGGCAAATGAAAAGCTTGCTGATTCGGAGAAGACAGTGAATGAAAAATCGCAGGAACTGGAGAATGCGAAAAAAGAGCTGGAGAGTGGGAAAAGCAAGGCAGCCGAAGAACTGGAAAAAGCAAAGCAGCAGCTTACGGATGGAGAAGCAGAGCTTGCGGATGCAAAGCAGCAGATCGCAGACGCAAAGGCTGAGATCAAAAAAATCGAAAATCCGAAGTGGTATGTGCAGACGAGAGAGGATGCACTGACGGAATATCAAGGATACGGAGATAATGCAGACCGCATGCGTTCTATTGGAAAAGTGTTCCCGGTACTCTTTTTCCTGGTGGCAGCATTGATCAGTCTGACAACAATGACACGAATGGTAGAGGAGCAGAGAGTCCAGATCGGAACGATGAAGGCACTCGGTTACGGAAAAGCTGCAATTGCAGGGAAATACATTGGTTATGCTCTGATTGCAACGCTTGGCGGAAGTATTTTCGGAGTACTGGCCGGGGAAAAGATCCTGCCGTTTATCATTATTTATGCTTATATGATCCTGTATAAGCATCTGCCGGCGATCCTGGTACCGTACCATATGAGCTATGCACTCCAGGCTTCGGGAATCGCAGTTGCCTGCACACTGATCGCTACGATCGCATCCTGCTACAAAGAGCTGGCAGCAGAACCGGCAGAGCTGATGCGTCCGGCAGCACCGAAGCAGGGGAAGCGGATTCTTCTGGAGCGGATCGGAATTATCTGGAAGCATCTGAATTTTACATGGAAATCGACCGTGCGGAATCTGATCCGGTATAAGAAGCGATTCTTTATGACCATTTTCGGAATCGGAGGCTGTATGGCACTGATGGTAGTCGGATTCGGACTGAAGGACTGTATCTATGAGATCGTCAGCCTGCAGTATGAGAAGGTGCAGTTCTATGATGCGGCAACCTACATGAGTGACGACATATCCGAAGAGAACAGACAACAGCTCCATGATTATCTGGATCAGAATGCAGATATAAAAGAGACGATCGAAGCGCGGATGCAGAAGACCGATGTAAAATCTGCATCCGGTAAAAAGACACTTTATCTGATGGTGCCATCGGATAATGAAAAGATTGAGGACTTTTTAAGCTTCCACAGCAGGACCAATAAGGACGAGGTTTATTCACTGAAAAAAGACGAAGTGATTCTGACTGAGAAAATGGCATCCCTTCTGAATGTAAAGGTGGGAGATGAGCTTACGATCGAGGACGAGGACAGGGGAGACCAGACGGTGACGGTTGGCGCCATCTGCGAGAACTATATGAGCCATTACCTGTATCTGTCACCGGAAAAATACGAGGAATTATATGGTGTACCGGCAGGATATAACACGATCATCTACAGTGTAAAGGACGGAAAGGATGATCAGATCGAGAAGATCGGAACAAAGCTTCTGTCGATGGATGGAGTACTGAATGTAAGTTATACCAGCAGTATTGAAGGAAGGCTGGATGACATGCTGCGAAGCCTGAATCTGGTCATCGTGGTACTGATCGTATCTGCCGGAATGCTGGCATTTGTGGTACTGTACAATCTGAACAATATCAACATCACCGAGCGTCAGAGAGAGCTTGCAACCTTGAAGGTTCTGGGATTCTACGACGGAGAGGTTGCCTCTTATGTATACAGAGAGAATATCCTGCTGACGATCATTGGATCGGTTGTGGGTATGGTGCTTGGTAATCTGCTTCACCGGTATATCATCCTGACGGTTGAGGTGGAAGAGGCGATGTTCGGACGTCAGATACACTGGCAGAGTTATCTGTACAGTTTCTTGTTTACTGTAGCATTTTCTTTATTTGTAAACTGGGTAATGTTCTACAAGCTGAAGAAGATCGATATGGTGGAATCTTTGAAGAGCGTGGAGTAAAAGCTTTTGCAAGTGTATGTCAAAGATTTCTTATAGACGGTATACAAAGAATCGGAAAATATATTTCATAGAAAGTTTATATTCTTCACAGAATTATTAGCACTCTTGCCAAAAGAGTGCTAATTTTCTATTGACATTTAGAAATCAGGGTATTAAGATATTTCATAGACAGAAAAATACGGTATTTGAAACCGTAAAAAGATAGAATATGAAATTTAGGAGTGATAAAAATGGCAGCAAAAAAAGGTAGTCTTTCAATCAGCAGCGAAAATATTTTCCCGATTATTAAGAAATGGGTATATTCCGATCATGATATTTTTGCAAGAGAGCTTGTATCCAATGGATGCGACGCGATCACAAAATTAAAGAAGTTGGACATGATGGGAGAATATACACTTCCGGATGATTATAAAGGAAAGATCCAGGTTATTGTAAACCCGGAAGAGAAGACTTTGAAATTCATCGATAATGGTCTTGGTATGACTGCTGATGAAGTAGAAGAATATATCACACAGATCGCATTTTCAGGAGCAACCGAATTCCTGAACAAATACAAAGATAAGACAACAGAGGACGATATGATCGGACACTTTGGTCTTGGATTCTACTCTGCCTTCATGGTAGCTGATGAAGTTCATATTGATACCCTTTCTTATAAAGAAGGTGCAAAACCGGTACACTGGGTAAGTGAAGGCGGTACAGAGTATGAGATGGAAGAAGGGGATAAAGAGGAAGTTGGTTCTGAAATCACCTTATTCCTGAACGAAGATTGTGTAGAATTTTCAAATGAATACAGAATCCGCGAAGTCCTTGAGAAATACTGTTCATTCATGCCGGTAGAGATTTTTGTATCCAAAGCAAATGCAGAACCGGAATATGAGACGATCCCGGAGGATGAAGTCCTGGATACCGATACGGTTGTTGAACATATCCATGAAGACGCCAAGATGGAAGAAAAAGAAAATGAGAACGGTGAAAAAGAAATGGTTGAAGTTTCACCGGCATCCGACAAAGCAAAGATCGTGAAACGCCCGGTATCGATCAGTGATCCGGCGCCGCTGTGGACAAAGCATCCAAACGAATGCAGCAAAGAAGATTATATTGATTTCTACCGGAAAGTATTTATGGATTACAAAGAACCTCTGTTCTGGATTCATCTGAACATGGATTATCCATTCAACTTAAAGGGTATCCTGTACTTCCCTAAGATCAATACCGAATACGATTCCATTGAAGGAACCATCAAATTGTACAACAATCAGGTATTTATCGCAGACAATATCAAAGAAGTTATTCCAGAATTCCTGATGGTATTAAAAGGAGTCATTGATTGTCCGGATCTGCCGCTTAACGTATCACGAAGCGCACTGCAGAATGATGGATTCGTACAGAAGATCTCCGAATACATTTCCAAGAAAGTTGCTGACAAGCTTTCAGGAATGTGCAAGACAGATAAAGAAAACTATGAGAAATACTGGGATGACATCAGCCCATTTATCAAATTCGGCTGCCTGAAAGATGAAAAATTCTGCGAGAAGATGAGCGATTATGTTCTGTTCAAGAACCTGGATCACAAGTATATGACACTCAAAGAATGCATCGAAAAAAATGGCGGAAAAGCAGAACCGGAGGAAAAGACTGAGGGTGAAAATGCAGAGCAGTCAGCAGAAAAGAAAGAAACAGAGAAGACAACAATCTACTATGTAACAGATGAACAGCAGCAGAGCCAGTATATCAATATGTTCAAAAAAGAGGGACTGGACGCAGTGATCTTGTCACATAATATTGATTCTCCATTTATTACACAGATGGAGCAGAAGAACGAACATATCAAGTTCCAGAGAATCGATGCAGATCTGACTGATCACTTCAAAGAAGATGTATCTGAAGAAGAAAAAGAAGCATTCAAAGAAAAAACTGACAGTCTGGTCGAAATCTTCCGCAAAGCACTTGGCAATGACAAACTGGAAGTAAAAGTGGAAAAGATGAAAGATGAAAATGTGGCATCTATGATTACACTTTCCGAAGAATCACGCCGTATGCAGGAAATGATGAAGATGTATGGAATGTCAGGCATGGATCCGTCTATGTTCGGAACCAATGCAACCCTGATCCTGAATGCAAATCATCCGCTGGTAGAATATGTTGTAGCACATAAAGATGGCGAAAATACAGAAATGTTCTGCCATCAGTTATATGACCTGGCAATGCTGGCACACAAGCCACTCAGCCCGGAAGAGATGACAGAATTTGTGAAACGCAGTAATGAAATTATGATGAAACTGGCAAAATAATCTTGCTGTAGATACCCGGAAAAGCCTGAACCATTCAGATTCCCATTTTCGCTTATGCGAAAAGGTCTGAATGGTCAGGCTTTTTTGCTGTATTTGGAAATACTTTTCACAAAGTGTTGGTGAACTTCCTGGTCTTTTATAGTATAATATAACAAAAGAGAGGCGGTGGATACGATGAAGAATTATTCAAAGGATATAAGCAGACAATATCATATTCAGGTGGCCAACGGGGAAGTCGGCCGTTATGTCATTCTCCCGGGAGATCCAAAGCGCTGCAAAAAAATAGCACAGTATTTTGAAGATCCGGTGATGATTGCGGATAACCGGGAATTTATCACTTATACAGGAACTTTAGATGGCGTAAAGGTAAGTGTCACATCTACCGGAATTGGGGGACCATCAGCAGCAATTGCGATGGAAGAATTAGCCAGATGTGGAGCTGATACGTTTGTACGGATTGGAACCTGCGGTGGGATACAGCCGGAAGTAAAAAGTGGGGATATTGTAGTTGCTACGGGTGCCGTCAGAATGGAAGGGACTAGCAAAGAATATGCGCCGATCGAATATCCAGCAGTGGCAGACCTTATGGTGGTGAACGCACTGGTCAGTGCTGCGAAGGAAAAGGACTGTGAATTTTATACCGGAGTGGTACAGTCAAAAGATGCATTTTACGGACAGCATGAGCCGGAGAGAATGCCGGTAAGCTATGAACTGCTTAATAAATGGGAAGCATGGAAACGTATGGGATGCAAAGCTTCTGAGATGGAGTCAGCAGCACTTTTCATCGCTGCAAGCCATTTAAGAGTACGTTGCGGATCTAACTTCCTTGTAGTAGGAAATCAGGAAAGAAATGCACTTGGAATGGAAAATCCAATCGTACATGATACAGAAGCAGCTATCACAGTTGCTGTAGAAGCAATCAGAAAACTGATCAAAGCAGACCGCGAGAAATAAGATCAGAACGGAGGAACGAGATGAAAGTCTTTTTAAATTTATTGGGGATTGTGGTTGTAATCGGACTGATCTTTCTGATTTCCTGGGATCGTAAGAATATCCGCTGGAAAGCAGTAGGAAAAGCAATCATTGCACAGTTTGTCATTGCAATCTTACTTGTAAAAGTCCCGGTTGGTAAGATGGTTGTGTCTGCCATATCGGACGGTGTAACAGCAGTTATCAACTGCGGACAGAATGGTCTGTCATTTGTATTCGGAAGCCTGGCAGACAGCAGTGCTTCGACAGGAAGTATCTTTATCGTACAGACACTTGGTAATATTATCTTCGTATCTGCACTGGTAAGCTTACTTTATTATCTTGGAATCCTTGGATTCGTAGTAAAATGGATCGGTAAAGCAGTTGGAAAACTGATGGGGACAACAGAAGTAGAAAGCTTCGTTGCAGTTGCCAACATGTTCTTAGGCCAGACGGACAGCCCGATTCTGGTCAGCAAATATATCGGAAACCTGACAGACAGTGAGATCTTAGTTATCCTGGTATCCGGTATGGGAAGTATGTCAGTATCCATCCTCGGAGGATATCATGCACTTGGTATCCCGATGGAGTATCTTCTGATCGCCAGCGCACTGGTACCGGTTGGAAGTATCCTCGTTGCAAAAATGTTACTGCCGCAGACAGAGCCTGTACAGTCTATCACGGACGTAAAGATGGACAACAAGGGCAATAACGCCAACGTGATCGACGCCATCGCAGAAGGAGCCGGAACAGGTATGCAGATGGTAATCGCTATCGCTGCATCTCTGGTTGGTATCATTGGTATCGTTGCAGTAATTAATATGATTCTTGGATTTGCAGGAATCAGCCTGGAGCAGATTTTCTCTTATGTATTCGCACCGTTTGGTTTCCTGATGGGACTTGATACCAATCAGGTACTGATGGAAGGTGCATTCCTTGGAAACAAACTGATCGTAAATGAGTTCGTTGCATTCCAGGATCTGGGAAAAATCTTATCATCCTTAGATTACAGAACAGGAATCGTATGCTCCATTTCCCTTTGCGGATTTGCGAATCTTTCAAGCCTTGGTATCTGTGTATCCGGTATTGCTGTACTCTGCCCGGAAAAGAAGAGTACACTTTCAAGACTGGTATTCAGAGCAATGCTCGGTGGTGTATTCGTAAGTATCTTAAGTGCGATGATCGTAGGACTGATCACACTGTTCTAATATAAGATCAATTATAAGATTAATGTTAAGGTTGATATTAAGTATAATTGAAAATATATAATGAAAGCAGATAGAGAATTCTGGAACAGGAATGCAAATACATTACTGTTCCAGATATTTGACATATGAGAATTAAGAAGGTGTATAATATGAACGAAAAGAAATATAAAAGAATATTTACCGTAGTCATAGATTCACTCGGCGCCGGAGAGATGCCGGACGCCTCTTCTTATGGTGATGCGGGGACAGATACCCTGGGACATATTGCGGCAAATGTAGAAGAGTTTAAAATTCCGAATTTGCAGAAACTTGGAATTGCTAACTTAAAAGATCTTGCAGGTATTGCACCTGTAGAAAAAACGTTGGCTTATTATGGAAAATTAAGAGAAGCAAGCAACGGAAAAGACACCATGACCGGACACTGGGAGATGATGGGACTTCACATCACAACTCCGTTCAAGACATTTACAGAGACAGGATTCCCCAAAGAACTGATCGATGAACTGTCAAAGAGAACCGGACGTACGATCATCGGTAATAAGAGCGCCAGCGGAACAGAGATCCTGGAGGAACTGGCAGAAGAAGAGATTGCAACCGGTCATATGATCGTCTACACATCTGCGGATTCTGTTCTTCAGATCTGCGGAAATGAAGAGACATTTGGTCTGGATGAATTGTACCGCTGCTGCGAGATCGCCCGTGAGATTACGATGAAAGACGAGTGGAAAGTCGGACGTGTCATCGCAAGACCATACGTCGGCAAGAAAAAAGGCGAGTTCAAACGTACCAGCAACCGTCATGATTACGCATTAAAACCATACGGAAGAACTGCACTGAATGCATTGAAAGATGCAGGTCTGGATGTCATTTCCGTTGGTAAGATCTTCGATATCTTTGACGGAGAAGGAATCACAGAGTCAAATAAATCCAAGAGTTCCGTACACGGAATGGAGCAGACAATCGAAATCGCAAAGAGAGATTTCGAAGGATTCTGCTTTGTCAACCTGGTAGATTTCGATGCACTGTGGGGACACAGAAGAGATGTCAAAGGATATGCACAGGAACTTGAAAAATTTGATGTCAAACTCGGTGAATTATTAGGAGAACTGAAAGAGGATGATCTTTTGATCATTACAGCCGATCATGGAAATGATCCGACACATACCGGAACTGACCATACAAGAGAAAAGGTACCGTTCCTTGCATATTCTCCATCTATGAAGGAAGCAGGAGAACTTGAGGAAGCAGACACATTTGCCATTATCGGAGCAACAATCGCAGACAACTTCGGTGTTAAGATGCCGGAAGGAACGATCGGACATTCGATCCTGGACAAGCTGAAATAAAAGAATTGAATCAGACAAACTGAAAATTAGTAAACCTATCACAATGAATGAAAAAAGAAAGGCAAGAAATTATGAATACAAGTGAAGTTTTAAAAATTGTTGACCACACATTATTAACACAGACAGCTACATGGGAAGATATCAAAACGATTCTTGACGATGGAATCAAATATGAAACAGCTTCTGCATGTATCCCGGCTGCATACGTAAAACAGGCAGCAGAATACGTAGAGGGAAAACTTCCAATCTGTACAGTTATCGGATTCCCGAACGGATACAGCACAACAGCAACAAAAGTATTCGAGACAAAAGATGCGATCGCTAACGGAGCATCTGAGATCGACATGGTAATTAACATCGGATTCTTAAAAGACGGAAGATACGATGAAGTAGAAGAAGAAATTCGTCAGATCCACGAAGCATGTGATGGAAAAATCTTAAAAGTCATCATCGAGACTTGTCTTCTGACAGAGGAAGAGAAAATCAAGATGTGTGAAATCGTAACAAAAGCCGGAGCAGAATTCATCAAGACATCTACAGGATTCTCTACAGCCGGAGCAACATTTGAAGATGTAAAACTGATGCATGATCATGTTGGAGAAGGTGTGAAGGTAAAAGCAGCGGGTGGAATCAGCTCATTCGACGATGCTGAGAAATTCATGAGCCTTGGAGCAGACAGACTTGGAACAAGCCGTCTGGTGAAGATCATGAAAAATACAGATAACGGTGCAGGATACTAAAATATGAGTTCTTTGTGTGCATTAAGCATTGTAACAGCAGTCCTCTGTGGTATCTGGTCTTATCTCGCAGGAATCGTCGGACTGATCGGCTGGGCCGGATTTGCAGGATGCACTACCTACTTTGCCTGTGGCAAACATGGCATGAGCGGGGTGAAAAAGACCATGATTACGAATCTGACAGGCGTCCTATGTGGAATGACGATCATCACACTTAGTAAGATCAATCCGTTATTCGGGAATCTTGGAATCTGGTGCGGGATCATTACATTCGTGATGTGCATCATTGCAAAATACGAGTGGTTTGACTTCTGTCCGGGAACATTCATGGGATGTTTTACGACATTCGCAGCGGATGGAAACTGGAGTGTGCTAGTGGTATCGCTGGTGATCGGGGCATTTTCAGGATTTGCCTGTGAATATGGAGGAAACTGGCTGTATCAGGCAGTGACTGAGAAAAAAAGATGTAATACATATGTGGGAGAAAATGTATTGCAGGAGAAGAAAGAGATAGAGTAAGAAAAAGCTTTGCTGTTTTGTGTGGGACGAGACGGCAAAGCCTTTTCTTATAATATAATAAGGCTATAAAGATTCAGCAGCCACATTCTCTGTTTGCAAAGAGTTATTTGCTTTCTGATTCATCAATATAATAAAAAGAAGTACAGCCACAATACCAAGGAAACTGATGAATCCAAGATGTTCCCGGTACCATACAACTCCAATCAAACTGGCAACAATGACTTCCACGGAAGCAATGACCGGAACTTTACTGCTTTTCGTGATGTGCTTCAGACCTTCATAATAGAAGATATAGCCGATTGCCGTTGTAATCAGCGCATAGAAGAATCCCCAGAAAAGAATTCCGGTATTGAATGTGAATTCAGTACGAGAAACTCCCATGGAAATGCCAAGAAAAACAGCAGCTTCCATCCGATCAGCAGGAGTTGCAGAAGATGTGACCGACATGCGGATGTTCGAAGAACAGACCAAGATCATCCAGGCACTGGCAAAACAGGCTCCGGGCGTATTCCTCGGACGTTGTGCCAACTTCGTACTGGGCGGTCAGCCGCACAGTTATTCCTTCTTCGTATATGCAGATGACGAATATCGTGAAAAAGAAGGAAAAGAATATTATAAAGGTCAGACATTAAATGAACTGAAACTGCGTGATATCCAGAGAAATGAATATTATCAGCGCTTCACAGGCATGAAACGTGATGATCCGAAGCACTATGACATGGTTGTAAATGTGTTAAAGACCGGTGTGGACGGAGCTGTGAAGATGATCCTGGATTATGTGGAGCAGAAAGAAAGCGGAAGCAAATAATGTTTGACAGGGGAAAATAGTAATGTTAATATAAGAATATAAAAGGTGCTACCGATATGACGGTCACCTGATATTTAATGAATCAAAAAATGATCGCTTAAATTGACAGGTTTAGGGCGATCATTTTTCTGTCTTGGCATCATGCTTTCCGCGATTGTAGCCAAGACTATAACATGCGATACACAATGATAGTACAGCAATTAAGCTTTCAATCGTTAGCATAATTCAAGTCCCCTTTCCGTCGAATTTCTCTTTTTCAAGAGATGATCTATGTAATCGGGGCTATAACTCCCACGTAGGAAGTGACCGCCATTCACGTCAAAGTGAAGTAACACCTGTTTTTTATTTTATCAAATCATATATACTTATTCAATTAAAATATTCTATTTATTAAATTTTATAAAGCATACAATATTAATTTGATATTTTTAAGTTTATGTTTCGAATATTTTGACAAATCGGTGCAGTAGAACCCCTTTTACCTTCTGTTAATAAACACAAAAATTATTAACCAGTACCGCTTAAGGTCCCTGGAACCTTAAGAAATCACAAGCTCCTGCAGGTAAAAAAATATGCGTTGTTAAAAGAAAATATGTTATGATGAAAGAAAAACAGAAAGGATATTAATATGACAAAGATTAAATTAACAGATAACCTTTCCTTATCTCAGATCATCCGAGGTTTTTGGAGACTGGATACTTGGGAATTATCAACAGACGAACTTATTGATAACATGAAATCAAGCATAGACTTAGGTGTAACATCTTTTGATACAGCAGAGATTTATGCAGATACTTTATGTGAATCTCAGATAGGTGAAGCATTTGCCAAAGATCCGGAATTAAGGGGAAAAGTAGAGCTGATTTCAAAAACAGGAATTTACAAACAAGAAATTAATGGAGAATCATTTGGGTATTATAATACAACTTATGATAGAATCGTACGATCCTGTAAAGAAAGTCTTCAGAGATTACATACAGATTATCTTGACCTATATTTAATTCACAGAGAAGACCCTCTTTTAGATCCATGGGAGGCAGGCAGAGCAATGCTGGATCTGAAGAGAGAAGGGCTGATCAAAGAAATCGGAGTGTCAAATTTTGATCCATTTAAATTTGATGCAATGAATAAAGCGGTTGACGGAGCACTAGTAACGAATCAGATTGAATGGAACCCAGTATGTTTTGAACATTTCAATTCTGGAATGATGGATTATCTGACAGTTAATAAAATTCATCCAATGATATGGTCACCACTTGCAGGAGGAAGATTATTTCAAGAAGATGATCTACAATGTAAGAAAGCAATGGATAAGATCAAAGAAATCGCTGAGAGACATAACTGTGAACCAGATACGATCGTGTATGCATGGATCATGTATCATCCAGTACAGGCAATGCCGATCGTTGGAAGCAGAAAGGTTGAGAGGATTGAATCTGCAGTGAAAGCAATGGATGTTAAATTAGAGCATTATGAATGGTACGAGATTTATGCAGCAAGCGGACAGCAGCAGATAAGATAATGAATAAAATGAATGAAAATAGAAAAATCGTGTTAGATACTTTAAATGAGCAGAACATCGAATATGAAATGTTTGAACACCAAGCGGTATACACAGTCGATGAAATCGAAGACTCTGCCCTGTGGAATCATGAGAATGGAATAGGGGCTAAGAATTTATTTTTACGAGATGGCAGCGGAAAGCATCATTTTCTTGTGATTATTCGGGAAGACAAGCAGGCAGACCTTAAGAAAGTAAGAGACGAGATTGGAAGTTCTAGACTAAGTTTTGCCTCAGCCGAGCGTCTAATGAAATATTTAAATATTGAACCCGGATCTGTTTCGCCGTTAGGCGTTTTGAACGATCAGGAATGTGTGATTCCGGTATTCTTTGAC
>OJMN01001340.1_pt1 | contig 14444 bp, 9 predicted proteins | sample 1597261 | NCBI WGS metagenome assembly OJMN01 (sample SAMEA2452130, study PRJEB22498) | human gut metagenome | biome: human feces; feature: human gut; material: feces | place: Australia | collected 2012 | reverse complement strand
AAGCGCTTCCAGATATGCCCGGATCTGATCTTCGTCTTCCCAGTCTGTCAAAACAGACTTCATATCCTCGAACATCTGCGTTACTTTGATATTCGCCCCTCCATGCTTCGGACCTTTCAGGGATGCCATTGCCGCAGCGATGGTAGAATAAGTATCCGTACCGGAAGAGGTAACCACGTGCGTCGTAAAAGTGGAGTTATTACCACCGCCATGATCCATATGAAGTACCAGAGCCATATCAAGGATCTTCGCCTCTAACTCTGTATACTTTCTGTCCTCACGGAGCATCATCAGGATATTCTCTGCTGTGGAAAGCTTCGGATCCGGTGCATAGATATAAAGATCCTCTCCCATCCTGTAATTATATGCGTGATAACCATAAACCATCAGCATCGGGAACTGGCCGATCAGGTTCAGACACTGACGCAGCACGTTCGGAAGAGAAATATCTTCCGGATTCGAATCATAGGAATATAACGTCAGCACACTTCTTGACAAGGTATTCATCATATCTTTACTTGGAGCTTTCATGATGACATCTCGTACGAAATTTCTCGGCAGACTTCTCTGATTTCCAAGTATTTTGCAGAAATCTTTTAACTGCTCTTTTTTCAAAATCTCTGTGTGCAGTCTGGCAACACCGTTGACAGAATAACCTGCAACGATCGCAAGATGCGCCATTTTTACCTGACCATCATATAAAATTGCCATTTTTGCAATTTTATCATTGTTGCCCGGATACTGATCCTGGATCTGTAAAACAAAACGGCGGTTGATCTCTTCCACGATCTGATATACACGCGGAAGCAGTCTCTGGAAGATGTCGATCGGCCACTTTTCAAGTGCCTCTGCCATGATGGTATGGTTGGTATAAGCTACACAGTGTGTTGTGATCTCCCATGCCTCATCCCATGACATGCCTTCCTCATCCAGAAGGATTCGCATCAGTTCTGCAACAGCAACCGTCGGATGGGTATCATTCATCTGGAACGTTACCTTCTTTGGCAGATCATGCAGATCATTGTGATGTTTCTTAAAACGCTCCAGCGCACGCTGGATACTTGCGGAAACAAAGAAATACTGCTGTTTTAAGCGCAGTTCCTTTCCTTTTACGTGATTGTCGTTCGGATACAGCACCTCTACCAGATTGCGGGCAAGATTTTCCTGCTCCACTGCCTGATCGTAATCTCCACGGTCAAAGGAATCCAGTGAAAACTCTTCCTTCGGCTGTGCATCCCAGATCATCAGGGAATCTACCACATGGTTGCCGTATCCAACGATCGGCATATCATAAGGAATTGCAAGAACAGACTGATACCCTACCTGCTCAAAGTGCAGATTTCCGTCCTCCCCTGCGGTTTCTTCCACATGACCACCAAACTTGATCTCGTAGCAGTATTCCGGTCTGCGAAGTTCAAACGGATATCCATCCTTTAACCAGTTATCCGGTACTTCGACCTGAAATCCATCAATAATCTGCTGCTTGAACATACCGTAGCGGTAACGGATTCCACATCCATATGCGGCATAGCCCAGAGTAGCAAGAGAATCCATAAAACATGCTGCCAGCCGGCCAAGTCCGCCATTTCCAAGAGCCGGATCCGGCTCCTGGTCTTCAATGACACTCAAATCCAGTCCAATCTCTTCAAGTGCTTCTTTTACTTCCCCATAAGCCCCCAGATTAATCAGATTATTTCCCAGTGCCCTGCCCATCAGAAACTCCATGGACATATAATACAATATCTTAGGGTCATCTTTTTCAATGACCTGCTGTGTTGCCATCCATTCATCCATGACAACATCCTTAACAGCCAGTGAAACAGCCTGATAAATCTCCTGCTGTGTCGCTTCTTTCAATGTCTTACGATACATCGTCTTGACATTTTCTGTCACGGAAGCAATAAACTCCTTTTTACTAAACACTTTGTCTCGCATCAAAAGTCCTCCTCTGTGCCTGGTTTGCGTGACACTATTGTTTTTCCACTGCCAGCGTAACCTTCTCACCGTTAATGCTCCATTCTTTCTGATATCCGGCAAGTGTGCCTGCAGTGATAGCATTTGCAAGTACCTCTGTCTGGATCTTTTCTCCGTATTTATTGAAAATACCAGTTACCTTCTCGTCTGCTGTATAGGAAACAGCAATATGATCCATAACTTCAAAACCAGCCTCTTTACGCATGGTCTGAATCTTACTGATCAGTTCACGTACAAAACCTTCTTCGATCAATTCCGGTGTCAGTCTTGTATCCATAACAACTGTCACATTGTTATCCCCCTCGGTCACAAAGCCTTCGGCCTGTGTCATGGTAATCAGAAGATCCTCCTCCAATAATACAACCTCGGAACTTACACTGTCAAGTTTCAGACATCCGTTCTCTTTTAATTCTTTCATTGCAGCATTTCCGTCAAGTTCTGACAGGGCAGCCTGAATCTGTTTTAAATACTTACCATATTTCGGACCAACCGTACGAAGCTGCGGCTTGAACTGATAATCTGTATAAGAAGAAACATCATCGGTAAATGCCACATTTTTGACATTCAACTCATCGGCAATAATCTCTTTATAAAAATCACCCAGTGCTTCCGGTGCCTTGATATACATCTGTCCGATCGGCTGACGGTTCTTGATATTGGCACTGTTACGGCACGCACGTCCCATAACAACAATCTTTAATACCTCATCCATTGCGGTTTCGAGATCTTTGTCGATCAGCTTTTCATCCACAACCGGGAAGTCACACAGATGAATACTTTCCGGTGCTGACGGATCGATGGAGCATACCAGATTGCGATAAATATCTTCTGTCATAAATGGAATCATCGGTGCTGCCGCTTTGCTGATTGTAACAAGTGCGGTATACAATGTCATATAAGCATTGATCTTATCCTGCTCCATGCCTTTTGCCCAGAAACGCTCACGGGAGCGGCGGACATACCAGTTACTCATATCATCGACAAACTCCTGCAGATATTTTGCAGCTTCCGGAATCTTATAATTAGAAAGACTTTCATCCACACCAGCTACTGCAGAATTGAGCTTAGAAAGCAGCCACTTATCCATAACCGATAATTTGTCATACTCCAGCTTGTATTTTGTAGCGTCAAACTGGTCAATATTTGCATAAAGTACGAAGAACGCATAGGTATTCCAGAGCGTTCCCATAAACTTACGCTGGCCCTCAAGCACAAGCTTGCCGGAGAATCTCTTTGGAATCCATGGTGCGGATGCCGTATAGAAATACCAGCGGATAGCGTCTGCGCCGTATGTCTGCAGGGCATCAAACGGATCTACGGCATTTCCCTTGGACTTGGACATCTTCTGTCCGTTTTCATCCTGTACATGTCCGAGCACGATGACGTTCTCATAAGGTGCTTTGTTGAAAAGCAGTGTCGACTCTGCCATCAGGGAATGGAACCATCCTCTGGTCTGATCCACAGCCTCGGAGATAAACTTTGCAGGGAACTGCTGCTCAAACACTTCTTTGTTTTCAAATGGATAATGATGCTGTGCAAACGGCATCGCTCCGGAATCAAACCAGCAGTCTAATACTTCCGGTACACGATGCATATCCTTACCACACTCCGGACACTTGATCGTAACGGCGTCAATGTATGGTCTGTGAAGTTCTACCTCTGCCGCCTTTGGATCACCAGCCTTTTCTGCCAGTTCGGCACGGCTGCCGATGCACTCCCTGTGTCCGCACGCGCACTCCCAGATATTAAGTGGGGTACCCCAGTAACGGTTACGGGAAATTGCCCAGTCCTGAATGTTCTCCAGCCAGTTTCCGAAACGGCCGGAACCGATAGATTCCGGAATCCAGTTGACCGTATTATTATTTCGGATCAGATCATCCTTTACCGCGGTCTCCTTGATGTACCAGGACTCTCTTGCATAGTAGATCAGAGGCTTGTCACATCTCCAGCAGTGTGGATACTCATGTTCAAACTTCGGTGCATCAAAAAGCTGCTTTCTTGCACTCAAATCCTTTAATACTTCCGGATCGGCATCTTTTACCCACATACCGGCAAACGGTGTCTCCTCGGTCAGCTCTCCTTTTCCGTTTACAAACTGTACGAACGGAAGGTCATAGTTTCTTCCGACATTGGCATCATCCTCACCAAATGCCGGTGCGATATGAACGATTCCGGTACCATCGGACATGGTAACATAAGTATCACAGGTGACAAAGAATCCTTTCTTTCCCTGCTTATCTGCCAGTTCCTTTGCACAGGCATAAAGCGGCTCATATTCTTTGTACTCAAGATCCTTTCCCTTGCAGGTTTCCAGCACTTCGTAAGCTTTCTTTCCTGCCTCTTTGTCCTCTTTGGATAACAGTGGAGAAAGTACCTTGTCTGCCAGTGCCTCTGCCAGATAATATGTGTAGCCGTCCACAGCTTTTACCTTAATATAAGTATCATTCGGGTTTACACAGAGTGCCACGTTACTTGGCAGTGTCCACGGAGTTGTGGTCCATGCCAGAAAATACGCATCCTCTCCGGCAACCTTAAAACGGACGACTGCAGATTTTTCTTTTACTAATTTATATCCCTGTGCAACTTCCTGTGCGGAAAGCGGAGTCCCACACCGAGGACAGTAAGGCACGATCTTGAATCCCTTGTAGAGAAGTCCTTTGTTCCAGATCTCTTTTAATGCCCACCACTCGGATTCAATGAAATTGTCATCATAGGTAACGTATGGATTGTCCATATCAGCCCAGAAACCTACCGTATTTGAGAAATCTTCCCACATACCCTTGTATTTCCAGACGGATTCTTTACACTTTTTGATGAATGGCTCAAGACCATATGCTTCGATCTGATCCTTTCCATCCAGTCCAAGAAGTTTCTCCACTTCGATTTCTACCGGAAGACCGTGAGTATCCCATCCGGCTTTCCGTGGAACGTACTTTCCTTTCATGGTCTGGAATCTTGGAATCATATCCTTGATGGTACGTGTCTCTACATGTCCGATATGTGGTTTTCCGTTTGCCGTAGGCGGTCCGTCATAAAATGTGTAAGTCTCGCCTTCCTTACGGTTCTCCATGGATTTTTTGAAGATATCATTTTCGCGCCAGAATTTTTCCGTTTCTTTTTCGCGATCGACAAAGTTCATATTGGTATCTACTTTGTTGTACATATTTTCCTCCTGCATTTATGATTCTGAAATAAAAAATCCCCACGTCCAGTAATTAGGACGCGGGGTCACGTTATACCACCTGATTACCATGTACTTAAATCCCGTATTCAAAAAGGATTTGCATACTTCGTTCCCATAACGCTGGAAATACGTCGAACTCTACTCTCCTGGGATTTCGATCCGCAACTCGGAAGTGATTTTCACTGTCATATTACTCGTATTGGCTCTCACCTGTTCCAACTCTCTTTGACTTTCCTATCACAGTTACTGTCTTCGTCTTCGTTTTTCACCTTTGGTTTTAAGTATAGTAATGATTCTTTCAGATGTCAAGTAAAATTCCTGTTCAGCCAGGCTTTCCATGCACAGTAATTTTCCAGTTCCCCGGATACCTGTTTCCGGTAAGCAAATCTCAGCATCTCATAATAACAGTCATTCTCATAAATTGGATACTTCAGTTCCCAGTCATTGTCCGGATTTGTTCCATCCATATACACAAGGCCCTCTTCCGTAAACAGCACGATCCCATGCCTGCTTCGGATGCACTGCCCTGCGGCTTCCTCCTTTGCCAGTCTGCGTGCCAGTTCATCCGAATCTACCAGATTCGGATAATCCATACTGTAAATGGTTGCAAGCATCCGCAATTTCTTCACCTGGCTTTCACTTTGCAGAAGCAGCCAGGTACCGGCATATCCATTACTGCGCATCTTCAATCCGTCAATCCCAGTCACCGTTCCTGTCCATATATAGTAGTCCGGGTTGAGCGGAAGAAAGCAAAGTTCTTCTATCCCTGTAAATGCACGCAGACACTCAAGCAGCAGAGCTCCCGCTTCAATAACATCAATCAGCCCGCGTTCCTTGTCTTCACAGACTACCAGCACACGGTTTCGCTTCTCATCTTTTTGCAATGTCGTAATTGCCGGGTCAAACGCAAAAAATGTGTTCAGTTTTTTATCATAAACGGCCCATGCATTATTTAATTCTTCGATCTCTTCCAACCGGTAATTATCATTTTCCACGGGGGACAGCATCCCCTGCGCCATCTTAAACAAACTATGCTCTGTGACATCCGAAACTGTGTGTTTGTCCTTCCAGTAATACCATTCAACCAGTGGGTTTTTGGGCTTTATCTCCCTAAGGATTCCCTGATTGATCCTTGACATAAGCTGCTGTCCCCTATCCATATCCTGATGAATGGTTTCCTGATTTACCAATGGTGCCAGATGAATGGTTGTATGACACCGAAATGAAATAATCGACATGTGAATACTCCTTTAATCTTTGTGTTTCCAGTTATACAGAAAATTTCCCAGTGAAGCCAGAATGATCAATCCATATCCTATCAGACTGTATCGATCCGGAATCTCCGCGAATAAAAAAAATCCAAGTAATGTTGCAAAAATAATCTGTGAATAATCAAAAATAGAAATTTTTCCGGCGGGTGCATAGGTATATGCTGCGGTGATCGTAAACTGTCCTCCCGCTGCAAAAAGTCCCGCAAGAAGCAGCGTCAACAACTGCCGCAGTGACATCGGCTGATAATGAAATACGATCCACGGTATCACAATAATACAGGAAAAGCAGGAAAAATAAAACACAATGACCGGTCCCTTTACTCCGTGTGTACCCATCTTCCGCACCATTGTATATGCGATTCCTGCACCCAGTCCTCCGCATACGCCAATAAGCGCAGGGATCAGATGTGCATTTTCAAACCCCGGTTTTACCACAAACAAACAGCCGACAAATGCCAGTATAACGCACATTACCTGAGCTGGTTTTATCTTTTCTTTTAATAACAGGAAGGAAAAAATAATTGCAAAAAAGGGAGATAATTTATTTAAAATAGAAGCATCTGCCACCAGCAGGTGATCAATCGCGTAGAAATTACAAAGAATTCCAAGTGTCCCAAATGCACAGCGTAAAAACAGTGAACCCCACTGTGTTTTTTCCACCTTAGGTGCTGTATGATTTTTGATAAGAATAATTGCCGCAAAAAATGTAGCTACCAGATTCCGAAAAAAACTTTTCTGTACGGACGGCAGATCTCCCGCCAGCCGCACACTCACATTCATACACGCAAAAAAGAATGCCGACAAAATGATCATTATCATGCCACGTATATAATTTTCCTGTTTCATTGTACAATCACCTCAGATTTTTATTATAGAACCGGCATCCGTGATGCCAGTTTTATAATACCATACTTTTTCTTTTTTTGAAAATCTGAATTTTTACTTTGTACTGTTGTCATTTTCTGTATTGCTGCCGGATGAATTACCTGCCAAATGATTTTAGTTTTCCTGTTTCACTGGGTATCTTTGGGATGAAACTCCCATTTAAAAAGCACCAGCTTAACCTGCAGACATCTACAGGCCCAAGCTGGTGCTTATTCCCATATTATTTTTCTTTATGCGAACGGATTCTCCGTCGGATAAGGCAGAGATGCCGGCTGGTTGTAATTGATGTCCTCCATCGGAACCCCAATATACTTAAATACCTCAAACAGAGCCTTTCCGTAATGTCCGAATGCAACCGCTCCGTGATGCGGATAATTCTTCTCGATCAGAACGTGACGGTAGAAACGTCCCATCTCATGAATGGCAAATACGCCAATGCTTCCGAACGAACGGGTTGCAACCGGAAGGACTTCTCCCTGTGCCACATACGCGCGCAGCTTATTGTCGGAAGTGGACTGCAGGCGGTAGAATGTGATATCGCCCGGTGCAATATCTCCCTCAAGGGTACCGTTTGTTACTTCGACAGGAAGGCTTCTTGCCATGATCATCTGGTTTTTCATCTCACAGGATGCCAGCTTCTTTGAGCAGGTATTGCCACAATGGAATCCCATAAATGTATCTTTATGTGTATAGTCAAACTTGCCCTCGATCGACTCTTTGTACATATCCTTCGGAACGGAGTTATTGATGTCGAGCAGTGTGACAGCATCCTCGCTCACGCAGGGGCCGATAAAATCACTCAGTGCGCCGTAAATATCTACCTCGCAGGATACCGGAATGCCTCTTCCGGTCAGACGACTGTTGACATAGCACGGAACAAATCCAAACTGTGTCTGGAATGCCGGCCAGCATTTTCCTGCAATTGCAACATATTTGCGGGAACCTTTGTGCGCCTCAATCCAGTCAAGCAGTGTCAGTTCATACTGTGCAAGTTTCTCTAAAATCTCCGGCTTTTTGTTTCCCTCACCGAGTTCTGCTTTCATATCTGCAACAACCTCCGGAATACGCTGATCTCCTGCGTGGTTGTTGAATGCCTCAAACAGATCAAGCTCTGAATTTTCCTCAATTTCCACGCCCAGATTATAAAGCTGCTGGATTGGAGCATTGCATGCAAGGAAATTCGTTGGTCTTGGTCCAAAGGAAATGATTTTTAAGTTTGCAAGTCCTTCTACTGCTCTTGCAATCGGTAAAAAGTCGTGAATCATATCTGCGCAATCCTCTGCATCTCCAACCGGATATTCCGGAATGTAAGCACCGACATTGCGAAGTTTTAAGTTGTAACTTGCATTTAACATACCGCAGTATGCATCTCCACGTCCCTGAACCAGATTGTTCTGGGACTCCTCTGCTGCTGCAACAAACATCTTTGGTCCATCAAAATATTTTGCAAGCATGGTCTCGGAAATTTCCGGTCCGAAGTTTCCAAGGTATACACACAGCGCATTGCATCCTGCTGCTTTAATATCTGCCAGCGCCTGCTCCATATGAATTTCACTCTCTACGATGCAGACCGGACACTCATAAATATCCTTTGCATCATACTTGTCTGTATATGCTTTGATCAGCGCCTTTCTGCGGTTTACGGAAAGAGACTCCGGGAAACAGTCACGGCTGACTGCAACGATACCTACTTTTACTTCTGGAATATTAATCATGATTTTGCCTCCTTGTTGTATGTAATCATTTTAAATTTTTGTTAGATACGATGATATGATTTTATTTTGCAAGTTCCAAAAACAGATCCCTGCATGCCGGATAAATCTTACGGAACTTCTGATAACGCTCTTCATATTTTGCTGCAAGCTCCGGTTCCGGTTCTACCGTATCGGTCAGTTTTACAATTGCCTCTGCTGCATCGCGGACGGTCGGGTATTCTCCACAAGCTACTGCTGCAAGCATTGCGCCACCCATTGACGGTCCCTGTTCATTTTCCGGAATATCTACCGGAATATTGAGCACATTTGCCACAATCTTTTTCCACAGCGGACTCTTTGCTCCTCCACCGCAAATACGGGTACGGGCAATATGAATGCCGAGTGAACGTGCCACCTCAAAAGAATCTCTTAAGGCAAATGCCACACCTTCGAGTACCGCCTGTGTCATATCCGCTCTGGTAGTATCCATGGTCAGACCGATAAAAGTACCTCTTGCATTCGGATCATTGTGCGGAGACCGCTCCCCCATCAGATATGGGAGGAAAAATACATGGTTTTCTCCAAGCTTCGTAATATTTTCCTGTTCTGCGCCATAATCCTTTGTGCCGATAATATCATCCATCCACCATTTATTACAGGATGCTGCGGAAAGCATGCAGCCCATCAGATGATAACTTCCATCCGCATGGTCGAACGAATGCAGTGCATTATTTTCGTCCACTCCGAATTTATCGGAAGAAATAAATACGGTTCCGCTCGTTCCCAAAGAAATGTTACATGCACCATCTCCAACGGTTCCGGTTCCCACAGCTGCTGCCGCATTGTCTCCGGCTCCGGCTACAATTTTTACCTGATCCGATACGCCGAGTTCCTTCGCCAGTTCCGGAAGCAGCGTTCCAACTTCCTCATAACTTTCGTATACTTTTGGAAGCCAGCTTGTTTTAATACTGCAGATCTCACACATTTCTTCTGACCAGCAGCGATTCTTTACATCAAAGAACAGCGTTCCGGACGCATCCGATACATCCGTACTGTAATTGCCGCTCAGGCGAAATGCCAGATAATCCTTTGGCAGCATAATTTTATGAATCTTTGCAAAATTCTCCGGTTCATTGTTTTTCATCCAGAGTACTTTCGGCGCAGTAAATCCGGTAAATGAAATATTGGCTGTGTATGCAGAAAGACGTTCCTTCCCAATTACCTGATTTAAATAATCGCACTCTTTTGTCGTCCTTCCGTCGTTCCAGAGAATTGCCGGACGAATCACTTCATCCTTATCGTCCAGTGCTACAAGTCCATGCATCTGTCCGCCAAAGCTGATGCCGGCAACCAGACTCCTGTCTGTACCATCCAGCAATTCCTTCAGTCCATCCATTGACTGTGTAAACCAGTCATACGGATTCTGCTCCGACCATCCCGGTTTTGGAAAACAGATTGGATATTCACGACTGACGATCTTTAAAATTTTTCCACTGCCCTCCATCAAAAGAAGTTTAACAGCAGAAGTTCCCAGATCAATTCCTATGTAATTCATGATAACCCTCAATTCTGAAATGTTAATTTTGTGCTCGTGCACGTTTCTACTCATATCCTACAACGATGCGCTGATATTTTCAACTGTTTTCCGAAATTTTTTCTCTTTTCGTGATTTCTTCCAAACCGGTTGCACTTATTTTGTGGAAAGCGTACAGTAACTTTCCCCACTCTTGTCGTGCACGCACACATTTTCTGTATTTCAATTGACATTTTACCTTATCAATGCTACCCTTGTTAAGAGTTATTCAGGAAAAATTCAACAAGGGGGAACGACATGGCCACTATAAAACAGATTGCTGAACTGGCAGGTGTTTCACGCGGTACGGTTGACCGTGTACTGAACAACCGCGGTTCCGTCAATGCCAATACTGCAGCCCGTGTACGTGAAATTGCAGAAAAATTAAATTATAAACCCAACAAAGCAGGACTGATGCTTGCTGCACAGAAAAAGAATCTGAAAATCGGTGTTATTTTATTTCCAGATTCCAATCCTTTTTTCAGTGAAGTCCTTGAAGGCGTAAATGCCAAGGCAAAAGAATTATCTGCCTATAATTTCACCGTTCTTATCCGTCAGGTTCCATTTGATGAGACCGAACAGTTTAATACCATGGAAGCACTGCTTGCGGAAGGCGTCAACGGATTAGTTATCGCACCATTCAATTCTTTATATATTGCCGCGGAAATCGACCGCCTCACAGAAATGAACATTCCGGTCATTACCGTAAACACCGATATTCTGTCCCGCAGGATCGCATATGTCGGAAGTAATTACCGCCTGTCCGGACAGACTGCTGCCGGACTGGTTTCTCTGATGACATTCGGGGAAATTCATATTGGTATTGTAACCGGTTCGTCACATGTACTCTGTCACTCCGATCGTATCGAGGGTTTCACTTCAACGCTTTCCGAAAAGGGCGAACGTATTCATATCGTGGAAACAATAGAAAATCATGATGATGATAATGAAAGTTATGAAAAAGTCAAAGAAATGCTGGCTTCACACCCCGAAATCAATGTGCTGTATTTTGCAGCCGGCGGTGTAGCAGGCGGATGCCGTGCCGCAGTCGAAAGCGGTCGGATCGATGCCATGCGTATCTTTACTTACGACTGTGTTCCTTCCACAAAAAAACTGCTCGATGATGGCATTATCACTGCTACCATCTGCCAGCAGCCATACAAGCAGGGATACCTTCCGGTAGAATTGCTCTCCCGTTATCTGATTGAGGGCATCTCCTGCGAAGAATTCCACTACACAGACATCGATATACGAATAAAGGAGAACCTGTAAAACAGGTTCTCCTTTTTAATAACTCCCGGCTAGAAAGAACTCTTTCCTTCTTCCAGTTTCTGCTCATACTCTTCAAAATACTGATAAAACGGACTGTCCGGGTCCTGCATTTTTTCCGCAATATTCACAGCATAAAGCGAAACGGCAATCCCAAGAACAATTGAAATCACTGCTGTAATAATTCCACCGATCGCCAGCCCCTTTTTCTCGTTCTTTACCATCTGCACAATACCGAAAATAATCGCAAGCACTGCCAGAATATAATTGATGCAGCATGCAAATGTAAAAACAGATAAAATTCCAAGAACCAGTGAGGCAATTCCAAATCCGGTTCCTGTTCCCTTTGCCTGTGTCTGTCCGTAATATGCCTGCTGATATGCATTCGGCTGTGACTGTTCACTCTGATATGCCTGCTGGTACGCAGTCTGTCCATACGCATATGCCGTATTGTCCGGCTGCGGATTTTCCTCTGCCGATGTTGCTCCATAAGAAGTCTCCGGCTGTTCCTGCGTCATCTGTGATGTTTCATTCTGTACGATCTCATTTTCCGGTGCCGTATAATCCTGAAAGTTTGTTTCCTCCGGTGTTTTTGAACCGTTTTCGTTTGTTGTAAACTCGTCGCTCATTCCATCCTTCTCCTTTTTATTCTTTCCCTGACTTCTTATCAATAATCACAATAGTAGTCATTTACTCATTATAATTATTCTGTCCCCAAAAATCAACAGGTTCATAGTCCTGTAGTTTTGCAAGGAGCCCCTTCTTCTGCAATTCCTCCTGAATCATATCCAGAATTTCCACGCGTTCCGCCCGGACCGTATGATAATGATATCCGGAAGTAACATTTTTCAGCAGACTAGATTTCCCGGAACGGATCTCCTCCATATAATTGCGGATATCCATACGGGATTTGATATTCATCTCTGCCCGAAGCACTCCGTATACCTTATGATATACAAATACATCCTCAACGGTTCCTCCGAGATCCACAATCGTTGTCAGCTCTTTTTCAACCTCATCATCTTCATGCTGTACCTTAAATACACGGGTTGTCTCCTCATCTTCCTGTATCAGATACCCCCGGTTGGTCGAAAATATATTTTTTCCATTTGCCCGAAGAAGTGCAACATCCTGCACAATGACCTGTCTGCTCACGTCAAATTCTTTTGCCAGTGTCGTGGCAGAAACTGCTTTGTCACTGTTTTTTAGTGCCTGTATAATTTTTCCACGCCTTTCTTCCCCGCTCATTTCTGGAATCCCACCTTCTTTAATTTTCTACCGGATGCAGATTTTTCAAAGAAATATCCAGAATCGGAGCCGAATGTGTCAGTGCTCCGCTGGAAACATAATCTACGCCAAGCCCGGTCAGTCTTGCAATATTTTCTTTCGTCACATTTCCGGAAACTTCAATCTCTGCCCGTCCGTCAATATAGGCGATGGCTTCTTTCAGCGCATCGGTGTCCATATTATCCAGCATGATAATATCCGCACCTGCCTCCACAGCTTCCTTTACCATATCCAGATTTTCTACTTCTACCTCAATCTTACGGACAAACGGTGCATACTTCTTTGCAGCAGCAATCGCTTCTTTTACTCCGCCTGCAGCTCCGATATGATTATCTTTCAGCAATACCCCGTCGGAAAGATTATATCTGTGGTTATTTCCACCACCGATTCTTACTGCATATTTTTCAAAAATACGATTGTTTGGTGTTGTCTTTCTGGTATCCAGAAGTTTGATTCCGGTTCCTTTTAATAATTCTGCCACGGAATGTGTGTAGGTTGCAATTCCGCTCATACGCTGCAGATAATTCAGTGCGGTACGCTCTCCGCATAAAAGGGTCCGGATATCGCCATGCACTTTTGCCATAAGCTGTCCCTTATGAACTTCTGCTCCATCCTGCACCAAAAATTCAACTGTTGTCTTTTCATCGAGAAGTGTAAACACTCTCTCGAATACCTGCAGCCCGCATATAATGCCATCTTCTTTGCAGATAAGATCCACTTCTCCTGCCTGTGGATGAGGCATGACACTGTTTGTGGAGACATCCTCACTTGTGATATCTTCTTTTAAAGCACTTAATATAAATGGGTCTACATTTAACCCTAATGTTACCTGATCGTACATATTATCTCCTTTCGCCAGCAATTTCTTTTGCTGCTCTTTTTGCAAATACAAGACTCTCTAAAAGGGAGTTGCTTGCAAGTCTGTTTTTACCATGAACCCCATTGCATGCGGTTTCACCGACTGCGTAGAGATGATCCATAGAAGTTTTACTGTTATGGTTTACCTTGATTCCGCCCATAAAATAATGCTGAGCCGGAACGATGGGAATACATTCATGGAACACATCATAACCGGCCTGGCTGCAATGTTCAATAATATTTGGAAAATGACTTATTAATTCGTCACGCGGGATGGTTCTTAAATCTTCCCACACAAAATCGGTGCCGTCTTTCTCCATCTGTTTGTAGATTTCCTGTGTAAGCAGATCTCTTGGCAGCAGTTCATCTACAAAACGGTTCATATTCTTATCATAAAGCCTTGCACCTTCACCTCTTACAGATTCAGAAATAAGAAAGCTTCTTTCTTC
>OJMN01001334.1_pt1 | contig 14474 bp, 12 predicted proteins | sample 1597261 | NCBI WGS metagenome assembly OJMN01 (sample SAMEA2452130, study PRJEB22498) | human gut metagenome | biome: human feces; feature: human gut; material: feces | place: Australia | collected 2012 | reverse complement strand
GTCTTTCCGCACAATACGATACCGCTGGTATTGCGGTCGAGGCGGTTGCAGACCGATGGATGGAAGGTGGCAAGATCGGTTTCTTTTATGGCATTGGCAGCCAGCAGGTGGCCAATCAGCCATTCGTTCAGGGAAAGATCTTCCGGTTTGGCTTTCTGGGTCAGAACTCCGGCAGGTTTATTCAGCAACAGGATATTTTCATCCTCATAAAGAACGCTGATATCCTTTAAGGAACGGTAAGCCTTACGGTAATCGGAAGTATCTTCCGCTGCCCCGGCACCGGACAGAGAGGCATAAGTTTCCTCAGAGAAAAAGCATTTTACCTCGTCTCCCTGGGCAAGGATTTCTTTACCTTCAGCCTTTTTCCCGTTCAACGTAATATTTTTCTTGCGAAGCATCTTATATAAAAATCCGGTGCCTGCATTAGGTAACGCTTTTTTTAAAAATTTGTCCAGACGTTGTCCCGCCTGATTTTTGCCAATGGTAAGCAACTGCATAGGACACCCTCCTTTTGAGAAGTAAGTTATAGAGATACGCTCTTTAAGGTCTGGCAGATCCCGGCAGACAGTTCGGGCTGTGAGGAAAGCTCCTTTAACTGATCACATCTTGTCAGATACTTGTCCAGATCGTTAAATATTTTCACAGAGACTTCTCTGTAATTGTCTTTTTTCAGAATGTCCTGAATGTGCTTGTAAAAAGCCTGTTCCGCAAATTTCGGATCCGTGGTGTAGCCACAGACCGTATTACCGCAGACTGTCAGATGATAGATAACATAATTCTTTTCATAGGAAGTAAATACCATATCGTAGAGAGTGGTAAGGCCTTCTGTATGTGCCGCGATTTTTGCAGCTACCTGCTCGTCACAGCCCCGGTAGCGCAGGAACATGAACATTTCTACCAGACTCTTGCAGGCCGGAAGACATCCCAGTACCGCCACGATGGTCAGGAGATTCTCACGGCTTCCGGTGCTGACCCATCCGGCGATAAACAGAGACAGAGAGATGGCAAAATAAAGCACGGTTCTTAAAATCTCATAAATTTTCTGTGTGCGGAGATACCCGCGGGTTCCTCTATAGGCATCAGTGGTAAACATTCTTTTGAATTGCATGAAAAATAACTCCTTTATTTATGATTTCTTTCCAGCGGCAGACAAGACTTCGATCTCTTCTTCCGTCAATGCCCGGTATTCCCCTCTTTGCAGGGAAAGATCCAGGGACAGGGGGCCGAAGCTTACCCGCTCCAGTGTAAGTACCTGATTATCAACCGCCTGCAACATCCGTTTTACCTGATGAAACCGGCCTTCATGAATGGTCAATAACAGATCACCGTTTTCTGTGAGTCTGGCTTTGGACGGGGCTGTCGGTTTCTCATCACCGATGTCAAGCCCGTTTTCCAACCGGTGGATATCTTCTGCGGAAAGCGGCTTTTCCGGCTTTACCAGATAGGTCTTATCCACATGTTTTTTCGGTGACAACAGATCATGGGCCAGAGCACCGTCATTGGTCAGGAGCAGCAATCCCGTGGTATCCTTGTCCAGCCGCCCTACCGGGAACAGATCCTTTTGTTCCGGGACAGTAAGGAGACTTACCACGGTTGGGGCTGTATTATCGTTGGTGGCAGAGACAACCCCCTCCGGCTTATTTAACATATAATAGACATATTTCCTATAATGGATCGGCTGTCCCTGACAGACCACCGTATCGGTCTCTTCATTGACTTTTGTCTCCGGCTTTTTGATTATCTGGTCGTTTACTGTCACCTGACCTTTTTTGATGTACTCTTTCACCTGACTTCGAGTGCCAATATTGTTATCGCATAAAAATTTATCCAACCGCATGGGCTTTGATCTCTTTCTTAGACTTAATTTTTCTTCATCGGCATATAGTATACAAACCTTTCAAGGCAGACAGCCATGAAAAAAATATTCGGAATCTGTTTCTTTGTTCTAATGACCGGCTGTATTCTGACTCATTCTTCCCTGAGCCTTGCCTATGCTGCCCTGGGATTAAATCTTTGGTATGAAAAAATGGTACCGGTGCTTCTGCCGTTTATGATCCTGTCCGGCACTTTGATCCGTATGGGTATGACGGACAGCCTGATCCGTCCGGTAAGACCTTTGTTCGGAAGAATCTATCGCCTGTCAGCACCGGGAATCTATGTGATCCTGGTGGGCTTTTTGTGCGGATTTCCCATGGGTGCCCGGACGATTGCGGATTTACGGAACCGACAGGAACTTTCTTCGGAGGAAGGACAATATCTGCTGGCCTTCTGCAACAATCTGGGACCAGTCTATTTCCTGGGATTTGTACTGCCGCTACTGCATAGGAAGCTGGTGCTCCCCTATGTATTTGGTATGTATGGCATTCCATTGCTATATGGTATTTCCCTGCGTTATAGCGTATACAGAAATCGGATTCCAGAGAAAACAGACCAAGCTTTCGGAAGAGACAACGCAGCGAAGCTTTTGGAACCGACCGGTCCGGCTCCCCTTCCTGCCATGTCCCTGACGGATGCCCTGGATGATGCTATTACCGCTGCCGGAAGAAGCATCTTACAGTTGGGAGGCTACATGATCTTTTTCAATCTGCTGAACCTTCTGCCAAGGCTTTTACTTCCCGACAGTTTCCGGTATGCACCGCTTTTGGAGATCAGTGGGGGCCTGAAGCTGCTGGGAGACAGATTCCCTTTGTATACGTTATTGCTTTTGCCCTTTGGCGGCTTAAGCTGTATTGCCCAGACCGGAAGCTGTATCCGCAATACCGGGCTTTCTCTCAAGTCCTACATCCTTCATAAAATGGTACTGACAGTGCTTACTGCAGCTTATTATCTGGGATGGTTTCTGTTGTCTCCGGATACTTTTCTGCTTTGATTTTTCCGTCTTCGTTTTCTGTGTCTGCCCTGTTGGATCTGGTATAACAAAAAGACCAGCAACAACAGCACTACCAGAATCCCACAGATCACCAGAAAAACACCGAAATTCACTTCCGGACTTTTTTCGGAAGGCATCGGAGTATTTCCGGCGGCATCGGCCATGGTGATCACGGAACTGCCAGCTTCTGTGATCTGTTCCTCTGCAGCCCGGGAAGCTTCCGCTGCCTCCTGTGCCGCAAGACTTTCCTGTAATGCCTCTTCGGCAGCTTTTTCCTGATCAATAAAAGGCTGTGCAAAGGTGACAGGATCACTCTCTGTGAACAGATCCGCCTGATTGTAACCGCGAACGGTGATCACCGGCTGTTCCCCCTTTGTGAAGGTCACGGAAAATGTGAAGGTGTCGGGATAGGTCCCGGCCATAATATCCAGTCCCGGCCAGGGAAGCAGTTCGGAATAAGTCCTGCCTCCATCGGTACTGTAATCGTAATACATCATGGGGCAGTCATAGTCGGCTGCCGTCACTTCCAGAGAGACTTCTCCGGTCTCATAGTCTGCATTCTGCAAAGTCAGCTGGCAGATATCCGGTTCGGTCTTGTCCCGCACAGTGGCAGGCAGAATGGATTGCAGCGAGACTTCCGGAAGAGCGTCTGCCTCTCCACTGTAGTCCACACCAAGACTTGCACTGGATAATCCGAAATATTTTGCAACAGACAAAGCATCCTCCCTGCCGAATTTCTTCCAGTCCTCTTCTGTCTGGCAGTAAGGAGTGTCTCTGCTCTCATCCACATGACAATGCTCGATGATGGCGGAGGGAATGGATCTGGAGGTACTTTCTCTTATAATTCCGTAATAGTCATCACCGTTATCTTTAAGTTTCGTCTTGACTCCCCGTAGAAACAGTCCCATGTCCTGCATCTGCTGCATCTGTTCCCAGCCGAACTGATAACCGTAAGCGTTGTAAGGCTGTACGGAAGAGATCCAGACTTCGGATCCGAACAGATCATGATCCATGGAAGCGTTGTAATGAATACTGAACAGGAAATCCGCATTCCGGTCTGCAGCAAATTGTGCCCGGTCTGCCAGAGACATGGTCACATCATCCGTATGAGTCAGATAGACATCCACATTATCGTATTTTGTCAGTTCCTCGTACATGGCCAGCGCGGTCACCATGGTCATTTTTTTCTCCTGTGCAGGGCCTTCCAGCGTTCCCTCGTTATCACCGCCGTGTCCGGGATCAATGACAATGACGACCCTTTCTCCGGTCTCCTGCGCTCTGGGAGCCGCCTGTGCAGGCAGGGAATTTCCATAAAAACAGGCTGCTGCAAGACTGACCGCACAGATCATTGTCCTGACTAACAGCCCTTTTTGCTTTTTCCATACTTTCATTTATCGTATTCCTTTATTTTTAAAAAACCAGCTTTCAGCAGAAAACTGGTTTTTCGTACTCGTTGTTTGGACATGCTTTACATAACGTCCAGATTGTCTTCGGCATCCGCAGCAGTATCTACGTCATCAAGATCCTCATCTACGGGGTGCAGCTCACTGCGGTTGGACTGGATAATGTCACGATACTGGTTCAGATTGCCGATCAGAGCATCGTAATTGGCGCTGGCCTGCTGTGTGGAGGAAGAAATAATATTCTCCAGATGTGCCAGCATATCATCCATGTACTGCATGGCAGCGGATTTGACATTGTTGGCCTCAATAGTGGCATTGTCCAGAATCTCCTGAGCCTGCTTACTGGCCATGGTAACGACCTCGTTGGCCTGGGCGTAAGCCTGCTGCATGATCTCATGCTCGTTGATCAGCTCGTTGGTATGCACGGTAGCCTCGTTGATCAATGCTTCTGCCTTGGCTTTGGCATCGTTTAGGATGGCTTCCTTGTTGCTGATGATCTTCTGGTAGCGCTTGATCTCATCCGGGGTCTTCATACGCAGTTCCCGCAGTAACTCATCAATCTCATCCTTATTCACGATGATTTCGGTACTGGACATGAACTTCGGCTTGCAACCCTCGATGTATTCTTCTATTTCATCAATTAACTGTTCGATTCTGCTGCTCATGAAACTCTCCTTATTTACACATCACTATGCTCTGAAAGCTTTTTCTCGCGATATTTGTCGTAGATCAGTTTCGCCACAAAATCCGGAACACAAGGGGTGATATCTCCATCAAAACTTGCAATCTGCTTGATGGCGGAAGAACTGAGGTAGGCATATTCCAGACTGGTGGTCAAAAATACCGTATCAATTTTGCCATGGGACAACATCCGGTTGGTCTGTGCCATCTGCAGTTCATATTCAAAATCCGTAATGGCGCGTAAGCCCCTTACGATAACATGCAGATCTTTTTCCCTGGCATAATCCACTAAAAGCCCACTGAAACTGTCAATCTGCACATTAGGCAGATCTTTTGTGGCTTCTTCTAGTATCTTAACACGTTCCTCTACAGAAAACAACGGTGTCTTTTCTTTATTGTTCAAAATGCTGACGATCAGAACATCAAATATTTCGGATGCCCGCCTTATGATATCCATATGACCGTTGGTGACGGGATCAAAGCTTCCGGTGTAAACAGCTCTTTTCATAAAAATCATGCCTTTCAGTGTTACTTCTTGCGAAGGAACACATGCTTGTTGGTTTTGTATTTTTTCTCACGGATCACTTCAAACCCTAAGTCTTCCGCATAGGAGAAATCGGTATGCAGAGAGGCTTCTACTAGGATCAGAGTCTCTTCGGAGACATATTTGGCATAGCGCAGCTGCTCTAAGACTCTGCGCTCCTGCTCCTGATCGTAGGGTGGATCCATGAAGATCACATCCACGTGCTTTTCATAGATGCCCGTCAGTCCTGCGCAGGCATCCTGTTTTAATACTATAGCACGGTCTTTCATTTTCGTAAATGCCAGATTGTCCTCGATACATGCCAGGGCTTTCGGCGCATTTTCAATAAAATAGGCTTTTCTGGCACCGCGGCTTAATGCTTCGATGCCGATGCCGCCGCTGCCACTGAAAATATCCACGAACACACAATCGGGAATATAGGTCTGCAACATATTAAAAAGGGTTTCCTTGATCCGGTCGGTGGTGGGTCTGGTATCCATTCCTTCCGGAGTCTTAAGGGGCAGACTTCTTGCAGTTCCCGCAATGACTCTCATATGATTACTCTCCGTTTTCTCTATAAATGTTGTATGAATGATTCTGTTTAAAAAGTTACACTCTCACTTTGGTGCCCTTGCTGTCACGTTTGCCGAGTTTCAGATTATTCAGGATGAGCTCCTTGCCCTTATATTCAATGGTGGTCTCTACGGCATTCTTCGTATAATATACATTTTCCACCTGATCACCGTCGCCCAGTTTCATGCCGCGGACGCCGATGGCACCTTTCTTTTTCTCGGGGATCTCATCGATGGAGAAGCGCAGGAAAAATCCTCCCCTGGTCTGCAATACGATGTTCCGCTGGTCAGTCAGGGCAGCAACGTTTACAACGCAGTCACCCTCCGCCAGCTTCGTAGCTGCAACGGTGCGCTTGGTCACATCGAACTCTCCGCCATCTACCACCTTCAACATGGACTGTGCAGTGGCAAAGATCACCTGACACAGATTCAGTTCCTTCTGACTGGTGATATAGACGATCTCTTCGGTTTTCTGGCTGAAGTTACTCACGTTGTCAATGGGCGTGCCTTTGTCACGGAACTTGCCGTAAGGCAGGTCCAGCACCTTGATAGTGTGCATCTGTCCGGTGTTGGTGAACAGGCAGATCCTTCCGGTATTTTTACAGGTGAAGACGTATTTATTTTCTGCATCTGCGGCTTCTTTATTCCGCTCGTAAGTAGAGACATCCACAGTCTTGGCATAGCCGAATCGATCCATGAGAAATACCACATCCATCTCTTCCAGTTCTTTTTCCTTGTAGACCGCTTCCTGTCCGTTCTCGATGACAGTTTTGCGGGGATGGCTGTATTCCTTCTTGAATCCGTCCAGTTCATTCATGATGACCTGGGCCATGGAATCTCTGCGGTCCAGAATATCCTCATAACGATAGATGTTTGCCATGGTCTCTTCGTGTTCGTTGATCAGTGCTTCCAGTTCCAGACCGATCAACTTATACAGACGCATCTCTAAGATGGCATTGGCCTGTTTCTCGGTGAACATCAGCTGGGCTGCCATGATCCTGGATTCCTTGGACTTGAACTTGATGCCATCGACCTTACCCTCTACGAGACAGGCTTTTGCCATGGCACGATCCTTGGATCCGCGTAAAATTTCAATGACCAGATCGATCACATTGCAGGCCTTGATCAGACCTTCCTGAATCTCCTTGCGCTCCTGCTCTTTGGCCAATAGATTGGTATATTTTCTGGTAGCCACTTCAAACTGGAAGTCAACATTGGCCTTGATGATCTGCTTTAAGCCCATAGTCTCTGGTCTGCCGTTTGCGATAGCCAGCATATTGACACCGAAGGTATCCTCCAGACGAGTCTTTTTATAGAGCATATTTACAAAGTTCTCGGGATCGGCATCCTTACGAAGTTCGATGACGATACGGATGCCTTCCTTGGAAGATTGGTTGGAAATATCCACAATATCCTGTGTCTTCTTCGTCTCGGAAAGAGCGGCCACGTCGGATAAAAACTTTGCAATATTGGCACCGATCATGGTATAGGGGATCTCGGTGATCACTACATTGGTCTTTCCAGATTTTCCCTTCTGGAGTTCCACTTTGCCCCGCAGCTTGATCTTGCCGGTTCCGGTCTCATAGATGTCTTCCAGTTCATCCTTATTGATAACGATGCCGCCGGTGGGAAAATCCGGCCCCTTCAGGTAACGCATCAGTTCTTTTGTTGTGATCTCATTATTGAGCATATAAGCCTTTACGGCGTCAATGACTTCCCCGAGATTATGAGGGGGAATGCTGGTGGCCATGCCTACGGCGATACCTTCGGAACCATTAACCAACAGGTTCGGAATCTTTACCGGCAGTACGGACGGCTCTTTTTCCGTCTCATCGAAGTTCGGAACAAAGTCTACCACATCCTTGTCCAGATCTGCCAGGAAAGCTTCCTGGGTCACTTTCTGCAGTCTTGCCTCGGTATAACGGTATGCGGCAGGCGGATCTCCGTCTATAGAGCCGAAGTTACCCTTTCCTTCAACAAGCTGATAACGATATGAAAAATCCTGAGCCATTCTCACCATAGTACCGTAAACCGCACTGTCGCCGTGAGGATGGTAACGTCCAAGAACATTACCGACCGTCGTCGCAGATTTACGGAAAGGATTGTCGTGAGTGAGATTATCCTCATACATAGCATAAAGAATTCGTCTCTGTCCCGGCTTCATACCGTCTCTGACATCGGGAAGCGCTCTTGAGATGATGACGCTCATTGCATATTGAATAAAGGAGTTTTTAACCTCTTTTTCCATTTCCACGTCAACAATTTTTTGATTCGGATATTCGTAATTGACTATTTTTTCTTCTTTACTCATATTGATTCCTTTCGGGATATTTTTCCGCATTTCTCAAAAGAAATGCTCAAAGTGCAGACAAATCAAATCGAGGCTTTGCCACAAATCCTATTTAGGATGTTTTTTAAAAAAGTGCCCTAAAAACCGCAAATATTTTTAAAGCAATACCGCACAATGCTTGTTGTACAGCCGCGCCGCCGGATTTTTCGTCAGATAATACCATTGAGAAGGCAAGAGGACTCTCTGCCCATAAAATTTGTGAAATAGGATGAAGAGAGACAAGCAGATTGCCGTCAGGGTACAAGCCATAAATGATACGGTGCTGTCCTAAGACCGTCTCCTTTCCGTCGGATATGATATAGAACCGGTATAACGCTTTATTTTTAGTTTGTACATTTTAAAAAGAAACGCTTTGTAAAAGAACGGTTTTCATTTTTTCTGTAAGAAATAAAAATCTTTAAGGACGCCGATTTATCCACACCTGTGGAAAACTATTGTGGAAAACTCTGTATATTCTTTATTTTATCTGTGGAAAATTTTTATTTTCTTTTAAAGTAATTCCGCCGGGTTCTGACGGTATAGCTGCGCAGTATCATTTTTTATCAGACGATACAAATTGAAGAAGCAAGAGTGACTGCTCTGCCGACAAAATTTGTGAAGTATGATAAAAGAAGCCGTCAAGATGCAAACCGTGGATTATGAGATATCGCCTTGAAAAAGACAAAAATTTTACACATCAAGATTTTCCGCATATCTTGCGTTTTCTTCGATAAACTGTTTTCTTGGTTCAACATCATCTCCCATAAGAAGAGAAAACATCTCATCACAAGCCATTGCATCCTCAACCGTAACGCGAAGAATGGTTCTTGTTTCAGGATCCATAGTGGTTTCCCAAAGCTGGTCGGGATTCATTTCACCAAGACCTTTATATCTGTCGGCACGAATTTTGTCTCCGCCGCCGAGCTTTTGAATACATACGTCTCTTTCTTCATCCGAGAAAGCGTAAAGTTCCTCTCCTTTCCCGCTTTTTCTGAATACCTTATAGAGTGGAGGCTGTGCAAGATAAACATGTCCGTCCTCTATAAGCTTTCTCATATGGCGGAAGAAAAAGGTAAGAATCAGTATTCTGATATGTGAACCGTCTACGTCGGCATCCGCCATGATAATAATTTTTCCATAGCGGAGCTTATTTACATCAAACTCTTCTCCGATTCCGCAGCCGAGCGCCTGTATAATCGGAATCAGAGAAAGATTGGAATACACCTTGTCCGCTCTTGTCTTTTCAACGTTAAGTACTTTTCCGCGCAGAGGAAGAATTGCCTGAAAACGAGGATCCCGTCCGCTCTTTGCGGAACCTCCCGCAGAATCTCCCTCAACAAGATAAAGCTCCGTCAAATCCGAGCGCTTTTCCTGACAGTCGGCAAGCTTTCCGGGAAGAGTAAGACCGGTGCTGAGCGCACTTTTTCTCGTTTGTTCTCTTGCTTTTCTTGCCGCTTCTCTTGCGCGGGAAGCGCTGATGGCTTTATCCAAAATTGCTTTTGCAATTGCAGGATGCTCTTCAAAATATTCTCCGAGCTTTTCGGTTACAAGATTATCCACAAACGTTCTGATATCGGAGTTTCCAAGCTTTCCCTTTGTTTGCCCCTCAAATTGTGCGTCGCGCAGCTTTACGCTTATAATCGCGGTAAGACCTTCCCTGGTATCCTCTCCTGTAAGGTTCTTATCATCGTTTTTAAGCATGCCTTTTTTTCTTGCATAATCATTTATGACTTTAGTAAGAGCGGATTTAAAACCTGTCTCATGCGTTCCGCCCTCGGGAGTAATAATATTATTTGCAAAAGACATCAGCGTTTCGTCATATTTATCGGTATACTGAAAAGCAACCTCGGCAATCGTAAACTCCTTCTGCGCTTTCATATAGATAATCTCGTCATTGATAAGATTACAATGTTTAAGCTTGTTAAGATGCTCTACAAAGCTGACGATACCGCCCTCATAGTGAAGAACCTTTTCAACGATTTCACCGTTTGCTTCGGGAAGCTTTCTTTCGTCGCGGAGAATAATTCTGATACCGGGATTTAAGAAAGCCTGCTCTCTCATTCTGTTAAGCAGAGTATTATATTCGAAGGTTGTTTCTTCGAATATTTCTTTATCAGGCATAAAACGGACATAGAGTCCACGTTTATCGCTTTTTCCCACATAAGTAAAGGGCTCGTCGGATTTTCCCCGTCTGAAGCTTCCCTTATAGGTTTCTCCGTTATAGGTATCCTCATAGCGGAACCATTCCGAAAGCGCATTCACAACAGAAGCGCCGACTCCGTGAAGACCGCCCGAAATATTGTATCCGCCGCCGCCGAATTTACCGCCTGCATGAAGAATGGTAAAAACAACGTCAGGGGTAGGAATTTTCATCTTATGGTGAATTGCGGTAGGGATTCCCCGTCCGTTATCTCTGACAGAAGCGCTCCCGTCATCGTGAAGCGTAATAATAATATCGCTGCACTCTCCTGCAAGAGCCTCGTCAATAGAATTATCCACAATCTCATATACAAGATGATGCAGACCTCTTACCGAGGTGGAGCCGATATACATTCCGGGACGTTTTCTTACCGCTTCAAGTCCTTCCAATACTTGTATTTGGTTTTCATCGTAATTTTGAGTCATATTTTTATCCTTTCGGTTTTCGTAACTTATTTTTTTATAACCTGAAGCTTATCCTTTTAAAAATCAAATTCTGCCGATAAGCGATGACGTCGATATTTGAGAAAAAACAACTTCATCGGATTCCGTCAAAATAAAAGATTTCGGAAGCTCGTTGACGATAGTTTCGGTAAAACCGGCTTTATCTGACGATTTCAGAAATTCTCTTGTATCGGGAGACACCGTCGCCGTATCCATATCGAATATTCCGATGATTTCTTTTAAAAGAATATTTTTGTTATTTCCGGCATGAAGAAACATTTTTTATCCTTTCGTTACTGTTCTTGTTTAAGGCGGTACCGCAATCATACATTCACATCTAATATCTCGACAACACATCTTTTTGCTTCTTTTCCGACATCCGTTATCCATATCGCCGGCAGTGGAACCGCTATCTCCTGCCTCTTTAGCTTTGTTCAGACTGACAAAAAAACCCTCTGATGGCGCTCTTAATCGCCAAACTCACGGTATTGCCTTAAATTTTCATTACGAAGTTAAACTTCCGTTATTAATATAAAAAACCTTTGCTTCGGTATCAATCAAATCACAGGAGGTAATCATAACCTGTCTTCCGCTGATACCGCTGAGAAGATATTTTCTTCTTGCTTCATCAAGCTCGGAGAGAATATCATCAAAGAGAAACACCGGATATTCGCCTCCGTATTCTTTTGAAAGCTCTCCTTCGGCAATTTTCATGGCTAGAGCAATGCTTCTCTGCTGTCCCTGAGAGGCGAAAGCCCTCGCGTCGTTTCCGCCAAGCTCTATTTTAAGATCGTCCTTGTGTATACCGTAAAGAGTAGCGCCTGCTTTAAGCTCTCTCTGCATATTTTCAGTAAGGAGCTTCATATATTCATCATATGTTTTCGGAAGCATATACGAAATAGAGACGCTCTCCCTCCCCGATGTCATATCCGAAACAATTTTGTTTACAAGACCTTCTAACTTTTCAACATATAAATTTCGCTTTGAGGAAATCAGCTCGGCTTCTTTTGCAAGCTGCTCCGACCATACTTCCGCCGTATTAAGAAATACGGAATCATCTCTTCTTTCCCGGCTCATTTTAATCAGAGCATTTCTTTGAGTCAGAACGGAATTATATTTTTGAAGAGAACGCAAATAGGAAGGATCAATCTGAGAAATTGCGGAATCAAGAAATCTTCTCCGCATGGAGGGACCGTCTTTCACAACCGAAAGATGTCCGGGACAGAACAAAACGGCTCGGAAGTTTCCTACCATTTCCGAAAGCTTCGTGATTGGAACGCCGTTAATACGGCAAAATCTTTTTCCGGAATCTGCAATCCAGCGAAGTGTCATATTCAAATCCCGTCTTCCGTTATAAAAAGTCATATTGATTTCCGCAAATTCTGCTCCAAAGCGCACAAACTCGTTTTCGCGCGCCGTACGAAAGCTTCTTATACCGGCAAATAAAAATACTCCCTCAAGAAAATTTGTCTTTCCTTGTCCGTTTAAACCGTTTAAAACAGTCACATCGGAGGAAGGCTCCAACACGGCATATTCAATATTACGGAAATTTTTATATTCAATACGTTTGCATATCATTTATTCAGTCTTACCGGAAGGACAAGAAGAAGAAATTTATTGTTCTCGTCCTCTTCATCCGGCTCAATCGTCATACCCATCAAAGGAGAAGTCATGGAAATATTGACCTTCTCACTGTCACATACCTTGATTGCTTCATGAAGAAAACGACAGTTAAAGCCGATCTCAATATTATCTCCGTTCTGATCAACCAATATCTCGTCGTTTACCCTTCCCGTAACGGAGGAGGAGGAAACAGTGAGAATTCCGTCTTCCAAATTACAAATAACCGGGCTTTTAATTTGTCCCTGCTGTTTTTCTTCGGTGACAAGCAGAGCTCTCTCAAGTGCGCCGGCAAATTTTTTGGTATCCGCCTTTATAAATATTTTCGGGGATTTCGGGATAAATCTGTCATAGTCGACATACTGTGCGTCGATAAGACGGGTAAAAATAATAAATTTTCCGATAAAGAACATAATATGCTTTCTGGCAACATTGATTTTAAGAGTATCCTCGGAATCATTTATAAATCTTATCAGCTCTGCTATCGTTTTTCCCGGAATAATAATATTAAAATTCAGTTCGGCGGCAGTGCCGACATTTTCAATATCGCATATCCGACTAAATACGGCAAGACGGTTTCCGTCGCAGGTAACCGCAGTAATTTTATTTCCGTTTACCGCGAGATCAAGACCATTCAGCTCCGGTCTGGGATTGTTTACTGCGATAGCAAACTGCGTTTTCTGAATCAGATTTTTCAGATCGCAATGCTTTATGGTAAATCCCCTGTCTCCGTGAAGCTCGGGAAGATCGGGAAAATCCTTTCCGGAAAGCGCTTGAAGCTCGAATCTTGCTTTTCCGGAGGAAATCACGGTTCTCAGGCTTTTTTCATCGGTTTCAACCGTAATATTTCCTTCCGGCATAGTTCTTACGATTTGAATAAAACGGGACGCATTGATAATAATACACCCTTGCTCCGACACCGTACATTCGAAAGAGGTTTTAAAACCTTTTTCAAGATCATAAGCGCATATATCGCAGGAGCTTTCTGACGTCGTACGAAAAAGAATTCCTTCTGTGGAGGCGATAGTACTTTTATTGGAAGCAAAACCCGCGGCGGGAAGCGTTACTTCAAGGAGGTCGTTTTTTTCGGCTGTGATTTTCATATTGTTTCCTTTCATTTTTCTCTGCCGCAGGGCGGCGTATAAATAGAAAAATATAAATATAAACTTTAGTAGTAATAGTAGTAGGGGGTGTTGAAACTGTGGAAAAGCTTGTCCGATAGTATAAAAAAGCGTTTTTTTTGTTATTTTTTTAGGATTTTCCTGTTGAAAACAGGTTTAAAAGAGAAAATATTTTCCACAGTGTTGAAAAGCTTGTGGAAAACTTGTAGATTTCTCTGAGGAAAACTCCGTTTATTTTGACTTTTGAAAACCTACGATTTGATAGTTTTAATCAGATCGTTAATTTCCGCTTCAAATAAGGGATCCGTCTGTAATCTTTTTTCCACTGTATCGATAGAATTGATAATTGTCGTATGATCTCTGTTAAATTCCCTTCCGATTGCGGGGAGAGACCGGTCTGTAAGTTTTTTGATGATGTATACGGCTATGTGGCGTGCGGAGCTTATACTGCTTATCCGTTTTTTGCTTTTCATATCTTCTATCGAAATGTTGTAATGTGAGGATACCGTATGAAGAATTTTATCAATTGTAACGTTTACAGGCTCGGAGCCTACCATTTTATCGGAAATACAGCGTACCGCCAAATCAAGTGTTATCTCTTTTCCCGACAGCATACTCTGCGCGGAGATCTTTTTTACCGCGCCTTCAAGCTGACGGACATTGTTTTTAAGATTCTCGGCTATATAAACCATGACGTCATCCGGCATAGCCAT
>OJMN01001315.1_pt1 | contig 14592 bp, 9 predicted proteins | sample 1597261 | NCBI WGS metagenome assembly OJMN01 (sample SAMEA2452130, study PRJEB22498) | human gut metagenome | biome: human feces; feature: human gut; material: feces | place: Australia | collected 2012 | reverse complement strand
TAGCGACTTTCGCCGCCAACGGATTTCCACCATACGTAGAACCGTGCTCTCCCGGAGCGATCGTAAGCATGATCTCATCGTCCGCCAATACCGCCGAGACCGGACTGACCCCACCGGACAACGCCTTTCCCAAGATCAAGATGTCCGGACGAATCCCCTCGTAATCGCAAGCCAATAACTTACCGGTACGGCCGATACCCGTCTGTATCTCGTCCGCGATAAACAACACATTCTTTTGATGACAAAGATCATAGCAAGCCCGCAGATAACCATCGTCGGGCACCACTACCCCAGCCTCACCTTGGATCGGTTCCACCAAGAAGCCTACTGCATCAGGATCTTTCAGGGCCTCGGCCAACGCATCCACATTATTATAGGGTATCTTTATAAACCCGGGTGTATAAGGACCGAAATCGGCGTATGAGCTAGGGTCCGTACTCATGGAAATAATCGTAATCGTACGTCCATGGAAATTCTCGCTACAAACCACGATCTTCGCACGTTCCGGGGCAACCCCTTTCCGACGATATCCCCACCGACGGCAAAGCTTCAAGGCCGTCTCTACCGCCTCGGCTCCCGTATTCATCGGCAGAAGTTTGTCATAGCCGAAGAATTTGCAAGTAAATTCCATGTATTCACCAAGTATATCAGCATGAAAGGCACGAGACACGAGCGTAAGCCTCTCCGCTTGCTCCATCAGGGCCTTTACGATCTTAGGATGGCAATGTCCTTGGCTTAACGCCGAATATCCGGACAAGAAATCAAAATAACGTTTTCCTTCCACGTCCCACACGAACACGCCTTCGCCTCTTCTGAGAACGACCGGCAGGGGATGATAGTTGTGGGCACCATACTTCTCCTCACGGGTGATGTAATCTTCCGGTTTCATACTGCTACTGATTTAAATGATTAGCATACTGTAAGCGTTTCTTACCGTATATGCCAAAGATACGAAATAGGGGATTACAATATGTCACCGAAAGCGTATGTTAAGAAACATACATTCATGCAGGTATTTATGAACGTAGATACGTCGGTTAACCAAAAAGGTGTTGTAAAAGGCTTCTTCCGCTCTTTTACAACACCTCTCTATCAAAATCAATTGGAACTTATAAAGTTGTCAAATAGTTCTTCAACGGATTGGAGTACATCTCCAATAGTTTCTTACGTAAGAACGCCTCATCCTTATTCGGAAGGACGATCTTGTCCAACTGTCCTTGTATATACTCCTCGAACTGCTTCTTATCCTTCGGTCCGTAATGCTCGTGGAAACGGCGAGTACCGTTCAGCCAATCATAAGCTACGTAATTACAAGGATAGAAACGATAGTTCTTATAGATCTCCCGGTCGATAACGGATGCGATAGCGCTTACCAGCTCATTCTTCTCCATATCCTTGTCTAGTTTAGCCAAGGAATCATTGATCGGGGAAGTGATCGTGAAGTGGACACGACCCTTATTATTCAGGATACCCGTTTCCATGCTCAACAAATCATCCCGCTGACATTTCACGTAATCCGGATCATCCCGCTTCATCTGGAATTCTTTCGCCTTCAAGAAATCGCAAGGATCAAACTCGTAGGAGATAGCGACCGGTACGATATTCAAGTCCATCAAATTCAACAACAGATTATCCTTATCACCGCCGATACTCAACATTTTTAATACGCTGCCCTGCGTACGATCGTCCGAATCCTTAGCACGTCCCTCACGCTGGGCGATCCATACAGACTCGTTCACATTCTTGATCGCATGATGGATATAGGCGGAAAGCGTCTTGCTGACCTCCAACATCTGACGAACAGAAACGCCACGCTTCACGATAAAGCTGTTATTCAAGCGCACCAACGTCTCGATCCACGGACGGATTAAAAGATTGTCGCCGATAGCGACCTGCGTCATACCATACCCCACATCATATAACATGACGTTCAAGAAGGAGGCATCCAATACGATATCCCTATGGTTCGAGATAAACGTACAGGCCGCCTTATCTTTCGGCAGACGGCTACGCCCTGAGATAGTAAGCGAGAAAGTAGTATTTTTCGCCACCGTCATTACAGCGTCATAGGCCAGAGTAGATTTAAACTCCTCCTTCGTCTTGCAAGCACGCATGGCAACTGAGAATTCCTCCCAATTCAAATTCGGCTTTATGTAACGTAAAGCCCGCTCGAAATCCTCATTGGCGACCAATTTTTCAATCGCGTCCTTCACCTCACTGTTGTTCAGCGGACGGATGTCGTCGAAATTAGGGGAAACTGTTTCTGTATCCATATCTATTCATTTTGTTTTTCTGTTTTTGAGTTCGTCTTCAATAATGTCTGTCATGACATCCTTTATATCCAATCCCGCCGCACGTACTTGCTGTGGGATAAAGCTGGTAGCCGTCATTCCCGGTGTCGTGTTTATTTCCAGTAAGACAGGCTCCCCGTCTGCCGGAATAATATAATCCACACGAATCAGTCCTTTGGCGCCCAATATATCGTAGATCCTTGATGTCTCGCGCTGTATCAACTCCGTCAACTCGGTGGAGATACGGGCCGGAGTGATCTCGTCCACCTGTCCGTTATACTTCGCGTCGAAATCGAAGAATTCGTTATTCGTAACCACCTCGGTCAAAGGGAAGACAACCTCTTTACCCTCCACCTTATAGCAACCGCATGTCACTTCCGTTCCATCGATAAAGCGCTCGAGAATCACCTCACGTCCTTCCCCAAACGCCTTAGCGATAGCGGGCTGGATAGCGGAGACCTCTTTCACCTTCGTCACGCCAAAACTACTACCCCCATCGTTTGGTTTCACGAAAATAGGCAAACCCAAACGAGTCACGACTTCTTCGTCCGTAATAGTCTCTCCCTTGAATAAATGAATGGACGCGGCAATTTTTACACCAAAGTCTTTCAAGTAATGATTACATACGTATTTATTGAATGTCAAAGCGCTCACCAGCATCCCGCAAGACGAGTAAGGCATACCGATCATATCGAAATATCCTTGCAAACGTCCGTCCTCGCCCGGAGTACCATGTATCGTTATATAAGCGAAGTCAAAATGCCTCGTCACGCCATTCTCCTTGAAGCTAAAATCATTCTTATCAATTGGTGTATGTTCCCCGCTAGGAAGTATAACCGCCCACTCATCCCTCTTAACGATGGCAATATATAAATTATATTTGTCTTTATCAATAAAAGAGTAGATTCCGTCCGCACTTTTTAATGAAATAACGATCTCGGAGGAATCTCCCCCTGCTACGATAGCGATGTTCTTTTTCATTTTTACAATTCTTTAGTGTTCGCGTATACACGCCATCTGTCGATCAGCTGCTGCATATCGGAAGGAATCTCAGAATCGAAAAACATCTCCTCTCCCGTAGTAGGATGAACGAACCCCAACGTCTTAGCATGCAAGGCCTGACGTGGACAAATAGCGAAACAGTTTTGCACGAACTGTTTATATTTAGTAAAAGTTGTTCCTTTCAAGATATCATGTCCGCCATACCGCTCATCGTTGAAAAGCGTATGACCGATATATTTCATATGTACACGGATCTGGTGCGTGCGCCCCGTCTCCAGACGGCACTCCACCAAGCTCACGTAGCCCAAGCGTTCCAACACGGTGTAATGGGTGACGGCGGTCTTGCCTTGATCGCCTTCCGGGAAGACGGTCATTTGCATACGGTCACGAGGGTCACGACCGATATTTCCCTCGATACGCCCCTCATCCTCTTGAACGATGCCCCATACCAAGGCACGGTATTTACGTTTGGTTGTCTTGTTGAAGAACTGCAGGCTCAGGTTACTCTTGGCCTCCGGGCGTTTAGCCACCACCAATAAGCCCGACGTATCCTTATCAATACGGTGTACCAAGCCTAAACGAGGATCGGAAGGATCATAATAGGGATCATCCTTCAAATAATAAGCCAAGGCATTCACCAATGTACCAGTATAATTACCGTGACCGGGATGTACGACCAAGCCTGCCGGCTTATTCACCACCAGCAAATCATCGTCCTCATATACTATATTCAAAGGGATATCTTCGGGGATAATCTCCAGTTCCCGGCGTGGGCGATCCATCACGATAGAAACCACATCCAAAGGTTTCACCCGGTAATTACTTTTCACCGGCTTATCGTTCACCAAGATGCAACCCGCCTCAGCCGCCAATTGGATGCGGTTACGGGTAGCGCCCATCATACGGTCTACCAAGAACTTATCCACCCGGAGCAGGGATTGCCCCTTGTCCGCTACGAAGCGGAAATGCTCATACATCTGGCTCGACGATGTTTCGTCTTCTTCCGGCATCAACAGGTCGTCTACCTGTTCATCATCCATATCGTCCAAAAACTCGTCCATTCCCTTAAAACCAGTTTTCTATATCACTATCCAATGGTTCTACCGGAATACTATCCAAAGCCAATGAGTCGGGAAGCATATTCGGATCGCCACTGCTTACTTTCAATACCAGATGAGCGGTCAACGGTACATGTTCCCCTTTGAGCAAGGTACGCCCGTTTAACTCCACCCCCATCGCCAAATCTTTATAATCGCCCGGCACATACTCTATCTCGACCGACGAGAAGCCACGGGCCCGCAGCAAGGCATACGCCTGACGGAAAGATAAGTCTTCCACCTCCGGTATCACGGCCATCTGGGAGGTCAACGCGTTAATCGTAACAAAGACGATCCGCCCCTCTTTCACCTTCGATCCGACACCGGGAACCAACTCCACGATGGAGCCCGGAGCCACATCTTTCGAGAATACGGAATCGATCACGTTATAGCGTAGCTTATTATTCCCGAAAAACTCGGCGGCGTCCTCTAGCTTCATTCCTTTCACGTCCGGAACGACCACCGCTTGATTATGGCGGGGGTATAAGAATCCAGCCACGCCAGTACGCCATAAACAACGCCGCACGACACGACTATCACCAACAAGAGATTGATGACAAACGGATTCTTTATCAGTTTTACAAAAAAGTTACTCATTTCACGTATGTATTTGTAGGCGGTTCAAAAGTAGAAAAAAAACGGCATATAGACCAATATCCACCAGAGCAATACTACAAAAACAAAGAAAGTAAAGGCTTTTTAGGAAAAAACCTCTACTTTCTTTATAAATCTTTAGAACGTGACTAATTATCCGTTGTATTCGTCAGATACCGTTAATTTAGCTCTGCCTTTAGCACGACGAGAAGCTAATACTCTACGGCCATTAGCGGTAGCCATTCTTGAACGGAAGCCATGCTTGTTCTTTCTTTTTCTGTTGGAAGGTTGGAATGTTCTTTTCATCTTTCTATATTATTTATTATTATTCGCATACTTATTCGGGCTGCAAAGATAGAGCCTTTTTTTTAATAAACAAAGGGTTGCGCATTTTTTTACACAAGAACCTTTGATATCAGACCAAAGCAAGTTAACTGCATGGGGCAAGTAAGTTAACGTCATCGGCAAATGAAGAAAGCGATGCCACCCATCTCCTTACGGAATGAATGGCATCGATAAAGCACGAATGCTATATGAGGAAAGGGCCGGGGAGGAGGTGCAGCCTACGTGTAAAACAAATTCAATCCATTGTGTGCTGCACGCTCCCCGCATCCGTCATTCACATGATGGATGGGAACCCATTATATTATCTCATATTCACAAATACATAATTACTGGTACTACTTTTCGCCAAATCAGATACAGACATTTCCGCAGTATACGTACTTCCCCTATATGTGTGTGTAAACGTTATTTCATCATCTGCATACACGGATACTTTATCCAATACTATTCTAGAGCTACTATTAGTTCTAATTGCTGCTCCTCCACCACTTGATATGGAATAAGTGATTGTTACATTACTTCCCACATTGCTTCCATTTCTTCGACATTGCAAATAGAAAGTTTTCGTCTCTTTAACTTTTTCAGGTCTAGTATAACTCAAATCAGAAACAGGATTGAATAAATCAGCCTTTAAAATAACATCATCTTCACCATCATTTGCTGTATTCGTTTTAAATTGAATAACCTTCTCTTCAGGACTAAATATCTGATCCGTATAGACGTAGTACCAATCGCTCGCTCCGGTCGTTTCCAAACGAACACCGGGTTCTACCGCATACAGTTTTTTAGTATATATCTTATATTCAATGGGGAATAAGGATTCATCAATATCTTCCGGTATCGAGAATTTCAGATAAGCATCTTTTTGCTGACCTGCAGCAATTTCATTTGTGCCTGTTCCATTCTTCACGTTTTCAAATCTCGGATTCATAAAGTCATAAGGGGGACGTAAGACCAATTTAATCTTACGCTGCAAATTACCTCCTACCACGTAGAAATACGCTATCTTCTCACCGGAGTCAGGAGCCGGCTTTATATTGGCTGTAATCGTTATCGTCTGATTGCCAGAAGGTATCCAAGAAGGATAACTTAAGTTACCATCTACGACATCCGACATTCCCTCACCCGGAACCACACTCAACTGCCCTGTTCCCGCATATATCGCAGTCATCGACAATGTGTTAGAAGAGCCCGTAAAAACGAATGTCGTCTTTGTAACATTCAAGGCCTCGCCATCATAAGTTATATTCGGATACTTTTCCATAATAGCCGAGGCCGTGATATTATTATCCGCTATCACATTTTCATCTATAACCTCAGCCCACGTAGCTCCTTTTCTGGAAACGCTCTTGACCGTTATATTAAAGGCATAATTACGAACGACATCATAAACACGAGTTACCTTATCATTCTCATCCTTTACGGCAAGATCAATCTTATAATATGTATAGGTCTCGCTACCATCAAATTGCGCCTTAATAATAACAAAAGTCGCTTTCTTATCTTGATTATAATGTTCAAAAGTATACACAGATTCACCCGGCTTCGCATATTTACTAGTATCTGGCTCATTCTGGGGCGCATAAAAATCTTGATTTGGAATATTCAACTTTCCCGCATCTTTATAACCGATAGATGCCAACTGTGATTCATTATAAATGAGATAAGAAACATTTTTCAATTTCACAGCTGCCTCCGATGAGAGATTCAGCGTTATTTTGGCCCAGTTTCGTAGTAGTTCAACATTGTTGTTACCAGCATCTTCTAGATTATTGCTTATATTTTTCGCAGGAATTTCACTAAAAGTTCTCTTTCCCCAAAAGATTTGCTTATCTGTTCCTAACGAGGCCATTCCGCTTTCTAGGGAAGGGGTTAACGTTCCATCATTGGCGACAAAATGGATGGTACGGGTCTCTTTTGAGATAGAAGCCGTATATCCATTGCCAGAAACAACAGCCTCTACAACTGGAGAGATAAACTCTCCATCCTCATTAAATGTATATAGATATAAGGACTCAACACCTTTCTCCACATCCCCGGTCGCTTTCGTAATCTCAAGAGCATTCGGAGCATCTACAGAGAATGAAAGAGAAACCATTGATCCATCTGTCGGTTGAATTTCTATTTGTTCTATTTCCTCTGTCGCACATGAAGCGAGCAACAGTAATATGGAAAATAGGCTATATAATTTCTTTATCATAAAAATCTCTATTTAAATCATTAATAAACATCTTTAATATAAATCTCTTACACAACGAATACCGTCAGCTTTTTGACTAGAGGCATTATTAGTAAACTGATTACGTTTATTTGCCCCAAAGTCATAATACCAATACGGCATTGCACACCAATAAGTACCGTTTGTATTAAACAAATAGTTTACCGCAGGAGAAGCGTCTTGTACTGTATTCATAAACTCTAACTCAGCTAAAGTAGGAACCCTCCATGTGCCAGCCTCATAATAGGTACCATCCTCTAACCTCTCCCAATATTTTTTACAACGTTCTACCGCTTTGGAATATGTATAAGTACCTGTACTTACAGCACCAAATCTTGAGGCTACTACAAATTTTGGAGATACTAATTCCGCAGAGAAAGCGTCGTCTTTAGTCACCCGGACTCCATTTTTTATAGTACTAGGATCTCCAATTATCAGATTCCCTGCAGCTTTGACTGTTATCGTAAAGATATTAGGGTTTGTATCCCCATCAGGAGAATCTGCTGGACCAGCATCTTTCGAAACTTTTCCTTCCAGATATTGAGGTGGATATTGATCTACGATAATTCCTGATACTTTCAAGTCCTCTGCATTATGAACACCAAAAACAAATTGCTTTGGAAAATAATTTACAGGTAATTTACTCGTAATAATAATGGAGCCTTGTTTTCCTGCTTCTGCGCTTATCTTAGGATATTGATCTTGTTTGTGCTTATTATCATTAGTCCAACTGTAATAATAACTATTAGGGTAATACGTACCATCTCTCTTTGTTATTTTTCCATTTAACAAATAATACTCCTCATAAGTCGCATAAGATGGTTGATCAATCGTAATATTCGAGCTAGAAGCAAACTCTATCTTATACTCAGTGATATTCGCCATCACCACCTTAGTCTCCCTCACGAACAAATACTTCAAATCCGCAATAACCACATCCACGACAAACTTTTCCACACCTTCCCACGGAGTTGTAGATACCGTAAAGTTGATTCGTTGTGTCTTCATGGATATTTTACCTGTAAGCTCATATCTATTACCATGTATGATACCATTTGTCGTACATCCTTCAAGCGCTGTCGTAGGATTAAAATCCTCATATTTATAAGAATGATCTTTCTCTTCCTCTATAATACTTCCCTTCGTTACATTTTGAATAGTCATATCCTCATTAAAGGTAGTCGTGACCTGTATCTTTTGTAAATCACCCGTTACATATATAGACAATGGGGTTAACGTCGTGTTCAACTTCTCATAGGTATAAAAAGGTAACGCAACGCCATTTTGCAATGTAATATCCTTTGCCGTAGAGTAAGTATCATCATATTGATTATCTCGACCAAGCAATATTAAATCTGATTTCTGATTGATATTCTTGACCGTAAGTTTAGTTACAGTATAGAACCACTGGTTGGTTACTTTTGTATCATCTGTTGTAGACACAGTCTCCGGCTCTTCATCTACCGTAAACTTCATATCGATGCGTGCCGCTAATTGTGTCATCGGAACAGGTATACTTGTCACAGCCGTATTTAGGTCATACGCAGCCAACTCCCCGACCTTTACCAAATTTGAAGCATCAAAAGTTCCACCTGAAACGGTTTCCGACAAACCTTTCAGGTTCTCATAAGTAGTCGTTCCCAATCTAGCCAAGTCCTCATAATGCGTTGAATTCGCAATCGCTACGATACGAACCTTACCTGTCTTTGCTTGTATATTATCAATTTTATAAGCAATCAATGTTTTTCCATCAATCGTTACGGTAGAATTGGGAATTCCCCCGTCAAACGCTACAGACTTGTACTCCAAGCACTCACCCACAGTTCCATTCGCCTCATTAAATATAGCGACCACAACATTATTCACTTTTACCTCATCCTCTGTCGAATATGTATACCCTTCAGCGATATCCCCTCCAGCTTTCGTCATCGCTGTCACTTCTCCCAAAGTAAGAGTCATAGAGAATGAGATATCCCGCCCGTCCTCATTTCCTCGCTGAACTTCTTCTTCCGAGTTACAGCTCGTGAAAAGCAGTCCAACAAACAGCACTGATAATATATTCCTTATTTTCATAATCTTGTATTTTTATTTTACCCGTTTACAATTATCTTCCATAGGAATGGATATGGTATTATTCAACCAATCTCTTGTATAGCAAAGCAGTTCTGTCTCGACCTTATCTCCAATAATAGTCATATTGACAACCAAGCGATAAACATATCCGGATTTAACGCCATGTAAGATATTTCCTTCCTTATTGATCACAAACGGCCTCGTAGTTCTTTCCTCATTGCTATTTCCTATTTTGAACCGAACCTGCATTTTTACTTGATCACTCTCTGCCTTCGCCAGATTCCGGAAAGAATAAAAAGACAATAGATTCTTATTATCTACAAAAGAATAAGTTGACGGAAGATCCGATACCCCATTATAGACCTCCACATTACACGTTTTACTCTCAGACAAATAAGTCGCATTTTTATGAGTTTGCTCATTTATCGTATAACTCTCAGGATTCAAATTTAACAGATCCACTCCTGTAACAGTAACCTTCTCTTTAACAGATGCTCCTTGAAAACCTGAAACATTAAATTCCGCAAGTTCTATTCGAGCTGTTAGTTGAGAAAGAGGTATTGTGCCTATTTCTAAAGGCTTTCCCAATGCCTCCGCAATTGTTGGATAGCCAGCAAAGTCAGTATCAAAACTGATATCCATTTTCCCAACTTTTACCAAAGCATCCTTATCATCCTGTATTATATCCTTTATATTATTTTCCGATTGGCAACCCGCAAACGACTTCGAGCTATTAGCGATTACCATCACGGAATAAGGACTAGGCTTTTTCACTTTTAAAATCACTTTAGCCCAATCATCTTTCGTTCCGTCTTTCGTTTTAACGATATAATTCTCCTTATTCACAAACAACCCTTCCATTATGGAACTGACTTGTGTGCCCTCAAAAAATATCAACGTACAATTATTAATCTCTGCCTCATCCATAGAAGCAGGTAATGTTCCAGCATCAGATAAGGATTTTGTCTCCAAAGAAGAAAGAGAAGTCTTAAGAACAAAAGCGGCCTCCCCCATCTCTATCTCAACATTTCCCGAATCTCCTATCTCCATGTCCCTCAGCACGTCATCCTCCATCGAGCAAGCGACTGCTAATAGCATCAAGCAAATACTTGAGATTATTGTCTTTATTTTCATGTCCCTATATTTTATTCGTTTAACTTATTCCTCGTTGTTTAGAATATAAGGATCGTTTTAGTTCCGATAGGACTATTTAATCTAGCCCTATTATTAAATCCTTATATTATAATCTCTTATATAAATCCATCCCCTTTAGAGAAGAACTTATGAAAATCATCCTTACCTGTTTTCTTGTAGGGTAAAGAGTTGATACTTTCTTGTATATCCTCTTTACTTAAGCCTGTTTAAAGTATTTAGTCCTATCGGGACTAAGTTTCCAAAATCAAGCTTGTGAACTTTTTACACGGACAAAATTAGATGGATACATTAATGTAGGGAATAGGCGGAACTTTCAACTTTAAGGGGTAAAACTAGCAATTTGAGGCTTGCTGAAATAAACGATAGAGAATCCTATCATTTCGATAGAGATACCTACGCTGAGAAAAAATATAAACTTGTTTCCAGAGATTTTTTGATGTACTGTTTCATACGAGAAGATCCAGTGATAAGGGAGGCTTATCGTATATTTCTATGTATGCTCTTGTTCTCTATCGAATGATTCGGTAAAAAGTCGTACGTGTTTCTCGAAAAACATTTACGACTTTTCAAAAAAACACGTACGTCTTTTGCGAAAAACACAATCGTATTTTTAAGACACTAATGTCCAATAACTTACAGAGCCATGTCATTCATATACTTATTGTATGGAATTTGTCTTGGAATGTAGTATGTCCTTACTTTAAGTTACCATTTTGAAGGGATGAGACGTAGTACGCTACGTCTCTACAACTAGAGGTATCCAATGGGATTGAAAATGTGGTTACCTTGATCAAAAGATTCCCCCTTTATACATATTATCGAAATTCGAATGCTGTCCGTTCATCTTCTGGGCCTCTTCGCCTTCTGGATTCAGTTCCAAAGATTTCTTCAAGTCCTCGAACGCACCGGTCTTATCTCCTTTCAGATTCTTGGCTCGCCCACGCTCACTATAAGCCTTGGCAAAAGACGGATTCGTCTCGATCGCCTCGTCAAAGAAAGCGATCGCCTCGTCATATTTCTTTTGCTCGATCAATAACTGACCAGATAAGATACAAGCATCCTCATTAAACGGATTTAGATCTAGGACCTGCTGGAAATCAGAATTCGCAGCCTCGATATCCCCTAAAGCCATATGAATACGTCCTCTCAATAAATAAGAACTTTCCTCCTCCGGCACGATCTCGATCGCTTTCTCCACATCGGGCAGCGCCTCTTTAGCTTGTCCCAGTCCTAAAAGAATCTCTGCACGCGATAAATAAGCATCGGCGAAATCCTCCTTCAAGGAAATCGATCTCGTTAGGTCGGCGATAGCGCCAAATACGTCATTCGTCGCTTTCTTCGCTTTTGCCATCATGAAATAAGCGACATGATTAGAAGGCTCTAGCTCGATCACGTGCAAACAATCGGTTATGACCTCCGCATCCTTATCCAACATAAACAATAAGTTAACACGAGTCAAGCGGGTAGCGATATGATCCGGCTCCATCTCAACCATCCGGTTCAACACGTCCTCGGCTTTCCCTAGATCGTTCGCCATCGTATAAGCGGAGACGAGATAGCTCATCGTCTCAAAATCCTCCTGTATATTCAGTGCCTCCGTAAAGCATTTGATCGCATAAGCAAGTTTTCCCATCTTCTGGGCACGCACGCCGTCGTATTTCAAGATATCAAAGTTCTTCTGCTCGTTCTTCGCCTTATCCTCCGTCGCCTCGGCCGGTTTGAAAGAAGAGAATAAAGATGTAAAGAAATTTCCCATGGTCTTATTCCTTAATTATTATAGTTCTACATTATTAGAGTTCCACCGCAAAGTTACGGTAATATATTTGAATTTTCAGCCGTACAAGCATCGGAAAAAACACGTACGTGTTTTTTCAAGCTGACAATCATTCACCGAAAAGGCCGTTTCGCTTATTTATTTTCATTTTTTTAATTAAAATGTAACAGATCGTTTTCCAGTATTTTATAATTTTGCGATTGTTTTTTAATTTGGCTGAAAGTTGCTCAATCCTTTGTAGAAACCTTTTAAGCTAGCCACAAATATAGAATATGGAGAATATAGAGACAGGACTTTTGTTAATGGTAGTTGGAATGACCACCGTATTTGCTATCCTTTTGATCGTTATCTATCTGGGGAAAGGACTTATCGTCTTGGTGAATAAATACGCGCCGGAAGAGATCATAGCGAAGAAACCAGTAGCGGCAGCCGTTCGGGTACAAACGGCCACTCCAACGCAAACCACCGCGATCGGTAGCCTTTCCGGACAGGAGACAGCCGCCATCGTATCGGCAATCAGTGCCGTGACCCGTGGACAGGGGAAAGTTATCAAAATTGAGAAAGTATAAATAATACATATTAATATCATGAAAAGAGAAATCAAATTCAGTTTGGTCTTCAGAGACATGTGGCAATCCGCCGGAAAGTATGTCCCGACCGTAGACCAACTAACCAGAGTCGCTCCGGCAATTATCGAGATGGGCTGTTTCGCCCGGGTGGAAACGAATGGCGGAGGATTTGAACAAGTCAACTTATTATTCGGCGAGAATCCTAATAAAGCGGTCCGTGAATGGACAAAACCTTTCCATGCGGCAGGCATTCAGACGCATATGTTGGACCGTGCGTTAAACGGCCTTCGCATGAGCCCGGTACCCGACGATGTACGTCAGCTATTTTATAAGGTAAAGAAAGCGCAAGGAACGGATATCGCCCGCACGTTCTGCGGCCTGAACGACGTACGGAATATCGCCCCATCTATTAAATACGCAAAAGAGGCCGGTATGATCTCACAATGTTCCTTGTGTATCACGCATTCTCCGGTACATACGGTTGAGTATTATACCAAGATGGCATTCGAGTTGATCGAACTCGGAGCGGATGAGATTTGTATCAAGGATATGGCCGGTATCGGACGTCCGTACACATTAGGCCGTATCGTAGCCAATATCAAGGAAAAATATCCAGAGATCCCTATCCAATATCATAGCCATGCCGGTCCCGGCTTTAACGTAGCTTCCATCATGGAGGTTTGTAACGCGGGTTGCGACTATATCGACGTAGGTATGGAGCCGCTTTCTTGGGGTACAGGGCACGCGGACTTGCTGACCGTACAGGCTATGTTGAAGGACGCCGGTTATAAGGTGCCCGAGATCAATATGGAGGCTTATATGAAGGTTCGTGCCTTGGTTCAAGAATTCATGGATGATTTCTTGGGATTGTATATCAGCCCGAAGAACCGGTTGATGAATTCCTTGCTAATCGGACCGGGACTTCCGGGCGGTATGATGGGTAGCTTGATGGCAGACCTTGAGAAGAACCTAGAGACGATCAACAAGAGCAATATAAAGAACAACAAACCGCTGATGTCTCAAGACCAGTTATTGATCAAGTTGTTCGACGAGGTAGCTTACGTATGGCCACGTGTCGGTTATCCTCCATTGGTAACTCCATTCAGCCAATACGTGAAGAACCTAGCTTTGATGAACGTCATGCAGATGGAGAAGGGGAAAGCCCGCTGGAGCATGATCGCCGACGATATTTGGGATATGATCCTCGGAAAGGCCGGACGTCTTCCGGGCCCGTTGGCTCCCGAGATCGTCGAGAAGGCGAAGGCCGAAGGCCGCCAGTTCTTCGAGGGCAATCCTCAAGACAATTATCCGGACGCATTGGATAAGTATCGAAAGTTGATGAACGAGAAGCAATGGGAAGTTGGCGAGGACGAGGAAGAACTCTTCGAATACGCCATGCACCCCGCTCAATACGAGGCATATCGCTCTGGAAAGGCCAAGGTCGAGTTTAAGGCAGACGTGGCAAAACGTAAGG
>OJMN01001314.1_pt1 | contig 14605 bp, 10 predicted proteins | sample 1597261 | NCBI WGS metagenome assembly OJMN01 (sample SAMEA2452130, study PRJEB22498) | human gut metagenome | biome: human feces; feature: human gut; material: feces | place: Australia | collected 2012 | reverse complement strand
CATTTGCTGGAAACGGGCCTCTACTTCATCAGCGGAGTTGAAAACCGCTGCCTTGATAACGTCTGCGGTCAGGAGGCCCTCCGAGGACCAGTCCTTCATTGCCCCCGTTGCTCCCTGCACATTTCTCATATATTCCTCAATGGCTCCGGCAAGCATGGGTGCATTCTCGATGATGGAGCGGTACTCATCGCCCTGGAGGCGTCCCGAGCCCATAGCCTGAGTTAGCTGGTACATAGCCGCTGCCTGTTCTGTTTCCTTGAGCTTTCTTATGGACGGTTTCCGAACTTTCTTTTTCAGTATTTTCCGGCAAAGCGGATGAGCTGGTCCGTATTCGTACATTGTGCTGGCTTCCGCTGCATTCAAATCACACAAAATTGCAATCAGCAGACAGTAATATCCCTTATATTCGTCGCCTTTCATGCCGCACCACCTTTATTGCCTGGTTTTTAAATGTACCTCTTTACCCTAATCTGCTTTAAGTTCTTTTTGATCAAGACCATTTTCGAGCAGATATCTTTCCGTACCTTCTGGATCGAGCTGTGCAAGTCGTGTAAGATTAAACTCTGCAACATAATAGCTGCCATAATTGATTTTCCTCTTACCTACAACTTTTCCTAGTTTATACTTCTCAATAAACGCAACCTTTGCTTTTGCTCCGCAATCCGAGATTATTGCCTGCCCTGGCCTTAGGAATCCCATAACTCCAATTGTAAGGTCTCCGAATAATTCCAGTTTTTCCTTACATTCTTCTTGCTTTTGCCATAATCCGACATACAGGGATCCGTCGTAGTACATATTCACTCTGACATATAATTCCTCATGTCCACATTCCCAGTCATATCCCAATGGTTTTTCATCTTTTCGAATGCATATATCCTGTCCCATATTCTGCCTCCTTTTTTGATTTTCCTGTTCATCTTTTATGGATTATTTTACATTTCCTCCCTTCCTGTTTTTTTTGCACACTTCACATTTCGTTTTTGGACAACAAAAAAAGACACCAAAAATCTTCTTTTGATTTTTGATGTCTTCCTATTGATTGATAAAAGGCATTCGCCTAAATGTTGCTTCCGGAACAGCATATCCGGAACAAAAAACTTTACTGCGTGGCAAACCATGCATAAAAATAATCCATTTATATGGTAACACAATATATTGTGTTCGTCAACAGAATACCGCAAACGGAATACTGTATCTTGTTGTTTTATCATTTTTCAAGTACGCTTACCATTTTTACTTCTATGCTATTTCTACGTCTATCAGGAAAATTTTCAAAGAAGCATATATTGGAATATATTATGAAAATAAGATCCCATAAACGCACAAGGACGCTCTGCCGAGGATATGCAGAGCGTCACTCTCTTATGGGCTAAGATTTGTGCAAATTATAATAATACATCCTAAAAACTTATACTGTTTGTAGATATTGGGCATTCATATTTTTATATAATAACACAAAAACAGATTAATTCATATTTTTTCATATACATTAATCTGCTCAGTTTCGATATCTTTAGATTATGAAAATAAAAGTATTGTTTTATAGCGACAATTTCTCACCTTTTGTACATACATTTTTTATATCTGATTTTCATTAAATATCCTATCAACCTCCCTTTTCATCCAGTCAATATCCTTTGATGCCCGAAAGTATATAGAAGATAACACTTTCAATTGACGTAATCAAAAGATATTAATAAAATAAATAAAAAACATACAAGAAGGAAACGTAATGAATACATTTTTTACCTGCGAGCAAAAATTGGGGAATACCATCTTCACTTTTTCACAAAAAGCAAAAGTTCTTAGCACAAGTCCTTTAAACGGAGGCCTTACAAGGCACCTTTCTCATGCTGTAAATATCAATTGTATGAATGGTTCTTATGAATGTAAAATGCTTGGAGATACTTACGAAAAAGACCTAGCTGCACATATCCACGCCCTTGGACTTTCCCCTTCCTGCACTACTGCATTAAGCACCGCAGCCTGGACGGAATTACGTGCTATAGAAGAAGTATGCTTTCGGGATCTTACGGTAACTGCTGTTGTAACCGGTGGAATTGACTCCAATGGTATGCATCCCGGCGATCCTGCTTCTTACTACGAAGAGGACGGAAATTATGAAATGCTGCCTCCTGGAACAATCAATATTTTTCTGTTCATTAATCAGAATTTGACTGATGCTGCAATGTCCAGAGCTCTGATGCTCTGTGGAGAATCGAAAGCTGCTGCTGTTTCTCAGTTATTGCTGGGAAGCTGCTATTCCGAAGAGATCGCAACAGGTTCTGGAACTGACGGAATTGTAATCGCTTCTAATCTTTGTGGTACCAGAACTCTTACGGATGCTTCTGGACATTCCAAACTTGGTGAACTGATTGGAAAATCCGTGAAATCTGCCGTAAAACAAGCTCTTCTTAAACAAACAGCGGCTTCTGGCCCGAGGCAATTTCTTTTATCTGCACGTACTGCAAGATATAAAATCACACCTGCTACTTTGTGGGAGTTTTATATAGAATACAGAGAAATTTTTAATGATTTTAAGATTTCTTTTGAAATGCCTTCATTATTAGAACAGAAGTTTCTTTCACACAATCGTACCAGTAACCTGGTTCTATGTGTATCACTTTATCTTCACCTTATGGATCAGGTTCGTTGGGAGTTGATTATGGAGCCGGAAGCTATCCGGGAGGGGAAACGTCTTCTGATTTATGGACTCTATTGGAAAGATGGAGATTTTTTTGAAAAAGCATATCCGGCAAAAGCATGGGAGCAGCCCAGATTGCTGCATTTTTCATTAAAAAAACAGCTTATGTATCTGCTTTTATTGTATATTGCTATTTAGGATTTTGACGACATAGTGCTAAAAAATTTCTAACTTTTAATTATAAATGGGTAAGTCGAAAACCGGCTTACCCACTATAATATTATTTTTATTTACTTCGCTACATACATGTTTTCATCAATCCATTTCTGGATATCGTCTTCGCTTACTTTAACCAGGCGGGCAATTTTCTTAACATCCATCCCCTCTTCTGCCATAGAAAGAGCTGTCTCTTTTTTTGCCTTGAGTTCTCCTTTTTCTATACCGCGCTTTTCACCGCTTTCCATTCCCTCGCTGTAAATTTGTTCCATTTCATGGCACATAAGCTCAACCCCTTTCTGTGTCTCTTTCAATTCATGTACCCTTTTCCCGACAATTCATTTACATATTTACAGTTCAGGAAGTAACCAACAATTTTTTACTTCAGCAAATTCATTTTCTGCTTTCTCACCAGTGCATATATTTTTCCATTCTTCTACTTCGGGGCAATGTTGGCCTTCATAAAATGTATTTTCAAAACGATATACCAAGAATGCAAGAGTAGCACATTGCTTTCTAACTTTAATATTTTCTTTAAACTCTTCTTGCGTCGAAGTTTGAAAATTGATTCGCGTATATTTTTCTACTAACCTAAGTACTTGTGAAACTCCTTTCATGATTTTGGAGGAAAAACGCGAATTTGTTCGGTAAAAAATATTATGTATAATCATCAAGAAATACTCCAATCCGGGTTCTTTTCGTGCTTTAATTAAATTAAACAATTCCAGCAGGGTATTTTCTTTTAATTGCTGATCCATAATTGTTTCCAGACACTTTTCAACTGCCATTGTAGCTGAAAATACCATATCTGATTCAGTTTCATACATTAGTTCCAACATTTCGTTCATAAAGGCTGGAACTTTTTCATCTGCAAGAAACATTGCTTCCACTTCCCATGAATAAATTCCTTCGTCATAGAATTCTTTTAGCAGAGTACATAGTTTTTTTGACTGAACCGGATTAACTCCCTTCCATCCATTTCTGCCAAAAGATGCAATCGCACGAATCATCATTTTCATATGCCATTTTGAAAAAGTAAATTGAAAATCGAATTTGCTTTCTTTCCAATATTTCACCATATCTGAACAACAGCCGATGAACAGTTCCAAAAACCATTCTTTTTCTTTCGCAGACCATTCATCTACATAGTACCTATTCCAAACCGCCAGTTGTTCCCAATATGATATTTCAGTAAAATTCCTGCCTCTTATATCCTCTTTCCATTTTGAAGATACTTTTTCACTGATAAAACTCTTTTTTATTCTTTCTAAGGGATCTATTTCTTCTGGATGTGGCCATTTCATAAATACAAAAAAATAATATTGCTCTAGATCTGGCAATTGCGTATCTTCATTAAATTTACTCCATAATAATTCTCCAAAGGCAACTTCTTGTTCTTTGGTTAATTTTCCCCATGTATATAACTGCCCCATTCTGGCCAATACGGAGGTTCGATTTATTTTCTGTTGTTTTCCTATATTAAATATTGCTTTAATAATTTTGGGTTCAAGATGAGCTTTTCTATATAATGGATTTGATAATTCATACTCTGTAAACACATCAAAAGGATCAAGCTGTACTACTCCAAGTATATTTTCTCTCTCTTTCATTGAGCAGGTTAATAATGCATTTATTTTAGTTCTTTTAATATAATCTGCGGTTTGATTCATAACAGAGGAAATGAATTTATTTAATAATCTTTGATCTTTCACCTCATTTTCTTCGATCAATCGGATCATCAAGTCTATCATTTTTCCCTGCTGCACAGAATCCAATACGGCACACATTCTTTCTAATATCGGAATTCCGGATGCTACAATAGAGGTATAAACATTTTGATCATACCATGGATCATATTTCTGAAATTTTCCTATATTATTCATTATCGCATTATATACATATTCAAAAAGTTCATCGATTTCTTTTCTATTCTCGGATCGTAAATATTCTCTTGTAATACATTTTTTTACCACATCTGTTTTTCCAAGACGAAGTAAAAGCTGCCATGTATATTGAGGATAGTAAGATAGCAAGCTTTTTACTAAAATATCCTGCTGATTATTCAGTAAACTTTTACTTCGAAGATATAATGGAAATCCACTATATTCAATGCTTTTAAAAACAGAATATGCCTCCCAACAATTGTTCTCAGATCTAACCAAAGTAATGGATTCCCGATTTAACTCAAATTCCGGTTCTGGAGATTCCTTTTTTAACCAGGTTAATGCACCGTCTGTAAACAGAATTTTTTCTTTATCCCAGTTATAATACTTTTTATATTTAGAAATCTCATTATTAATTTCATTGCATTTTTTTCTGGTTTCTTCCTTATATGGATTCATACAAAATAGTAAATGTTCTTTTAAATACAATGCACATACCAGCAGAGACTTCAAATATACGTTTTGGGGGCTGCTCTCTGCTATTTCATTATTATTCTTTTGTATATCGTTGGTAAGTTCTTCTACTGCTTTCAGTGCTTCCTCATTAAGACCACATTCAGTCATTACGCCAATGAATCTTAAGCGTACCTCATAAGGCATTTCTTCTAAAGAGCATGATACCAGTTCTAGCTGAACTTTTTCCAGATCCATTTTGAATAAATTCATAAGAATTTCTTCAAGTTTCAAATAATATTTGCCATCAACTATAAAATTTGTGCAAGGTTTAAGCTGATCACAAATGCTGTTCCACTTTTCTTCATCCATATTTTGTCTATAGTTTTCAAGTAAATATAACCCTACTGTTAACCATTTATTCTTGTTTTTCTCTTTCCAATCCGAGTGAGAATTTAAAGTATCCCATATTTTATATAAGTTATTCTCAATATTTTTATCTAAAGGCAAACAAGATTTTTTATATCTCCTTGTATATTCATAAGCAAAATCCAGTAATTCATTACAGTAGTCAAAATTAGATTCTAATTCTTTTTCGCTACATTGTAAAAGTTCTTTTCCATTGGTATAACTTTTTACCTGTTGCCTGAAATCTGCTGGAACTATAAGCCATCCGGGATACTGCTCAAATTCTTTGGCCCATTGCTTGGTTAACTCTTTTCTTTCTTTTCTACGTTTATTAGAATTTCCCAATAACCCTTCTATCCTTGTATATTTAATATTCCAATTATAATCTTCAGAATATACATTACTCATATTTAGTAAAGGATTTGTATTCTCTTCAATGTTTCTTGAATTAGTATCGTTTTCTAGTTGTTTATTTTTTAAATATACATTTTGATCAATACCATTTTGAAAAGCTTTTGCTTTTGTAGCCTTACAATGTGCATTTAATAATGCTGCCCGATCATATACTGGAATATTATTATTTTCAAAAAACTTTTTTCGATTTTTTACGCTAATTCCCAGTAAAGAATTAGCTTTTCCTTTTTCCGTATTTTGCATGTTTGCAATTCCCACAATACAATTATTATAATCAGCTATGAGACTTCCAGAAAAACCTTCATAATCCATGGCAGCAGAATCTATTGTATCTAAGATCATATTTTTATTAGTTTTTTTTAAAAGATTAGTATTTTTTAATTGTATCCACCTTTTTTCAAAGCCAAAACTTTTACCATATCCAACCATTTGTAATTCGTCAAAAACATCTAGTTCTGCACTAAACAAATAAAGAGGCTGAACATCAATACTCTCTTCGCATCGTAATACAACCAAATCCTCTGAGCTGTCATTGTCCTCAGAAATTACGGTTGCATTGACTGTTTTTTCCTCATCTTTTACAGAGAAGTGTAAAACAGCATTTTTTGCATAAGTTTCAGGTTTTTCAATTAATAGACAATGTTTTACTGTTATTGCGGTTTCTTTATCTATTAAGAACACGGTTCCAATTTCTTCTCCACATTCTATTTGACCTGTATTTTCATCTAATCTATCTCTATCAATCTTCTGCATCTAATTTTCCCAATCCTTTAAGAAATTTAATTTCGTAGTTTTTAATAAGTTCTGTATTATTGCCTGTATTTTTTATTATATTTGCGATTACTGCTTTTCCGGGATGATCAATATATCGCTTTCCATCAGTTGACAGCAAATAATATTTTACCTTTGTATTTTTTATAAATTCCAGGGAAATGTTCTTAGCTGAACCATGATGGGGAAGTTTTATGACATCAAGTATCTTAGGCAATTCATTTTCAAAAAGCTGAATTGGACTATCTCCCGGAAAAAGCATTTTTATATCTTTATAGTCAATCAAAAGTGCAATGGAGGAACAGTTTGTTATTTTAGAATCCATTTCTATGTCTTTATATTCCGCATATTTATCCAACCAATCCAAATCCTCGCTGGAATACGAAATATTTTCCTGTTTAAACTCTATATTTTTTTCATTATTTAATAAAAACCCCTCAAAGGCAGCATCAAACAATGGGTCTCTAGTGATTTCTATATTATTTGAATTTATTTGTTTTAAATGATAAAGCCATTTTTTACCCATCTTAGTTAATGTTTCGATACCTGGATTTAATATTGTGATTTTTAGATCTCCAAATTGGACAATTTGTCCCTTACTCACTAAATTATTTACAACTGATGCATTCCAACGGTATCCTCCGGCTTGAATGAGCTCTGCGAGATTTTTTCCGTTGGTATAACTTATATTTTGCTTTTTATATTCACATTCAAAATCAATGTCTGTTGAACACATACTTTTTAAAATGATTTTGACTGCAAAGGACATCCCTTGTTCTGCGTTTCGAGACGTAATACATTGATTCAAACTGTTAAACCAGATTTCATCAATCTCTATGATTTTAGGGTTTCTCGAATCCCCGTTCTCTTTCAATAATGCCCTAATTCCACTGATATGATCATCATCTATATGAGTGACTACGATTAAATTTAATCGTTTTCCTTCGGCAGCCAGTTTGAGCAAAAATTTTTTCAAGTACTTATGATAGGTTTTTGCATAACCTCCATCAATCAGTATTCTAAAATCAGGATCTGGAAATTCCAAATATATACAATCTCCCGAGGCAGCAGGAAGCATTTGTATGGTAACTCCGTTTATTTCCATTGTTCCCCTCCCATTTTTGAAAGGTAGTGTCAAATACTACCTGTTTTTGTTTCAAAATCCTATAAAAACCTTGATTTTTAGGGAAATATATCAATTCATTAAATGAATGCAGTTTATTTTGCAGGTATTCAGTTAAAAATAATTGATCTTTTGTAAAATTTTTTATTGTAAAAGCAGCTATATTACCATTCTTATGGCAACGAATACGATATTGTTGCAATTTTTTTCAACGGAATGGACTGTGAGTTCATTGGCTGAAACAACTATTTTTTCCAATTCTTCTTCATGTAACGCTTCATTATCTATACTTTTGATTGAATATGGGGCAATGTAAGGACTTTGCAATAAAGATAGACATTTTTCTTTTTTTGATGATCATATGCATATGTTCTCCTTCTAATTTTGGGCTAGAACTATTTTGTTACAATTAGAGCTTGAATTTTAAATACGCAATTTTAACTCTTAAAAATAATACGAAATAAAACAACAAAAATCACAAATTATAGACAAAGAAAGTATTTATTCGAACAGATCTTTTTCCCATATTTGCTCCTTCATCTTTTTTGAAAAAACTAAATATACTGTATTGCAAAAAGGCAAGTCTAATCAGACCTGCCCTTTTATAATGATTTTTCAATTATTTTGTTACGCACAAAGTTTCGTCAATCCACTTCTGGACGTCTTTCACATTATGGTTTACAGCTTTTGCGATTTTTTCAACAGGTAATCCCATTTCAGCAAGTGAAAGGGCTGTTTCCTTTTTAGCCTTTAATTCACCGCGCTTTTCGCCGCTTTCCATTCCCTCGCTATAAATTTTCTCCATTTCATGGCACATAAGCTCAACTCCTTTCTGCGTGTCTTTTAATTCATGTACCCTCTTTGCAAGAACTGGACTGTGCATTTCATCCGCATTCTTACAATGCAGATCATGCATAAGTCTCCCAAGTTCTGTGTCTTCCTGTTTTCTGGAATTCACATATATAATATGTGCTTCGTCCTGAAAGCTATCATCGGCTTCTTTGATATGTCTGTCAATATGGTAAATAGGAAAGTCATACCCAAGGATGTCATCCCTGGTAATAAAGATCACATAGCTTTCCGGTAATTCATCAAAATCCTGACCCGGATTTAAAGTGTTCATGTCCATCAAACCACTATGGTAACGTGCCCTCTTAGGTGATGCACCTTCATTATCCTGCTGGATCTCCACATCAAACTGTTTGCCTTCGGAATCTCTGGCAACACAGTCCATGATTGCGGACCGTCCCTGCAGATTCTTATAATCCTTCTGGATGATCTGCTCAATTACTTTCAGATCCTGTTTTTCCATAATGACCTGCAGAACATATTCCAGGCATTCTCTCTGTTTGAAAACATTTCTCATAAATATGTCACTCATGAGTGTAAAATTCTTAATAATACCTTTATATCTTTCGTAACGTACTTCCAATCCGTTCTCTGGCATAATTTTTTCATCTGCCACGTTCGCTGTCACCTCCCACTTTATTCTTTTTATGTTATGAAGAAATTTTCGAAAAAGCTTTTGTTTATTTTATCTTAGCATCAATGAATGACCTTTACAAGACACTTTTTCCCCGAATTACATCGGGCGTTCTTTAACCTACCCGTTCCACATAGCGTACACTGTTTCCCTTACACTCAAATTCCGGACAAAGGGACAGCCATAGTCTTTCCAGATCATTGATATTCATAGCATCCAATTCTGTTTCATCTTCCTCACCATAAATATTTACAAAACCGATCCGATATATGCCATACCCTTTATGTAGGTTTTTTACTACTTTTCTTCCTGCTCTTCGTATATTCATAAGCTCTCTTCTCTCCTCTCTTCTGCTTCCAGCAAAAATGTATTGCAGGTATAGCTTCCGGAAGCACTGACACCAGCGGCCCCTCCAAGGCTGTCCAGATACTGGCTTCCATTTTTAGATGCAGAAATGTACATATAAAAGTTTGTCAACACATAGTTTTTATTTTCCAGAACATTCTTATAACTGCTGCTAAGTACAAGCCTTGCTCCAAGTTTTTCTGCTTTTTCTTTTACCAGCATAGCAGTTAAATTTACTGCTTTTCGTATTTCCTGTTCGCTAAGTCCGCTTTGATAATAACGTTCCAAAAACAAAACCAGTTCTTCTGCTTTATTTTCATGTGGTTCGCTTTTGGCAGTCACATCAACAAACTCAATCGTCTTCCTTTCATCCGCAACTATAAAAGAACCTTTTGTCAGACGGAGGATTGCACGAAATACAATTTTACTATTGTGTTTGATAAATATAATTTTTTTATTTGCATCAAAACAGGATAACAGACAATCACAATTTGGACCATTCCGATAGGAAATGCAGCTGCGTAGCGGTACTTCTCCTATCTGCATGACCGGAAGCAGGCTGTCCTCTTCCCAGATTTCCCATCCACAATCCACGCGCAGCAGCTTTTCTTTCCAGATTTCTTCTGTATCTCTTTTTATTGGAAAAGCAATTTCCCGTCCCAGATCTCCTTCATGGTATTTCAGCTCCATGAACTTTCCTAATAACTCAGCATTTACGATTCTTCGGATTTCTTCCTTCTTTTTCGGCTGCCTGTTCAGAAAGGAAGTCATGATCTCAGCGCCACCTTCATAAATGAACTTCTGGATATTGGATTTATTTTCCGCGACAAAAGCATCCGAAATATTCAATTCTGTCTTTAAATTCTTCCAGGAAGGATCCTGGGACAGCAGTTTGTCCATCAATGCAGGTAATCCGGAACAGCCATTTAAAAGATTCTGATTATGTAAAAGGAAGTAAACCTGATTATCCTTTGTAAGATCCTTTAAAAGTTCAGTAAAATCCATTAAAAATATCAGAATCCATATGGCTGTTTCATGCCGAAGATCCAGAATGTTTTTAAAATCCTCCTGCATCCATCTGGAAAACAACATTTCTTCTGCTCGCTCAAATGGATACGCATGCATGGCCTGTTTCCACCGATTCTTTTCCTTTTCCTCACAGATATAACTGATACTGATCAAAAACAGGTCTTTCTCTCCAAGAATCTGTTTCATCTTTTTCCAAAACAGGTTCTTTTGAGTTCCATTGAACATACAGGTCTCCTGTAAAGGCATCATCCTCGCCAGGGCAAGTCCGAGGGCACGGTATGTCCGCTTTGTCCAGGTCAGATCTTCTCCAATACGCTCCAGGACTTCTCCCGGATAGTGCAGTCCATAAGCGGTTTCCATGTCTACTTTCGGCTTTTCCAGAAACATATCATTTTCTTTTAATTGCATATAAATTTTATATTTTTCCTCATTAGATGACAGCTTATAGATCAGGTTCGTCATCTGCCGGTACAGGGTAATATCAAGCCATTCTTCATAAATCTTCCATTCCATCCAATTTCCTCCTGTTTTCCCATATAAAAAGGGGACTGTTCGCCAGTCCCCCAAAATTGTTCTTATGCTGCCAGGATAATCTTCTTTTTCCGGCTTGCATAAGTGATCGCCATTGTAGAATGTTCCATGCCTCGCTGTTTCTGGTATTGCTTTACATCTGCATAATTTGCAAACGAAAGGATCTTACCATTTTCCTCTAACAAGTTATCTTCCATATTTTCACTCTCGCAGGAAGCCAGCGTCCAGTTTACATGGCAGATATAACAGGTCATGCCTGCAAATCCCAGATACTTATGTACATACTCTTCCGCTGCCTCAGCACTCGGAAAATAACGTGCATACTCCAGGGAACGGCAAACGATCCGGCCTTTGTACCATCCGGCAAAATACCGGTCCTTTTTCAGTTCAAGTACATACCCTGTCAGATAAATCTTCTGTAAAGCATTTTCTTCCTCGTCCATCATATCAAGAAGCTGTTCCGCATAGATTTTTTTCCATTTTAATGTGTTCTTCTTTATTCTTTTACGCAGCATTATCTTTTTCCTCCTCAGTTCCAACAATGAGTTTTTCTACCATTCTGTACAAGTTCCGGAAATTTCCAGCCTGTCATGCAGTCCTGTTCAAATGCCCGGATCACAGCAGAAGTTCTTGCAAACAGTGTGAAGATTTCCTCATCTTTCAGCTGTATGGTAACCTCTTTTTCTTTCCGGTAGCTGTCTTTTTTACAATACTGCCCGCCATTGGCATTATGCATCGCTATACCGGTGCCATTCTGTATCCTGACAACCCACGGATAATTTAAAACTTCTCCTTTGTTGTTGCGAACCTTCCTCTGTATGGAAAATACTGTAACTCTTCCCGTGTTGGAATTTTTATCCTCGCAAAAGATCTTTTGCTGGAAGAATTTAAATTCCTGTACATTATTCCATATACGGGAATACACGTATTTTATGATTTCCGGACTCAGATTTGCATAAACGCTGATGCTGTCTTCTTTGCTGTAGTCAACCATAACAGCCCGGATCCTGGAATAATCGCTGGCAAAGTCTTCGTGAAGATGCCAGAAATCCTTTGGTTCTGCCATCCGCAAAAAGCTATTAAATTCCAGTAACGTATTCTGTGTCTTATGAACACAGATCTGCTTTGATACATCCGTATTCTGTTCTTTTTCTTTCCTGTTTTTCCTGTTCATCCTTACCTCCTGATAAAACGCAGCAGTTTCTTTGTCAGAAGAGCCGGAAGCTGTTCAAGATCCGTAATATCCAGAAAAGATTCCTCATAAATTTCCTGAATTGCTTCCTTGTCGCTTCCGATCGCAGCCGCCTGAAAGAATACTCCCTGCTGCAGCAGCTTTTTCCGAATCTTCTGAAGGTCCCTTTTTGCCCCTGTGCCTCCATACTGGTTTGCATTAGGTGCACCATCACTGATCACAAACAGCAGTTTCTGCTTTTCCGGTCGTTCCAAAAGACGGCTGCCAGCATACCACAATGCAGTTCCATCCCGGTTGCTTCCATAAGGCTGCATACCAGCGATCCGGAACCGATCCTTTTCATCCGTTTCAAAATCTGCGCAGCAATGCAGATACACCGTTTCGTCTTTCAGGTTCTCATGCCGGTATCCATCTGTATGATGTCCGCACACCAAAACCGGTATTTCTGATTCCATACAAAAATCATACAGGCAAAGTGCTGCAAGAATGGCATGATCCATCCGTTCCCCACACATGGAAAAAGAATTATCGACCAGCACAGCCACACAGATATCCAGCTTTTTTCCTGGCTGTTGTTTCTTAAATACTGCCCCAGACGGTGCAGCTATGTTTCGAAGATCTACCCGACGTCCAAGAAAAAGCTTATGTTCCGTGCGTTCTTTCTGATTTTTCAATATAGGAAGCAGTTTCAGGCGAAGTCTCTTTTTTACCTGTTCAAGCTGCCCCTCATACTTTTCTGTCAGTAATTTTAAAAAATCTGATATCTCGGTCTTACGGCAAAGTTTTTTCTGTACCAGGTCATGGCCTTCTTCAAACGGTATCTCCATCAATTCCTTTTGAAGATGTTCGAAAATTTCTTTCTGTATCTTTTCATCAAGCGTCTCTTTCGCCATTTCATAAAGGATTTTTTGTAAGGCATTATCACTGGATGCTTCCGTTTCTGAGGCAGGGATGCCACATTCATTCTGTTTGTCTTCGAAGCCACCAGACTCCCTGACACATTTCGGAAGATTTTCACACAGCTGCTGCAGAAATTTCTGAAGCTCTGCAGTGCGCCCGTTTTCAGGGTCTTCCGTTTCCTGATCCTTTCCGTTTCTTTCTGTTTTGTCTTCTGTTTCCGACTCCTGTTCCGTATCCTCTTTTCTGATCTTATCTTCATTTTGCTCAGTCTGTGACCCTGTGTTACCCTGCTTTTCTTCCTCCGGTTCTTCTTCGGATTCATTCGGGTTTTCCTCTTGCCCTTCACGCTCTTCCTGTTCTGGCTTTTGCTCTTCATTTTCTGTACTGTTCTTCTCTATTTCATCTATGATTTCCGCAAAATATTTCCAGATCATCAGAAGGATATGGTTGGTGGCAAGATATCTCTCCATGTCATCTGCTGCCTTTCCCGCTTCATCAATGACCGGCATAAGCAGTTTTAGTGTATCAATAAGCTCGTAATCCGCACCATCCCAGGCATTGACCCTTGAAGACAAGGCATACTGTGCACACAGGTTCATAAGAATAGATAACCTGTCTTTCTCCGTTTCCAGCATTTCCCTAAGTGTTGGAAGCCATTCCACATTTCGGTCGCGATTCATAAGGATTCCCCTGCGGATGCTTCCCGGAAAAAGGGCGCACATCTTCTCTTCTATGTACATATCATTCAAAAGATTGCTGAGATAGGATGCTGTCTGCAGAAAGATAGAAAGGATTGCTTTATCTTTTCTTTCAAAGTAGACATTCATCGCATCCAATGCCTCTTTTTCCTGTGCATTTTCCGGTACTGGCTCCTTTGGATACCAGTTGCCATTTAACATATGCTCGGCATACCTTTTTCTAAGTGCAGAATCCGTATACCGGTAATGTCCGCATTCATGTCCCAGAATCCCGATCAGGCTGTCACTTTTTAATTCCAGTGTCAGAAAACTTGACGTAATCTGGTTTCCAAGATTTACGGCAACTGTTTCTCCCTGATTCCATCCTGCAATCCCTGAATTTTTATCATCGTATAAGCGTAATGTAGTCAACTTTCCACCCGTGATTTCATGCCCGATCGAGGTCAAAAGATCACGATACTGCGGCGTATGAAATACTTTTTCCGGTGTCAGTTTTTCTTTCTCTGCACATATCC
>OJMN01001295.1_pt1 | contig 14730 bp, 13 predicted proteins | sample 1597261 | NCBI WGS metagenome assembly OJMN01 (sample SAMEA2452130, study PRJEB22498) | human gut metagenome | biome: human feces; feature: human gut; material: feces | place: Australia | collected 2012 | reverse complement strand
GAAATGCTTGTCAGATTGAACAAATCCGCCCGCATTTTTTGGACATATTCCACAACGTAAGTTGGTAAGGTCACTTGTAGACTACAAGTTTGATAGGTCGGAGGTGTAAGCACAGTAATGTGTTCAGCTGACCGATACTAATTGACCGAGGGCTTGAACTTCTTTGTTCAGGTTTTTGAGTTTCCGCTTTGCTTTCCTTATTCGGTTGTGAATGAAGGTTTCATTCTATATAGAAGGTGAGTCCTTTAGAGTGATTTGCCTGTACGCACCTTTAGCTCAGTTGGTAGAGCAACTGACTCTTAATCAGTGGGTCCAGGGTTCGAGTCCCTGAAGGTGCACCATGAGTCAGCGATTATATCGCAGAGGGTCCACCCGTTCCCATTCCGAACACGGAAGTTAAGCTCTGCTGTGCCGAAAATACTTGACTGGCGACGGTCTGGGAAAATAGGTCAAAGCCAACATAGTTACCGTCAGATCTATTGGTTTGACGGTATCAGTATTCCTCCTTAGCTCAGTTGGCAGAGCATGCGGCTGTTAACCGCAGGGTCGTTGGTTCGAGCCCAACAGGGGGAGCCAAACTTCGGAAATCCGGAATTCTTACCTATCGGTATGAGTTTCGGATTTCTTTTTTTAGGAGACCTGTCATAATGCGCCATGGGTATCAGACACACGTACCTCTGATATATCCTTTTGTAATTGATGCTAAACACAGATACATAAACGAAAGAATATATGAATATGAAAAACAAAATTAAGATTACATATCATGTAGAAAACAAACTTAACTATCCCGGTTTAACTCTAAAAAAACAAGATTATGCAAAAATTGGATTGCAGGCATTCAAATACGGGGGCTCGTTAGGCGCAAGGCTTATGTATTGAAGGAAATAATTTCAATTTTATAACAGAATATAATTGTCCCACGCTCGTATAAAATAGGGCGTGGGATTTTTCATATGCTCATTAGAAGAACTTGGTGTTGAAAGTCCACTGCAGATTTAGCAGTAGGAACTGTTAGCCGGGGCAAGAACGTCGGTTATGAGACGGAACCTAAAGGAAACCTAATGCAAAGCCTATATCTGACGAACAGAAACTGCAAACAAGGCGTTTCGAAATGGACGAGTTTTTGAGGTTCCGAGACAAAATAAAGTTCAATACTGTCTGAAATTCAAGATGTAAATGCCGCAGATATAATGAGGTGAAGGTAACTCATCCATAGAAGAAAATGCGCTTTGACGAGGCTTTTACAATGCGATAACCGATAAGGATTAGCTTCCTTGCAGCTTTTCACAGAGGACAGAAACCGAATTTACGGTTTGCAAGATTACGATAGATATTTCTTCATAACAGGTCGAAGGACAGAGACTCCGACCTAACGCGACGACAAATAAGGAAACGCACAATAGCGCTTCTCGTCGATAAGTGCATACTTAAGTATATGCCGCCGGAAGCGTATTTTAACGATTTTCTTTTGCGAGTATTACAGAGAAAATGTAAGAAAACAATTTGAGAAAGGATTTGTTATGAAAGCTTATAAGGGAAAACCTGACCGAGTTTTTATATAGAATTGAGGTAGTCGTTATTTTCCGAATACTTTTAGTAATTTTTGATACGTGGTTTTACATCTAAATCATTGTCTTTGGTGGAGTTAATATAGAAAAATATTGATAATAATAGAGAAAATTAACTGATTATTATTTTTCTCCAATATAATTCTGTCCTGTTGAGCTTGAAATAAGCTTTTAATTTTATTTAATCGGGTAGTATAACCCGATATCGGTAATTCATGTGTTTGCGGTGTACAAAAATTATAAATTATATGTATATTATTACTAAAATAATGTCCTAAAAAGCCTATAATAATAAATGTAAAGCTCAAAAAAATATAAATAAATCTCGATATAACGCAGTTTTTGTCTATTGTTATTTTCAGAGTGCTGTGATAAAATACTATTAGAAACAAGATAATTTTCTTTGTCAGTACGCTAAGAATCGACTGCTTGAATCGGAAATCCGAGCCTTCGGTTAATTTCCGATGAGCAGATTCGCGACAAACTGATGTGAAATTTATTATCGGACTGTATGAAAATAAACGGAAGCAGGTAACATCTTGAAAATCGGAATTACAATGAGTGTGATTATGAAGCAATTTTCATTGAAAGAAGGGATAGAAACTCTTGCGGAACTCGGATTCGATTCGATAGACTTTCCTTTGAACGTATATACATCCGTGAGAGATCATGGTAATAGTATATATAATGTCATGTATACGGACAAATGGCGGAATTTTGCTAAGGATGTCCGCAGCATGCTGGATGAGAACGGAGTTGAAGCTTACCAGACGCATGCTTTGTGGGGGCTTTATACAGATATGTCGGAATATATTCCCCCCGAAGAACAATATTTCCGTCAGATAATGGCGGCGTCACTCATAGGAAGCCGAGAACTTGTATTCCATCCTATTCCACCGACAATAAAGATAAACAGTATTGCTGAACGCGACAGGGTGGTGGATTACAACATAAGGTGGTTTAGAGAGCTTGTTCCTTGTGCAGAGGAATACGGAATAAATCTCTGCTTGGAGAATACCTTCACTCATGAAAAAAATCTCCCCGGTGATGGATTATTTCCCTTTGTTGACGGAGAGACAATGAATATGCTTGCCGAAGGAATAGGCAGCAAGAACGTTAGCTTTTGTCTTGATACCGGTCATGCAAATGTGGAGCACGGTCCCAATATGGTAAAGCTCGCGCATGATATAGCACCTCGTCTCAAAGCACTGCATGTACACGACAATTTCGGTGTGCTGGAGCCGTTGTTAAACTCGGATCTACATATGTTTCCTGGGTACGGTTCATCAGATTTAGAAGCGCTTTGCGTGGAACTGGGAAAAAATGCTTTTGATGGAGTGATGTCTCTCGAACCGAGTCACCGGAATATGCCGAGGGAACGTCTTTTGTTGATTCTCCGAGCGGCAGTGGATATAGCACGGTACTATGCGAATATTGTTGAAAAGAATCGACTGACGCATAAGGATTGAATAATAGGCAGCATGCCATTATTAATATTTATTTTTGAAAGGAATGGTCATAACTATGAAAAAAGCAATTCTAACAATCGCGGTATTAACCTTTTTACTTTCGGTATTATCGGTTGCCGTACAAGGTGCCTCCGCAATAGGAGAGGTAAAAGTACCGTATGCAAAGACGGCCCCTATTTTGGACGGGGTTATCCGCTCTGGAGAGTGGACAGGAGGGAAATCCACTTTCAGCAAGGATACAGCGACACTTGCGCTGTCGACTGCGGCATCGTATGATATGGCGAAATTCAACTTTAGCTTTGACTGCTATTACGCATGGGACGAGGATTATTTGTACGTTGCATGGGATATGCAGGGAGAAGACATGTGGTTTGACGTTGGTGGTAATTATATTCGTATGTATATTGACCCGAATGGAATACTTAACGCGTATGCGGAAGCACAGAATGACGAAGCCAAAGGAGCTATGCCCCGTCTTGTGGCCGCAGTGAAAAAGGATGGCAGCGGAGTATTCGGCTTACAGCATCTTGGTGTTGATAATATAGATTATATTGAAGACGAAGATTATGCTCTTACGCTTAAGGAAAACAATAAAGGTTGGGTAATCGAAACAAGAGTGGCATGGAGTGACATGCAAAGTTCCGTTATTGCCAAAACCGGAAACAACGATGTAACGATTGTTCCGAAAGCTGGATATACCTTGCGTGCAAACTATGATTGTTATCATGTGACCCCTGATAAGAGCAACAAAGGTTTTCTTACCACATCAATGGAGCAGGAACTGAATGCGAAAAACGTCTGGAATTATTCCAAGTATACGAATATAACCCTTACGCTTCAGGCCAAAGATGCTGGAACCGTGAGTCCCCCCACCGGTTCGGAAATCACATTGATATTATTTGTTTGCGCCGCTTCTTTATTAAGTATGTGGTATATAAAAAAGCATCGTAATAAATCAATAAGCTATTCATAACATCATATCAAGGCAATGCCGAAACGATTTACAGCAATGACGTCCGGATTTACCCGGATGGGAATACAATAAACTCTGTATGTAAAGAAATAGGTATTGCCTTGAATATATAATATATTGAAAATAAGGTGAAAGATATGAAACGAATCATGATTTCGCTTGCCGCGGTGCTGTTATTTACCTGTGTTGCGGCTGCCTGTGCGAAAAAGAGACCGGAAAATACCGTATCGGGAATAGGCACTTCCGATACTGCCGTTACATCCGGAGATGGGCGTTATTCCGCAAATGTGCCGGAGATATCATATGATGGAGCTACCTTCATTGTAATGGCGCGCTCAAGAGACGCACATTGGGGTGAGTGGGCAATTGCTTCAGACGGATATGACGGTGGTACACTGAACGACGCAACGTACGATCGGAATCTCTGGGTGGCAGAGTCTTATGATATTAAGCTGGAGTTCAATGAGATATATGATACTACCGCTAGTAACGGTATTTTTCGTCAGAAGCTGACCGAGAACTCGATGTCGGGAGATTATATCGCAGATATTTGTGTTGCTGGTCTTATCGATGCATGTAATCTTGTACCCAGCGGGATATTTGTCGATCTTAAATCCGTTCCCCATATTGATCTCGAGGCGGAATGGTGGCAGCAGAAGCTAAACCAAAGTATAAAGATACTTAATAAGCAGTATTTTGCCATCAATGATATGCTGCTTAATGATAAACGGGATACCTATCTTCTATATTTCAATAAAACGACATTTGATAATAACCAGCTTGAATATCCTTATAGCATGGTATATGACGGAACATGGACGAATGAAAAACTTTTGAATTACATCAAGGATTTCGGTGCAGACCTGAACAACAACGGATATGCCGATGTGGAAGACCGCATAGCTTATACCTTCTATCTGAACGATACTTTCTTTGTCGGCGCGGGCATCAAAGGAGCCGAGGTCGATGAAACGGGATTGCCGTATATAGTAGATTTCAGTCAAAAGCATTCCGATATTTACGATGTTGTTTACTCCCTGATACATAACGATGTATATAATACGTTCAATGTTAGAACGAATGGAAACGATGCGAATCTTTTCAAACAGGTGTTTGACAACGGTGGCCTTTTCATGAGTTTTCATATGGCGCATATGATGACGGTGGCGCAGGAGTACGAATCGGTGGTAGGTATAGTGCCACAGCCGAAATTTGACGAAGCTCAGTCAGACTATTATTCGCGTGCAGGGTATAACGGTACGACTGCCGTTACAATTTTGTCATCTACTCCTGATCTTGAGCGTGCAGGAATATTAACAGAGGTTTTTGCTGCAGAATCAAAAAATTATATCTCTCCGGCATTTTACGAGACACTTTTCACTCAAAGATATACCAGTGATGATGAATCAAAGGATATGCTTGATATAGTGATAAAGAGTGAAATCATTGATTTGGATCAGGTTTTTCAATGGGGACATTTAATTGTCAGAGCGGCTAATGCGGCGGAGGAAGTAGGTTCATCGATCTCATCTCTGTACGGTAAATATGTTCAGGCCGCAAAAAATAAGCTTGACAGTACTATTGACGAATATATTAATTTGAGTTCCGGAAATTAAATATAGTTGATATTTGCTTCTCCTGATGATATAATGAAAACGGTAAGTTGCCGTATAATTTATCTTTTTCTGCGTTGATATATATATATATATATTGGTGAAAGGATAAACCCGGTAATTAATCAGTGCTTTTTTATGAGGTGTACAAATGCTATTGATCAAGGAATATTCTTTCGTTATAAAATTCATATCGATAGAGACAGTTGATGTTCGAAGCAAATTCATAAAAAACGAAGAAAAATCGGGGAGCTATAAGATTATTTATATTGTCAGGGGAAGTATATCTGTTTTGGAAGGACGTGCAATTAATAATCTGGATGAAGGGGATGTGATTATTCTTTTTCCTAATACTGCTTCTGTGTTAGTGCCAACGACAAATTCTGGAGCAATGTACTATGTTCTGGAAATTATTTTACTTGCGTCGGATAAGATTGGCTTTGATTCGAAAATTATTCATGCACAGCATAATGTACGTTTGCTGGAGCTTTTTAAATATCTTATATATATGTCGGGAGCAGAAGGATATACTGACAGCATGTATGTGAGCTGTGTTTCCTTGATTTTATCGGAGCTTGCAGTTGGGGAGCTCTCCGAACAGGTCAATCGCAGATGGATATTGTTGATGAACGAAGTCAGAAATTGGTTAAGAATGAATGCCGCAGAAAATGCAAGGCCCCTTGAAAATGTCGCAAAACAATTCGGGTACAGCAAGGAGCACATTAGTCGAATGTTTAAAAAAACTTTCGGTCAATCTATCCATACCTATATTGACGAATTAAAATTGGGGATGGCGGTCAATCTCCTTATTAATACTGATCTTCCGATAAGTAAAATTGCCGACGCACTTGGCTATCCATCCGCCGATTTGTTCATTAAGTTTTTTAAATATCATCGTTCATGCCCTCCGGGAGCATTCAGAAAAAATATAAGAAGTACTGAGGAATGATGAGATGAGCGAAAATGTTTTATATCTGAGTTCCAAGTACACAAAATCCGTAGTGTATGAAAAATCTGCTTTCTTCGTTGCCAGCAAGGGCTTTCGGCACAAAAAAAGACAGATACCCAATTATGAAATTATGTTTGTTACAAACGGCGTTCTCTATTATCAGGAGGGGCAGCGTCAGTATGAACTATCAAAGGGTGATGTTTTTATCGCGTCTCCGAATATAACTCATTTCGGATATTATCCCTCGGAAGAAGGTGCAAGCTTTTATTGGGTGCACTACTTTCTCACCGATGCTAATGCAGTTCGTTTTGATAATGGGCATTTTCATATACGAGATGATATAAGACTTTTACAACTCTTCAAGCAACTGCTTCATATAGCCAATTCTAATATCTATCCCCTTGAGGCGTTGAATCAGACAGTGGCGTTGATATTGGCTGAGATATCGGTTGGCAGCATGACGCTGGGAGGGAAAAATGAAAAATTGGATGAAATATCGGCATGGATATGTAGTCAAACAGATGGCAGATTGCTTAAGGTGTTCGATGTTGAAGAACGCTTTGGGGCGCAAGTTCACAGGCTGTGGAAAGCTAACGGTTCAGCAAGTAATATGAGTCTTAATGACTATATTATTGCTCAGCGTCTTGAACTTGCAAAGAGATATCTTCTCTCTACCAATATCTATATAAAAGAAATTGCAGCACGTCTTGGATATAACTCACCGGATAATTTCGTAAAATTTTTCAAGTATCATGAGCATATAACTCCGGGTGAGTTCCGCAATGGCTATTATAACACTTTAATACACAATCGATGAATTATGTTTAGCCAATGTCCGCGAAAGAAATTAATGCTGTTATAAAAGCGTCAGATAATTATCTGTTTCTGATGGGGATAAATCTAATTATATAGACACATATCCTATATAATTACAGCTTATTCCCGCATAGTATTAAGAGGTTTAAATGAATATCAAAACTTTTATATTATTATGTTGTATTCTTCTTGTTATGCCAGTGACCTTTTTTGCCTGTAGCAGTAAGAACGAAAACAAGAACAGGCCGGGGAGCATTTCACATGAATCAGATCAGGAGGTGATCCTTGCCAAACAGGGGGAAATATGTTTTCGGATTGTCCGTCCTGAAAATTGTTCTCTTAAGATAAAGGACAGTCTTTCTGAATTATCGTTATTGTTTATTGATAACTTTGACGCAAAGGCGGAAATGGCGACCGACTGGAAAAGAAATAATGAAAGCTATGATCCTGACACATTTGAAATCTTAGTCGGTGCCACCGGACATGACGAGATACCGATGGCATTATCGCGGATAGGATTCGGGGATTACGTTATTTTCTTCAATGGAAAAAAGCTGATTCTCACCGGATGGACTGATGAAGGAACTGTTGCGGCGGTACAGCACTTTTCAGAATATCTGAAGCTGCATAAAAAGGACGGCGTATTGTCGATTCCGGTGGATCTTTTCGAATCCGGTACTATCAGGGAGGAATACAATCTGGTCGCGACTCCTGACGGAAGAGAACTTTTGGGATATACGCGACTTGCCGATGACAGTAAGATGTTTACCGTAGGGATGGTAACAAATGACGGCTTTGATAAGTATATCCGAAAGCTTAAGGATAACAATTATCGGGAAATAACCCGATACAAAATTGCTGATAATGAATTTGCTGCTTTGACGGACGGAACGGATAACATAATACTATCTCGATACGCTTTGGATAATACTCTGACAATTACGGTAGGGAAAGCGGAGGACACCCCTATTCCCGCCGAAGTTTCCGGAACATATGATAAGGTGTGCTATTCTCAGATTACATTACTCGGTATCGAGGTAATGCCAAATGATAACAACGGTTTGGGAATAATAATACGTCTTGATAACGGGAAATTTATCATCATTGACGGCGGTTATCAGCGGAACGAGGATGCGGCCCTTATTATGAGAACGCTGAAGGAGCAGGCGAAGGACCCGGACAATATCGAGATCGCGGCATGGATATTTACTCATCTTCACGCGGATCATGTGGGAGCTTTCATTAATTTTACTCCGCTGTATCATTCGAAAGTGAATGTGGAGAGCTTTATCTATGCTCCGTCTCCCGATAATTATCCGGAGGAAAGTACAGGCTATCATCGCATTATGGCACAGCTATTTAAAAAATATGAGGGTGCCACGGTATATCATGCAAGAACGGGACAGCGATATATGATCGGAAATGCGGAGATAGAGTTTCTTTTTACCACTGAAAATCTTTATCCGGATTGCTGCTATCAGCAGGCAAATACCAATTCGTTGATTTTTATAATAAAGGTCGAAGGAAAGAAGCTCCTGATAACAGGGGATGCTACCGATTTATCAATGGATTTTGTCAATAGAAATTATGGTTCGTATATAAAGTGTGACATCATTCAGGCAGCACATCACGGAGCGGCTCACGGAGACAATCTTGATTGTCCGGATACATTGTCAATTGAACAGTTTTATAAGAATGCCTCTCCCAATAGTGTGCTTTGGCCTACAAGCAAGAAGCATTACGAGGAGAATATTCTGACGAAGATCCGACCGGCAGTGGGTATATTGCTTTCGGGAAATACGGAGCAGATTCTGTCATCGGATAAAAACAGTATTATTGTATTAAAAAATGAAAGACTTGGGTAATCAATGCAAAAAGTAAAAATGTCTATAGTAGAATATCAGTGTTATCTAAATGATATAACTGGTAAAGGTTATCAGTCAGTTTGTTCAAACAGTATTGTGGAGAATTCTTTTACACTTTATAGATGTAATGAACACCGCTTACTTATAAGCTATTACCCTTCATTGGAAATAATGACCGAATATGAGAAACCATCTGATTTTTGTCTGAATGATATTGAGCAAAGCCATTCAGTGATATGTGAACCGAAATTGATCCTTCTCGGAGTTGAAATCGAAAAAAACGATAATAATGGAATGGGTATCATAATACGGCTTGAAAACGGCAAGTTTATAATTATTGATGGAGGATATAAGCGCAACGAAGACGCATGTCTAATCTATAACACGCTTATCGAACAATCACTTGATCCCAACACTATTGTTATTTCCGCATGGATCATTACTCACACGCACAATGACCACTGCGGGGCATTTATGTGCTTTACGGAGATGTACCGTGATAAGATTACTGTTGAACGTTTCCTTTTCCGACCGTCAGAGGATAATTATCCCGAATCGCAGACTCGTTATCATGAGATATTGCCGTCGCTTTTCTCGTTATATGATGGTGCAGAGATATGCTATGTGCATACGGGACAAAGGTTTGCTTTCGGTGGCGCGGAGCTTGAGTTTTTATTTACCCCTGAAAATCTCCTTGAAATCGGAGATTATACACAGCCAAATACAAACTCTTTGGTATTTACGATTGAATATAACGGACAGAAGCTTCTTATTACAGGAGATGCGACCGATATAGTTATGAAATTTTTGAAGAACTCTTATGGTGAATATCTGAAATGCGATCTTTTACAAGCGGCTCATCACGGTGCCGCCCACGGAGATCCGGATCCCCGAAGCCCTGATTTAAAGGATATTGATGATTTTTACGAGCTTACGGATCCCAATGTAGTGCTTTGGCCGACAAGTCAGTTTCATTACCAGAACTGGGTTCTTAACGGTAAACGACCGGGATTCAAGGTGCTTATGAATGGGAAACGGGAGCATATATGCTCAGGGAACACAAACAAAATCTATATTTTTTCGTCATATACAAACGGTAGTATAAAAATATAAGAGTATAAGAGGAAATCAGATATGGGACAATTCAGATATGAAATTCATTGCCATACCAAGCAGGCAAGTCTTTGCGGACGTCTGACCGGAGCGCAGGTAGCGGAATACTATTATGATAAAGGGTATCAGGGAATCATTGTTACGGACCATTTTTTCAACGGTAATTGCGCGATATCTCCGGAGCTTCCGTGGAAAGAACGCGTGGAACGTTTTTTTGACGGATATCGGGACGCAAAGACAGCAGGTGAGAAACTTGGACTTCAGGTTTTATGCGGTTGGGAGTACAATTATCTTACCACAGAGTTTCTTACATACGGTTTGGATATATCTTGGTTGATAGATAATCCCGATATTTTGTCGCTTTCACCTGAGGAATATTGCAATATAGTTCATCGGGCGGGGGGATTTATTATTCACGCACATCCTTTTCGGGAGAGATCTTATATAAGCTATTTCAGGCTTTTTCCCAACTATGTCGATGCGGTGGAAACAGTGAATGCAGCGCACCATATGTTTCCTGAATTTGATAAACGGGCAGATTTTTATGCCACTTCATATAAGCTAAAGAAAGTGGTCGGTTCTGATTTTCATTTTGAGTGGCCGGGAGGGCTTTGTGCAATGGATTTTGAAGAACCGCTTACCGATACAAAACACTTTATAAGACTTGTTTCAGAGGGAAGATACTCAAATTGGCGTCTTGATACAGACGGCAGAGTCATTGCCCGGATCAATTAAATAATAAGGATATATAAATTATATCTTTAATATCTTTAATTTATTATCAGGTCATTCGTTAAGGGGGGCATTGTTATGTTGTGGTACGATATTATGTTGCGGGTTGGATTTTCCGCGTTGATCGGAATGATAATTGGTTTTCAGAGAGAATTGAGCGGACATCCTGCGGGAATAAAGACTCATTCCATAGTGTGTATCGGAGCGGCGGTCGCTTCTCTTATCCAGCTTCAGATACTTTCCGATCATCCGGGAACCGATCCGACCAGGATCATAGCACAGGTTGTAAGTGGGATAGGTTTTATCGGAGCCGGATGTATTCTTCATGATTGTCGTTCTGATAAGGGGATCAAGGGATTGACAACTGCGTCGACACTGTGGGTGGTTGCCTGTCTCGGGATCGCTGCGGGGTTGGGATATTACATTATATGTATATCGGCCTTGATCGCGGTGATTTTTATTCTTATTGTTGTGAGCATTCTGATAAGGCATAAAAAAAGCAATCTTCAGTTTTCTGCAAATGATGCTGAAATCGATCATACTGTGATAACATCGGATAAAACTGCATTGTTGGAGGAAAACGCGATTCAAAACCATACCACAGTTCTTGAGGAGTGTAAATCCGGTAAAAACGGATAATAGAAAAATCCCCCTTGCGGTAGAACTTAGAGCAGCTACTGTAAAGGGGATTCTGTGTATCAAGAGAACATAGACTTATCAGGATATATGAAAAAACACCTAAACTCCGGGAACAAGGATTAAGGTTAACAACAAATTGAGGGAAATCGGACATTTTGTATGAGAAAATATATGATTTTTCAAGTGACACACCTGAAACCGGCGGAAAACTTCTTCGAAAAACAGGCGGTAGAAATGAACTATCCGTACAGCAATTAAGCAGGCTGAGCCGATTGCAATATGGACTTGTAGGAGAAGAAAGGTATATCAAAGAGTTAGAATGGGAAACGAAAGAACGAGGGAATATCTTCCACTTACTGAAAGGAGACGAGGATAAGTGTAAAATTTATGGTAATCTGCCGACATCCTCCATGGTATAATGTTGTAGGTTTGGCAACCGTATTACGAAAAGGAGATTTTAAGCAATGTTTGATAAGACAAAAAAACAGCGCATTCGAAGTATCGATACCGGCACCACATGTTTTTGCCCTAAAGTACGGGAAGAAAGAGATAGATATATCTAAGAGCAGGTAAAACCGGTTGCGTCCTGGGCAAATTCAGATTTGTGATTTTTATAGGGGTTGTAAAAGCGCCGTTTTGAATCATTTCTTTTCGGATATATGCCGATTTGTCCTTGTTCTTTCTGCATATTAATATCTGTTCGGAGAAGCCTTGAAGGATTTCTTCTTTCAAATGCCCTTTCTGAAAAAAACGCCGTCGAATCGGTTTCTTATCCGATTCGACGGCGTTCACTTTCTGCTTATTTTGAGTATTCCGGTTTGCAGAAGGTTATCATGCTAAAGAGGTCAATGATTCTTTTTTTTGACGACGGCTGTCGAGATACCGACTGCTGCGACGCCGGCGAACAGTAAACTGAAGATGACAGTATCACCGGTGTTCGCATTATCTCCCGAGGAAGACGAAGGCTTTAATTCGGCAATTAGCGCCGATGCACCGTCGATTATTTTGGCATAATGGCAATCATACGGATCTCGGCACCATTCCAGCCGGAGCGCATAGTAAGAATCGCTGATGGATGACTTCCATTCGTCCCAGCCTTTTCCGCCCCAGCCTTTGTTTGTACCGTCGTAGAAGTCGGTAAGCTTTGCTGAATGCCCTTCGTGAAGAAGGAAGCTGGCTACCGATTTCGGCTCGTTCCATGAAAGATCTCCGGAAGCCTGAAGAGGCGTGTTTGCATCTCCCCAGCAGAGTTCATCACCTCCGTCTGCTTTATCCTGTGCGAGACAGAGGGCAGAGAAAGTTATCGTGTCTGACCATGACGGTCTGACGGTTTCCAGCGTTCCGTCGTCTTTATATAATGCACCGGTGAGAAGCGTGAGCGTATTTTCTTCCCTGATGGCAATGGGATAGCTGACTTCTGCTTCGGAATTGTAGATAGGGAGATAATGACAGCTGTAGTCCACAACCCCTTCTATTGCCGCGCAGTCAACACGGAGAGTAATGGCGGAGCCTTCTTTCTCGGAAACCCACTGAGGGAAGGTTTTTCCCTCATATACCTTGCTTCCGTTGAAAAATTCTTCAACCGTGGCGCCGTGTCCTCCGTGAAGTGCAAAAACGGCGAGAGTTTTTGCTTCGTTCAGCCATGTCAGTACGCCGGAAGCCTGAAGATGACCTGAGCTTCCGTCGGCGCTTGCCGTACAGAGTGTGTCTCCGACGGATACTGCAAGCGCAACAAAGCTTGCATTGACTGCCCAGTCATATTTCTGACCGAAGTTAACGAACAGATACGGACCGCTGCGGACGGCATACGGCGTTTCGCGCACCGAGTTCGAACCTGCTGCGGACAGGGTAAAGGTCGACAGAGCAAAAAGCATACAAAGAATGAGAATTACAGAGATAAGCCTTTTCATAATGGTTTTCCTTTCTTAAATCCGTGTTTGACACGGTTAATTTTTTGTGAAATAAATTACAAGAGACATACGCGGTTGTTTCATACTGACCGTCAGACCGTTTTCCATAAGCTCTTTTCCTGTTGCCGTTATTTTTTCCCCGTTGTCGGAAACAATCAGAGAGTAGCTTGCGTTGGTGTCAAGCCCCTTTAGGAAATAGGTTTGTGAAGCGGCAAGGGAATCCTCTGGTCGGAACAGTATCAGACAGCCCTCTCCGGTATCCGGTTTGCAGTACTCATAGCAGGCGTTTTTTCTGGTGAAATTTGTGAGGTTTCCCTGAGAGAGAATATAATAATCTCCGGTCATAAGCTCCCGTATCCGATAATACTCCTCGACTCTTTGATTCCACCAATTAAAATTCGATGTCGGAATAGCGACGGTCATTCCCGAACCCATGGCGCTTCGGAAATCATAGGCTGTATTCAATCCGTCCCATGTGGAGCCGCCGCAGGAAAGAGGCAGCCAATAGGACAAATTATATCCGAGAGATCTTGCCGAATCAGAATCGGTTGCGGAACCGCTCACATAATAATCAGAGCGCCAAAGCGGAACCGAACGTTTCATCATTTCGATATCGAGTCTTTTGCCTCCCGACGCACAGTTGTCGATGAGCAGTCCCGGATTTTGTTCTGACAGGGTATCAAGATAACGGTAAAGATTGGTGATATATTTGATTTCAGTGATACCCTCGCGGTGGAATCCCTGCTTGTCATCCTCAATTTGCCAAAGAACAAGAGGATCGCAGTTAAAATCTTGGCGGTACCAGTCCAGACCGTTGTTTTTGATAAAGGTACTGATGAGCGCGATCATATAGTCGGCTGCTTCGTCATCGGCAAAATTCCAAAGGCAGGTATCTCCTGTAGCGGGACTTTCAAGAATGTATTCACGGTGCTGCCGATAAAGCTCGGTGTCTTTACGGACGCGCTCCGGTTCGAACCAAAGAAGCAAGCCTTTGTTATCCTGATGAAGCAGCTCGCTTATTTCGGAGAATCCGTTTGGATAGAGTTTTTCATTGTAATACCAATCTCCGACCTGCTGTGA